>Ga0098040_1001135_pt1 | contig 11852 bp, 13 predicted proteins | sample 7_EtaG_FD_75065 | JGI IMG/M metagenome (GOLD analysis project Ga0098040, IMG submission 75065) | Marine viral communities from the Subarctic Pacific Ocean - 7_ETSP_OMZ_AT15161 metaG | ecosystem: Environmental > Aquatic > Marine > Oceanic | place: Pacific Ocean | collected 2015-01-08
AAGAAGAACTGGAATCGGAACTTGGGAAACTTGAACCGTGGCGAAGCCCGCCCCCGGGCGAGTCGCTAGCTGCAATGAATGTGGCTGATGATGAGAGAGAGGTCGACCAAGCAATCGCTCTGTCCGCCGAAGAGGAGGCTATCTTGGCTAAATTGCTTCCGAAACTTAACATCACGACGAATGCAGAAGGCGATATAATCATTCCTGCGAAAGAGATAGGGCCTCTTAAAAGAGCACTGGCCATGGGGCCCGGGCGTGGAGAGGGCCCTCGCGATGGATATGATTCTGTTCTCACTCGACTCACCAAAAAATAAATTTTAACGGGGAAATGATGTTCTTTTATCATCTCTTCGAGGTCATGTTATTCATGGCCTTAATTGTTCCTTATACCGCTTTTCTTGTCTTTCTTTGCATGAAGATCATGGACATTTCGATGTTCATAGGAGACAAGGTTGTTGACTTCACGGTAAAAATTTTGGGTTTTAAAGCCTCTTCGGAATAAAAAAATTTGCGTCCACAAATGGAGAAGGCAGAGGAATCCCGGCACATTGTGCTTCTGGAACACAAATCGTATGTCTCGTACCTTAAACAACAGATAGAGCAATTATTCCATAAAATACTTGACAAAGTAACTCATATATGTTATATTTATATATGAGGAATAAGAAATGAATATAAATCCTGGTCTTTTGACCCTCTTTATTATCCTTGGCTGCAGTCTATCCGGACTCGTGGCCATTTTGTCTCTTATCGCGGGGGTATTGCCATGAGTGAAGAAGAAGGTGTCTGGGAAGAAGACGATACTGAATATGTTGATGTATTCGTCTATGGAACCCTTATGAGGGGATATGGAAATAACTTCTTTTTGCGACACGATGTTTATCTCGGACCAGGCGAAACACAACCCGAATATACTTTATATGATCTCCGACATTTCCCAGCCATGGTTGAGGGTGGGGATACATCAGTCAAAGGTGAGATTTATGAAGTTCATCCCAAAACTATCGAATGGCTTGACAAATTGGAAGGAGTTGCGGAAGGTTTATATAAACGCGAAGAAATAATTCTTGCAGATGGAGAAAAAGCTTTAACTTATATTTTCCCTCGCAGCAATCTAGAACAGAGAGATGTTCCTATTAAAAATGGAGATTGGAGAGAATGGGTGTCGTCCCGCAAAAAATAAGACTATTTATAATATAATCGGAGACTTTTTGACATGAAACTAACCAAATCTTATTTGAGACATATTATAAACGAAGAATTAAATTCTATTTTATTGGAGTTTGATGCAGTCGACGATGATCCCGAACACGGCATGGCTGCTGCGGTTTCACGAAGAAAGAAACGCCTTTCTGACCGTGGGCCACACATCGGAGGACAAGTTTCAAAAACACATCCAGGCGACTTTGATTACGACAAAGGCGAAGACGAAGTTTTTGAAGAAAGCGATGATTGGATCCAAAAAGCTGATAAAGATATTGAAAGACGCGGGACGAAAGGTCGTTGCACCGGAGACAAATTCGGTTCTGAATCTTGTCCAGAAGGATCAAAAGAATATGATCTTGCCAAAACATTTAAAAAGATGGGTCGCGAACGTAGAGAGAAGGATCACCACCACGGCAAGCGGGATTACTAATGGATGCCCCCCTTAATCAAAAGAGGTGACAGCGGCGCCGATGTTGTCTTATGCCAACAAACTCTCAACCGCAAAGGATACCCCTTAACTGTCGACGGAGCCTTCGGATCGGGAACCGAAGCTAAAGTCAAGAGTTTTCAAGAAGATAACAACCTTGAAGCTGATGGGATTGTTGGATCTAAAACTTGGGAACTTCTTTTGCGAGAATATAACTCTTGCGATGCAGACAAGAAGTATATTATTCACAATGGAAAGCCTCATCGGATTGCATGGGACAAGGTTGTTCTTTGGAATGAACCTGGTGGTTTAAAAATAGAGCCAGGAAGATATTATGATAACACAGGGAAAAAAGAACGAGTTCCTCTTATGTTCGTTAATCATTGGGATGTCTGTCTCTCAGCGGAGTCGTGTACTAAAATTTTAAATGATCGTAAGGTATCGGTTCATTTTTGTTTAGATAATGACGGAACAATTTATCAGATTTTAGATACTCAACACGGCGCGTGGCATTGTGGCAAATATGGCGGCAATAAAAAAGGAATTGGCATTGAAATAAGCAATGCCTATTACTTAAAATACCAAAAACACTATGTTAAGCAAGGTTTTGGTGAAAGACCGATTAAAAAAGACGCTAAAGTGCATAATCGCACCCTAGATCCCTTCTTAGACTTCTATCCAATCCAATTACAGGCTCTAAAGGCTTTATGGCTAGCTACAAGCGATGCGCATAACATTCCCTTAACCTACCCCCAAAATGATGATGGAAGCCTCTGTGAGGGCGTTCACGAGGCGTGTTTGCGGGGAAATTTCAAAGGTTTTTGTAATCACTACAATTTTACCGATCGAAAGATAGATTGCGCCGGATTAGACATTCCTGGGCTCCTGGAAGAAGTTAAAGCCTTTCTTCCAGACGAAGACTAATTAATAATATGAAACTCCTGATGGAAAATTGGCGAGAGTATATAAATGAAGACGAAGGCGCTTCTTCCCCACTCGATCTAAAGGTTACACCGGATCAGAGAATACTTGCGCTTGCCGAGCCGTGGAAGGGATTTCCATCCGATATTCAGCAGAAGAAGGGATTTAAGCCAGCTGGTGTTTGGTATGGTTGTGGTGATTCATGGCTTAAGTGGATGGCACGAGAGATGCCGCGTCGGATCTCTCGCGTGAACTATGTTTATGAGATTGAAGTAGACCATGAATTTATATATATTATCAAAGATGCAAAAAGGTTTAAAGATTTCGAAGGTGAGTTCTGGGCCAGGGCGCCGCATCAAGAAAGGGCAGAGCACACCGGCCCAATTGATGGATACTACGAAATGATTGATTGGCCATTATTGGCCGGTGTTGGTTACGATGGGATAGAAATTTGCCCATACCTTTCAGAATTCCGAATGAGCACTAGCAAGTGGTATTATCCATGGGATGTCGCTTCGGGATGTATTTGGGATTCGGAAGCCCTAGTTGGTGAACCAAAATTATTATGGCAAAGAGACGCAGAAAAAGAGGGGGAAGAAGATGAAACTCCTACTTGAAAATTGGCGGAAATTCTTAAAAGAAGAACTGGTCGTGCCCACAGACATAAATAAGAAAGCCATTTCGGTTTATGATTTTGATGAAACGATTGCAGCCTCCAAGGGACAAATTGGAGTTTATAATAAAGAAACCGGGCAGCATTTTAAAACGATTACTACCCAAGCAGAGTACGACAAACTCGCTGAAACTGGTAAATATGATTTTGATTTTTCTAACCTTACTTATATAACTGACCCAACTGAACTTGTTCCCGTCACGAATAAATTAAGAAAAGACGTTGAAAATAAGGCTATGCAGGTTATGATTCTTACTGCAAGGGCTGGAAATGCCGAGGGAGAAATTCAAATGTATCTTGATAGTATCGGGATTCCCACTGATGATTTATACATAGTTGGGTGTGAGGGTTGTGATAAGGGCAAGTATGTTGAAGACATGGTTAGAAGAAATCCGACAATTGAGGTTATTCACTTTTATGATGATTCGGAAAAGAATATTAGAGATATGGAGAGCGCCAAAGAACGCATGGCAGATCTTAAGAGGATTCGCTTCTTTGTGATCAATCGCGTTGATTCAGGTGCGGAACTTGAAAAAAAGGGCACTGCGCTCGGATCAAGCAAAGAAAGAGAAGAGGATACTAATCTTTTTGCCGAACCGAAAAAGCAAGCCATGAAATATAGGCCCGGAAGGCAAAAGCGCGGGCCCGGCGGGATGATTCCCGAAAGGAAAAAGAAATGAAAGACTTGACAAAAGAAGAAATTGAAGCGATTGTTAAAGAATCAAATAAAGATTTGGTTGGAGAGCAATATACCTATATCGCAAATGATATCGCGGATGACAGAAAAATGAGATTGCGATCCTATGATCAATATGTCGAACAAGCAAAGGTTTTGCTTGATCAAATGGTTGAAAAACTTCGTGGTGAACATGAGACGGGGAATATCCAAGATGCAGATATCGATTATATCATTGATGATCAATTAACCAAGAGAATGCAAGATGCCCTAAATTATACAGTCTCCTCGCTCACTGCCCTAAAAGAGGGTGGTATAGAAACTGAGACCCCGGGACTAACTTATCCCAACATGTATGATGAATAATGAGCTTCCAGTAATTGGGGAAGAACTCTTAGATAAATTTATCGTCGGAGATTTGGTCAATTGGAGGAAGTTGGTCGAAGATAAAACAGGCATTATCCTAAAGATCTTTACAAAAGAATCTGGTGATCGAGAGTTTCCCTGCGCTGAAGTTTATGTTATGGGCGAAGACATAAGAACGGAAATACTGCTTACAAATTTGACCAATGTTTCAAAAATGCGAAACTAGTTATAGGCGATTTGGAGATTATTCAATGTGGCATACCGGCTCTGGTGAAGATATCACTATTGAAATTATTATGACCGAGATTTCCGACCATGCAAAGAGAGGCGGAGCTGTCTTTATCGGGTGTGATAGCCAAATAATTCAAAATAATTGTACTTTTTCAACAGTTATCTGTCTGCACGGAGCAGCAGGTCAAGCTGGTGGGCGTTATTTTTTCCGACGAGAGAAGCGATTGCGAGAGAAATTTCCGACAATGATCAACCGTTTATTAAAAGAAGTTGAGCTTTCTGTAGAAATGGGATTTAAAGTTATGGAAGAATTTCCAGATGTAGATATAGAGATACACATCGATGCAAATGCTAAAAAGAATGAGGCATCTGGTAAATTTTCCGATATGTTAATTGGTTATGCCCGAGGCGCTGGATTTAAGTGTAAAATAAAACCAGATGCTTGGGCCTCAAGCTCTATCGCAGATAAACACTCAAAATGATAGAACATAAAACCTCCGTAGTGGGGAAGGGATTCCTGGATCTTTATAAGGTGGGAGACATAGTAAGATTCTGCGGCGACGACTTTGATGATTCAGTAGAAATCAAAACCGGCATTATTTTAAATATATTTGTTATTTCACTTTCGGAGAGGGAATTTCCACACGCAAATATCTATGTTTTGGGGGATGATAAGAGAGAACTTGTTCTGCTTGGAAATTTGATACTTCTTTATAAAGTTTGCGACTAATTATAGAGTAAGACCAAACAGCTTTGTAAGGAAAAAAAATAATGAGTGATTTTAAATTTAAAGAATTTTTAAGAGAAAGCATCGAGACAGGTGGGGAATGCATCTTTGATGAAGGAATCGATGAAGGCATCTTTGATCGAGCTAAAAAAGCAGTTTCAGATATGGAGCAGCGCGGCAAGGAGATCTCTGGTGAAGAAAGAGTAAAACAATTAGAGGCGGCTGAAGAAGCAGTTCACCGCGCTGAAGAATTATATAAAAATACTCAAGAAAAAATAAAAGCACAAAGAGCAACCGCGAAAGAAACCGGAAATTATGGGGCGAATAGACAGGCCTCCGAAGAAGAGGTTTTGTCGAACGCAAAGCAAAAATATGAATATGCCTTACAACAATTTAAACAATTAAAAGCCGGCGGACAAAAAGCTGCTAAACAGAAAGCTCCCAAAGAGGCGCCAGCGGCGCCGAGTCCCAAAAAAGCTCTAGCCATGGCTGATAAGGTGATGGATGCAGGTGGAGGAATAAAAACTCCCAAAGGATTTGTGGGGTGGCTCAAGCCACGTGGCCGGCCACCTGATAATGGAGAAAAGGGAATTTATGTACAGAGAGATGGAAATAGGGTTGTGGTCGACCTCGCAAATCGCGATGAAATTATTTGTCTCGCGCCCTTCTTGCGCGCTGCTCAATCGGGAGCACATAGTGCAGGATCTGAACAACGCGGGAGAGCAAATGGAATAACTGCGTATGCAATGAGTAAGGGAGATAATGAGCCTTTTTGTAGAGAATTACATCAAGGCGGTGGTGGTGGTGATCCAGGTGGTGATCCAGGTGGTGATCCAGGTGGTGATCCAGGTGGTGATCCAGGTGGCGATCCAGGTGGCGATGAAACGCCAGGTGGGCCAGATACCGGGCCGGTGCCGATCTTCAAGGATTTAAGAATCAAGGACCCAGAAACTGGGAAAATGCAGAGAGTTGGAGCTAAAGAAGGCGGCTCTGGGCTACAAAAGGTTCTCCAGACTTGGATTAATAAGAACGGTGGGGACTTCGATAGAAAAACTCTTCAGACAGCAATACGGCAAATCGTATTAGATATCTCAAAACAGATGAAGGCCAATAAGATCGAAATCCAAGAGGCTGTAAAAATCTTTGAAAATAGATTAAATTTGCTGACAGAAGAAGAAATAACCAGCGCGCACCCTAAAATCAGTAAATTTGTTACTAAGAAAGCGCTTGCAGATTTAAAAAAGAGCGGAGATCTTAAGCCTGGAAAGGTTGTAAGAAAGAAGAAGAGCAAAACCCTTCGCTATTCAATGAATCTAGACGGGGAAATTAAATTATTTACAACTTCAGATGAGGCAAAAGCCTTTGCTGCAACAAAAGCGGAAGAAGAGGAAGAGGTTGTAGATTCGGAAGAGGCTCCAGAAAGCGAAGAGAATCTTGCTTCGATTCAGGCCACAGAGAAGAAGAAAGAGATTGAAAAATCAGATAAAGATTATGAAGAGGCCGGAGGCATCTATGCCAAAGAGGAAGAGCCGGAAGAGGCTCCAGCGCCGAAAGAAAAGAAAGATACTCCGTTAACTAGAAGCAGAAAACGTATGGCAGATCAGGCCCTAAATCAAAAACTCACTATGAATTTTCTCCAGGACCTTGTGAAGTCCACGGGAATTAAATTCGAACCAACTGCTATGCGCGCCGCGATTGACAGAGTTATGGAGAAGGCGGCCGGCCCGAGCGTCAAAATAAATGAGGCGACAGACACGCCAAGTGTTATTCGATGGGAAGATTTACACAAAGAAATGATGAATGTCCCATATGCTGGAGATAAGGAGGGCAAACTTAGTTCTTCAGAGGCTGAAAAAGTTGCGAATTTAGTAAAAGATTGGCTGGAGAGCGAACCGACTGTAACGAAACATGTCAATATTAAATTTGAAATGCCTGGAGATGCGGGCCCGGATGATGATCCAGAAGAAGAAGAAGAAGAAGAAGAAGAAGAAGAAGAACCGGAGAAGAAAAATAATTCTAATGACATGATTTTGGATGCTCTTAAGGGGCGTTTAAAGGAACTCGACTTGGATTCCGAGATTGGGCGCGCCAAAGTAGCGAATAAATTTACTAATAAAAAAGACAAAGATGGCAATCCAATAGAGAGCAAAGACCACTCTGCTTATCTTGGCGCCTATATGTTTTATAAGGCTATGAAGAAGGTGTTGAAAGCTTTAGAAAGAGATCCCGAAATGACCACACAAAAACTCGTCGCCCTCATCCCAAAAGAGATCGGCGGGAATGAGCTTGGATCGGGAAGTCCGTATTCGCCAAAAAGAACGGGTCCAATCAATGAGTTCGCCCCTCCCGGTGATGATGATCAAATAGAGTTTAATGAAGACATTATTAGTTGGCTCAAAAAGACAATTTCTGTTTTCCAGAAAGCGGGTCTTACTGATGCCAAGAGGGCGGTTCAAGCATCCAAGACGGCTAGGGGAGCAAAGGAAGTAGATGCCTCATCGCCAAGAAAGAAAAGCGACGGTTCGATGGAAACCCCAGAAGAAGTTGTCGCGAGAATTAAAAAATCAATTCAGACCCGGGATGGAAAAGCAACCAAAAATGATTTGCAAAAAGCTACACAACTAGCAAAGGCAGGTTCGGACGAAGCTTCGCGGCAGAAAGGCCAAGCTGGCGTTATTAATACAAGACAAATTATCGCTCCTCGATTGAAGGCTGCGGGAATTAGCATAGATAAGAACACTCCTCAAGGTAAAAAAGGATTGAAATTTGTTAAAAATCTTCAAAAAGTAATCAGAAGATTTGTTGCCAGGCACCTAAAGAGACTAGGGAAAGCCGACATTAAACAAATTACAGAAAAACTAGAAATTAAGATAATAGCGGAAATTTTATCATCAAATATTGATTTTTCAAACAAAACAGTTATTTCAGAATCAATTGATTTTCTCGTTATTAAGAATCTCAAGAATGAATTGAGGATCCTCAATGAAAATAAAAAATAATTCAAGTCGCGATGTAAATGATATAACGGAAATGCTTGAAAGTTTTCTTCCGTTTGCAAAAGATCGCTTACAATATGACAGAGATCCAGAGATCGCGTTTGAATCCGATCCGGAGAATGCCAAGAATACACTCGGAAAGACCGCTCAATACGAGCCGGCATCTGGGACTATTACAGTCTTTGTCGATAGCAGGCACCCAAAAGATATTTTAAGATCGTTCTCACATGAATTAGTGCACCATACGCAGAACTGCGATGGGCAATTTGATAATATGGGAGCAATGGGAGAGGGCTATGCCCAAACCGATGATCACCTAAGAAAAATGGAAGAAGATGCTTACCTCCGAGGAAACATGACTTTCAGAGATTGGGAAGATAATTATAAACAAACAAACCGAGCCTTTGGTAATTCTTTGAATGAAAGGCACGAAAGACTTTATTATGAACTTAAAAGGAGACTCTGGTAATGGCAGTCAAATGGTCGTGGGCATTCGGGCCCGAAACAAATACCGAATTAATGGAAATGGGGTGGACGATGGCGTATCCAAGTACTTCCGAAATAACTCAAAGTAGTGCCCACACATATACTTATCCCGGGTCGCCCGTGGGAAGGAAATCAATTAATATGAGAAGGCAGATGTCGGTCATTTCCCCACAAAAAACCTCTGCTGCCGAAGGCTGGGCTTGTGTTGCTTTTTACTGTAGCGATGTTTTTGATCAATGGGGCGAAAACTATCACGCAATAAAAATCATAAGTGGCGCGGGCGGAAAATCAATTAAAATTTATTCTGATGCTAGTGCACCAAACCAGACAATGATCCTCCAGGTCGATGGCGCATTTGATCCGTCTGGAAGTGTTACTGTTACTCAAAATGATTGGCATTATATTGCATTACAATATAGCATGACTGGAACAATTTGGTCGGCTAGGTGGTATTTGGATGGGGCCCCGGTTGGGTCTTTAACTACTGATGGCTCAGCGGATCCGACGACAGACGATCAAATATCATTATCTATCGCAGGTACGAGCTGGTCGAATTCATTTTATACTTGGTATGGTCAGATCATCACCTATGATGACTGGAGCGATGATGGAGGCAAGCCCCTTTATGTAACAAGAGTCGACCCCACAAACCAGTGGGGCGGCGGCGCGCCAGATGGTCAAATTGGTACCTGGGCGCCCGTTGGTGAGGTGAGTAACCCACTTGCTGTAGAATCTCCATATAATACTAGCTCATATTCCGAAAATACTGCATCTGTTGTTGGAGATAGGCTTGTTATTTATAATATTCCAGATATTGCAACAGCATTAAACATCGATAGCAGTTCAATTGTTTATGGTGTAACCAACCACGCTTGGGTAACTGGGTCAGGATTAAGTGGTTCAGTTGGTATTGCTGCACCAAACATCGCCGGCGGATGGACAACGGGGTCCTCTATTCTTCCAGATACAAATGATCCTACTTATGGCTACGTTTCCAGTGGCTCTATTTTAGCCGCTGATCAACTATATATGTCTTATGAGGTAAAATAGTTTATGGGCGATGCGTCTGTTGCAAATTTATTTAGTACAGTCGTGCACGAGGCGGTGCCCTACAGTACAAACATAACAAATTTATTTAGTACAGTCGTGCACGAGGCGGTGCCCTACAGTACAAACATAACAAATTTATTTAGCACAGTCGTGCACGAGGCCGTGCCCCACAGTACAAACATAACAAATTTATTTAGTACAATAGCTCACGGTGGACCAACATTTTCAGTACCAGATATTACCGGCACAGTCGGAATTACGGCTAGCTATGATGCATCACCGCAAGGATTTCCGACTAGTTCTACAAGTTATCAGTGGAGCTGGTCATCAGTTCCATCCGGGTCTTCTATAGCTAATGCTATTTTACCACTTCCGGACAGTGGAACAACTTACCCCGTTTCTGGAAATGTGGGGTTATGGCACTTCGATTCTCAAAATATAAGTCCAACGCCGGCGCAAGGGTCGATTGGGTTAAGAGACTCTTACGGCGATGGCTGGCATGGAAATAATTTTGTAAATGTAAGTGTGAACGGCACACCAGTATTGGTCAATATAACTTTGGCGGCTGGCCATGGCCCAGAATGGTTTAACTACGCAGCTGCCCCGGGCGATGCGGTAGTGGTGACCTATACGCCAGGATCCTATCCCAATGAATGTTCTTATACTCTCAATAGCGCCTCCAACGGATCCGGAGTAGATTTTTACACATCACCTGCCTCTCCGGGAGGCCCAGCGACCCCATACGCCTTTACGGCAGGTACTTTCCTAACCGGGTCGGAAACTACAACTCCAGACTCTAGCGGCCAAGGAAATAATGCCACTCCCGATGGGGTAACACTTGTATCTTCGAGTTATGTTGGCAGTCATTGTTACGAATTCGATGGGGTCGACGATTCGATTGATCTCGGAATAGTTCCATCTGATATCGGAATCGGCGGAGGGAATAGCAGGACCATCGCGTTTTGGGCGTCATCTTCTGTCTGGGTTAATAATTCTGTATTTTTTAGTATGGGTGATGATTCGAATTCGGAAGACTTCACATTTATTCAGAGAACCCCTTCCGATGTTAAGCTTAATTTTTGGAATGATGATCTTCAAGTAACTGTAAATAATAGTCCTGGATGGCATCACTATTTTCTGATTTATGATTCGGGGGATGGGAATTCCTATATCTATCAAGATAATTTATTGTTGGGCAGTAATCCGGTTAACCCCAATACCATCGATGCATATCGAATAATTATAGGCGATGGCGCCAGTCCAAGTTGGCAAGGAAATTATTATGAAGGAAAAATTGACGAATTTGCAATCTGGGATAGGGCCCTCACGTCGTGCGAGAGAAGCACGATCTACAATTTTCTACAGACTGGGTCCATAGACGCAGCAAGTGGTAGCTCGCCAAATCTTTTAGAGCAATTCTCTTTTGTACCAGATGTTACTGGAACCTATTCTATAGATTTAGAAATGATGGATACAAACAACTGTACTTTATTAACTGGAACCGTCGAGGCTTTAATCTCACTGAGTCCAGGGCCATCATCCGGGGATATAAATTTATATCTGAATTTTACAGAAGTTGCCTGGATCTATGATGCCTCTGTTGACGCCCCTCCTATAAGTTCGTCATCGACTACCTTTGTGATTCTCCCTCAAAAGAGCGGAGGGCCCATGATTGATTCAAATTATGTAATCAATAGCTATAAAGCTCTTTCTTCGGAAAGAATTAGAAGAGTAGAGCAGGTTCCCTTTAGACTAGCGAGAAAAGATAGGCTCGGCGTTCGGAGAATAATAGAATCGCCGCCACCTCCGGAAAGTGAAAAAATCAGAATTTATGAAAACTTCGCTGAAGTGGCCTGGATTGCTAGTTCTTCTGCAACTCCCTATCCTGCTCCCCCTCCGATGTCTCCACCTGCGCCGCTACCATCGCCGCCGCCCGCCCCTTCACCGGAAGAGGAGGGCCCCAGCTCCATTGAATTTAGGAATGTTGAGGTCGTTCTGGAAGCTGAGCGTGCCACGGAAAATGGCTCCATTGAGTTTAGGAATGTTGAGGTCGTTCTGGAAGCTGAGCGTGCCACGGAAAATGGCTCCATTGA
>Ga0098040_1001136_pt1 | contig 11850 bp, 6 predicted proteins | sample 7_EtaG_FD_75065 | JGI IMG/M metagenome (GOLD analysis project Ga0098040, IMG submission 75065) | Marine viral communities from the Subarctic Pacific Ocean - 7_ETSP_OMZ_AT15161 metaG | ecosystem: Environmental > Aquatic > Marine > Oceanic | place: Pacific Ocean | collected 2015-01-08
GTCCCCAGATATGAGCCTTGACCCAGAAGTAATATTCTGTGAAACATTTGATATAGTTGTTACAAAGCTTGTTACGTCAGAGCTAATAAATACACCACTTCTTTCTGAAGTAGTTAAATGAACTTCGTTTAGATCGCCTGGGCCCTTTAGGTAAAGCTCAGAGCCACCGCTCGACAGGATCTTTACTTCACCCGGCTCGACCATAGGATAGGGGGAGGTCCCAATCGCCCTAGAATCATCGCTTTCCGCAAATCTTGTTTCTTTTCCCTCTGCCGCCAAAACAGCGATTGCCTGCGTTACACCCTTACTTCCTCCGTGAACCCTGATGCACAAAAGGGTGTCTCCTATATCTGGGTGCATGAAGACCCCACAGTCTTTAACTCCCCCATAATATACCGGCGGAATGGTGAAGGTCTTATCGCCGGCTCTCGACGCCCTTATGCTGCCATCCGGAAGAACTTCAGTAACTGTAGCCTGAAATGGCGAAAAAGTCTCTAACTGACCTGCTGCTATACTCATCTGCTAACCCTATACCTCCGAAGACATAATGCTGTTTGGAATATTAATTATTCCAACTTCTATAACATTAATACTTCCTGAGAAGTTCATTCCTACAATAGCGTCTCTAAAGTCAAGCCAACTGCCCTGTCTCGGGCCGCCCTTTGGGAAAATGCCCGTAGCCTTAGTTACGTCTACTGAGTTGTTATCCTTAAAGAGAGCGCCAACGAGCTTTCTGTCCATACACTTTATCTCTCCAACTGATGACGAGTCATCCCCAGATTTCTTCATGTATGTAATCTGTTCAATTATCTTTGTATCTCTAATTGGGGTCGCTGGCATATTGTTAGGAAGCCTTAGAGGTCCGGTCCCCATAGTTGTTCCTGCAGAACCTCCTCCAAACATAGAACTAACTGATGTAGCTGCGCTTAGAAGGCCTTCTAAAGCCTCACCTCCAGCTCCATGATTCTGAGATATCTGACTTGGCCTACGAAATAGAGATCTAACGACCGACATCTTTTCTCTAACTTTATCTGCTTCAGCCTGATCATTTTCATCGGCAACAAAGCCTCTTATGAGAAGATACTTTGATCCCGACAATGATCCCATTAAGTCTATCATCATATTCATGAATCTAACTTGATTATCAGTGTGAGCAAGAAGCTCCGCCATTGTTGCGTCACCTGTTGATACGCCATCTGTTGGAAAAACCAGGGTAGAATCCGGCTTTAAGACTCTATAGTTATCATCTGATTCTGATGATCTATGCATAAGCGTAGGTTCGTCTAACATGTTCCCTACCAGCTCTTGTCCAATTATGTCCAAAGGACCCGGAACATAATCTCCCGGAGGGTGACCATATGTCAGCGTTAAACTTGTATTAAAGGACTGTCCGTAAGTAAAGTTATGACTTACAGTCTGTATATAATAAAGAAGTCCCTTCGAAGGAATATATATTGTATCTCCTGGCTGATAAAACTCATTCCCCACAACTTGCGCACTTGCGCTATTTACTTTTAGCTTCTGAAGGCCAAGTTCAAGAATTGCATATGGCCGCCCCTGTCCCTCTACATCACTTATAAATGGAAGATTTTTATTTTGCCCTCTATAGCCATACTGACGCCATAAGTCAAAATCTGTCGCTCCAGCCCAAAAATATAAATTATCTGTTCCACTATTAATCTGAGAGCCCACCAATGGTGCGTTCCCCTCAATGTCAATTCTTGTAAAGTCTGGAGGAGCTTCGGTGCAGCTTAAGCTAAGAATATGCTCATCTGACAATATGAACCTTTTTCCTGATCCGGGTCCTAGCAGATTTCTAGTGTCATCTGCTATAAGGTGATCATAAACAGAGCCTTCAGAGGCGCTACCTGTAATTATATCTATTGTATTTTTTATATTTGTCGCAGCACTCTCAAGGAAGTCTACAGTAGCCTGCAGGCCTTTGTCGAAATCTTTATTACCAGTCTTGCCCATTTCGCCTATATCATAAGAATCTTCAGAACCTTCCTCTCCTGTAGTTAAAAATGTTTCTATCTCATTAAGCTCGTCTACCTTCTTTTCATTTGCCTTAAGCATAGATACGTAGCTATCTCTTTTAGAAATAGCTTTTCGCAGCTTTGTAAGAAGGCCTTCTTCACTCGCCAGCGCCTTGTCCACCGCTTTATCGCCGTCATTGACACCATTCGTAACAATATCTTTTGCCTCAAATCCGTTCTTAAGGTCTATTCCAAGCGTCTTTGCGGGATCTCTTCCATACAGTTTTTTAAAGGTGTCCCTAAGATTATTCATTCTCGAAGGCTCTGCATAATGCTGGGCAGGAGGTCTAAGCCCTCCCTTTCCGCCTCCTCCTGATGCTATAGCGCTAAGAATATCATTTGTAACGCCACTTTGTTCTTGAAAAATTGGATCAAAATCACCCAAGAGAGTCTCTGTATCCCCTCCAAGCGAATTCCCGCTCTCCGAAAATGAAGCTGTTACCTTTAGGCCTTCGCCAAAGATTGAATTATTTTGTTCTGTTAAGTTTCCCGTTTCAAATTGATACTCTTTTCGGTTTAAACTTAAAGCAGAGGCAGACTTATCTTCGGAATCTCTATTTACTCCAAAAAATGCAAGCGAAGCTTCGCCTGTTTTATTCATATTAGGAATAAGTGTGCTATCAGGGAATCTTCCCATCATAAGTGCTATAAGGACTATTTGAATATTTAAGGTATATACCTCTTTTCTTAAGGACTCAATTCTGGTTTGGAATAAGTTTGTAATAAAATTAGGAATAACTGTCTTCCCGCTTTCCTTTTCACTCCTAATAGCCTCCTTAAGTACAGTTAGTGGGGTCTTATTCCACTGTGGAGGCCTAAACTCTAAGTGTCCCTGAGAGTTACAGAAGAATTCAAGGTTCAATATATTAGCCGCCATTGAACACTTCTGTAAAACATTTGTATATTCAGCCTTGAACAGATTCCATTTTCCACCCTGAAGTGCCAAAATAAAAGGCTTAATATCGGCCATATCATACTGATCCGATATTATCAATAAGTTTCTGTCTCTATTTAGCCTGACATCCTCAATTCTTCTCTGAGCCCCTACAAGCATCATAGCTCTAGTTATCTCTTGATTCTCATCAGCATCATTAGACAAAGGCAGACCGCTACTTCCAAACAGTCCTATCTGTAATCCAACTTTATCAGATGCACTTATAGCATTAGTTGCTGCAACACCCACCAGGACCTGCTTGTCAATTGCTGCGTCTATTGTGGCAACCTCTGCCTCTAGTGTCGCCGCAATCGCTTCGGGCGGTACGGTTCCAACTCGCGGTATTTCCATCGTAGAACTCTTTTTCAATGCTCGTATTTTTTTATTTATAGCAACCTTTCGCCTTCTAAGTTTTTTAACCGCATTATTTGCAGTCTGCCTTAAGCCTGCTGTGTTAATCATTAGCTCTGCAGCCTCTGGCGATATTGTATTGGACCTGTATGGATGAAAGTTACCAAAATATTCATTCTGCTTTCTAACAGCCTCAACAACTCCTGTCAGCGGGTCTTGTGGGCTTAAGGACGCATTTTTTTGAGATTTATTATGTGCCGCATAAGACTGCTCTATAAAGGTCTCTATGTTATATGGCTGACCAACAATCAAGATGCTTAAAATATTTGGTACATCTAAGTTGTTCAAAACATCTGTAGCCACAGTTGGTTGATAATTCTGCGAATGTATTCTTGCAGAAGAGGCATTGGCTCCCGTGGGATCTACTGCCTGAAAGCCTGCAGTAGCGGTTACAATTCCCGTTTTCCACCTATATACAAATCCATCTGCATGTTGAATAACCTTCTTTCCCCGAAGGGACCCAACCCCATTATATTGGCCTTGCAAAAGGTTTCCCTCTGAAGCTCCCTGGCCTGCAAACAAGCCAGAGTCATAACTTAATAATCCACTCTGAAGAAGCTGCTTATTTTCATGAAGAAGATCTCTTTCAGAGGGGACAATCTGCCCTAATTCATCTTTTACCATAGAAAATGGTGTTAATGGATCTTCGAGAATATTCTTTGGGTCGCTTAAAGAAGGAGCTATTGCAAATTGGCTCCACTCCAACCACGACATATTGTCAGTGCATGATGCCTTTAAGTCCCAAAACCCACCTCCGAATGACTCTGTCACAGAGGTAATGAACCCTCCAAATACATGTATCATCCCAAAAGAATTATCCTGTCTTCCCCTGATCTCTTTATATAGCGGATAGCTTATGGCCTGTGATGTATAAAGCTGATATTCTGCCTTAAGGATATCTTCGTCTATTTGCAAATACTCTTCGTTAAAACCAGATTGATCAGCAGGATTACCCGTATTGTCTACGAGAGTCCTGTTTCCTCGGATATAAAAATGAACAGGATCAGGAGGGTTGACAAAAGATTTTCCCAAATAAAAGGTTCTCAGCCTCTCCCTTATATAAGCTGTGTCAAGAGAAGAGTCTAAACCTCCAAGGCCGGCCTGTTCGAAGGCGGCAGAAACTATAGAGGGCGGATCAATACCATGTGTTGAGCGAACAGCTTCCCCCGCCCCCTGGTTGTCCCACATGTCCTGGAAAATACCTGCAGTTCCCTCTATGGCCTCATTTATAGCCATCTCTATATCATCCTCTAAAATAGTGCCAAGCCTATAGGGATAGGATAGGCCGAAAGAAGCTGATGACGGAGCAGTTGTGTAATTTGTAGTTGTATTAAAATCCTTAAATAAGGTGACTTCGATTACTCCTGTTCCAGGACCAAGGAGAAAATTCTCAGGAGCATCCTGATCGACAATCCAGGTTGTGAGCTGGTTATCAACAGAAAAAGCATTTCTCTTTATAATCTTTATCAAATCCTCATTCGAAGCATGATATTGTTGATTGCCCTCTTCATTTGCAAGCATAAGTCCTAAGTCATTAAAAAATCCTGAATCAGGATCGTTCATTTTTTCTTCTAACTTTTTATCTGCCTCCTCAAGAGTGTCATAAGGAACGTCTATCTTGTCATACTTGGTTTTATATTCTGTTTTAAACTCCGCCCTCTTATCCTTTACAACCTGTTTGGCTTTAGATGAAGAAAGTTGTTTGAGCCACTGCAAATTTGTCATAACCTTAGGCTTGTGCCCGAGAGTCTCCCCTGCATCATCAGGATCACCATGAAACTCTTCAGGAACAATTCGATTCCCTGAGCTATCTCTACCGCTTATGAACACCTCTGTGTTTTCTAGATACCACTCACTAAGTCTTTTTTCAACATATTCGGATTCGATATATCCCAGCTTACCAAGATCAAGGCGAGAAGTCTCTCTCATAACAGATGAGAGCAGATTAAGACTATACATCCCCGTTTCTGCAAAGAAATTTTCAAATTTTGTCAAGCTCTCATAAGCTCTTATCTGCTGAACTTTATAAGCAAAAAGAGCCTTTGTTGCTCTTAAAAGCATCTTTTCGGTCTTATCCATAAACCTCAAGTCATTTGCTGACTTAAGTGATGAAAAAACTTTCTTTTTAACCAGAATAGTAGCCTGTGGAGACATTGCTACAAAGTTTCTGGTATCTGGAGTAATTGAATTAGCGTGATTTTGATCGAGAAATATTGATGCCCCAGTTCCAACTAAAGATGGAGCATCTCCACAGCCAAGGGAATCGATCTCTCCGTATGATATATACGCCGGGTGTGTTCCGTGGATTAAATCAGACTGAGCCTTATCTATAACCTTAGAAACTTTCTTTGAAAAGCCATGTTTTGCCGAACCAGATGAACTCATTGTAACCTCTAACTAATTATACTTACTAACTGTCTAAAACGGACCATTTTTTATTAAAGAATTACGCCTATTGGCAACTTGATTCTCTACTGATGGAACATTCTCGGGGCCCTCAATAAATTCAGAGCTTACAGTATTTGGGCCTAGGCTTGAATTATTTGCATCCAAAGTTAGATTGCCTGGCTGTCCATGAATAGACGATTCATCGGACAAAAAAGATAGCCTCTCAACTCCAGGCCAAGAGCCTTTCGACTCCGGTGCCTCTTGGCACATAAGGGTTTCTCCGTCAAACGAAGTTGGTGATCTATGCCATGGCATAAAGTTTTCTCTCTTACCTGTTCTTCTCGTTACTACAAAATTAAAAGTATATGAGAAATGGCCAGGCTCCTGAGCAGTTTCTGTTACGCCAAAATTTGTAAAATATCCTCTAAAGAACTCGCCCTGATAATACATATCTATGTTTGTAGCAAAGGCCGCCAAAGTAGGCACCGACTTAAACGCCTTCCCGCTCCCTCCGGCACCATCTCCAATGGATGTCCCGAAAAGTATATCAATGGAATTAGCAACTCCCTTTACCGACTTTGAAACTGCGCCTCCAGTCAAGGTGTCTGCCGCACCAAGCAAAAAGCCACCGAAAGTCGCGTCATATATCTGCTCCTCAGCTTCAGCCTGAGCAAGAGCGGCGGCTGAAGCGAGTTCCCTCTGCCTATTGGCCAAAACATTTCTATAATGCAATTGCTCATGCCTATAAATATCTTTTAAAATATTTATACCCTCTATTCCGGCAGAGCCCGTTGTTCCCTGGGCATCAATCGTAGGCAACTCCTCTCCCCAGTACTGAACCACATGCCCACCTTTTGTAAGCTGCTTCTGAACAATCTTCTGATCTCTAATGTTAATAGATTGAGGGTTTAAGTAAAGCTGCCTTCGATCCCAAGCCACCCCCTTGTTCGGGGCCGTAGAATGAGAGTAAAGATCCTCTAAGCTTTCAACAGAACCTGATTCGCCTGCCGATCCATATGGCGTAGAGCTGCCGGTAAAAGCACCCATTTCTAATGGCAGAAAAAATACAATAGTTTCTCTGATGTTAATAGACATCTATTCCTCCTTGTTTTTTATGATAATTCATATTATGAATACCATTATTTTATTCTCTTCTTTGCATGTTGCATATTACGAATACTATTATCCAGATGCGTAGCCGTGCCAAACACCTCGGCTGCTTTATCGCCCAGATCAATCTTCACATTTATCTGCCCAAGTGCTGTTTTAAATTCTTCCACTAGAGCCGCCTTGTAAGCCGCCTGATCTTTCATGCCTTCTGGGAGAGCTCGATCTTGCTTTGCAATAATTCCGGCTATCCTATTTATCTCGGTCTCGACCGTCGCGCCTTTGCCAAACCTTTTTTTCCCTCCCCCTATATCCTGGCCGGAAGCATTTAGCAGCAGCATCCTCAGCATCTCTTCCTCTCCACTTTTTCTTCCAACGCCTCTTGTCTTGACTGCAGCTGCAGCGATATCGAAGTCCGCGCCGCCGATCTGATTCATTGGCGATGACCTCATATAATTGTCGCGAAGTATCTTTGCGGCATTAGACTTTGGATCTAGGCCCAGCGCTTGCTCGGCATAATCTGCTCCTCGTCCTAGGAGACCACCAGCTCCGGCAGTGACTTTTTTAACGCCCAGGACAGCCTTTTCCATCATTGGGTCAATAGCCTGCCCTGTAGCAGCGGCAACACGCCTGGCATTATCCCATGCAGACCTTGTGGCCAAATCTGCAGCCATTAGGTTTATTTGTACCTCTAACTTTTTATTTACCTTCTGCATCTCGTCTAAGGTCAGATCCGTCCCAGCCTTTTCCTTTGCAATTTGTTCCTTCAGATGCTTCTGGGCCTCTACATCTCCAGACCTGGTTGCCTCGTCTAATTTTGATAACATATCCAATACTCTGGCGGCCGAATTGTCATCTTGAATACCAAAAGAGCTCTTTAACATTTGCTGTTGAATATAAAATTGATTTTGTAAAGAAGAATCTTCATTTGCCTGCTGAACCGTAACAATATCTCCACCGGTAAACGACGCCAAAGTATCTCTCATTCCTCTCACAAGCTGGTCTCCGATTGCAGCTTGGTCGCCTGTCTTGTCGGCGTCCATATATGCAGCTTGCAAGGCAATGGATGACCCCAAGACTCCGCCTCCTCCGCCGCCGCCTATGTCTAGGCCGCCTCTCTGGAATGTCAGATAGGCCATACCATAATTATTGGTCAAACCAGCTAGCGATTGTGTTAGGCTACTAGATAGGCCTATAGACTCTTCTATACCAAGGTTCATATCATTCATTGTTTTCGCAAAGCCCTCCATAATAGGCTTCCCAAAATCAGCGGCCATACCAATTTTAGCAAAGTTTGAAACCGCACCATTCAAACTACTAGCAACTTTGTCTATTGACAGGCCAGTCTCTTCTGCTACCCCAACATATAACCCAAACATATTGGTTGCCTCTTGCGCAGATTTTCCTTGCTTATTCATAAGGGTATTAAGAAGTTCTGCTGCAGTGCTCATTTCAATATTTGAAGATCTAGCAAAAGCTGCCGCTGCCCCAAAAAGCTCTATGGCACCAGCGCCAGTTTGAACGCTCTGTTTTAATTGTGTTTGAGTAAGCTGAGTTCTCTCTGTTGCAGTTACAAATCTCATCATCTCGTTAGTTGACATGTAAAGACTTTTCGCCAGCGGATTATCTGAGGCCACCCTCATAGTGTCTGTAAATTTCTTTGCCTCCCCTGCTGTTCCTCCGAAGCGTTTATGAAGATCAAACATTTGACGCTCAGTACGCCTCAGTGGTGCCGTGAACGAGTCCATGCTCGTTATGACCGTTTCCGGAATACCCATAGCTACCTTCGTAAGCGCTCCAAATGCACCTGTAAGGCCTGAGACTGCAAGTCCGGCGCTGCCTATTATGGTTCCAATGACGGGAATCTTAGTAGTGAGTGTCGCTATGCCGCCGGTCAACTTTGTGGCCATGGTAAAAGTGGCCTCCATGGCCTTTTCCATATCTGCATATGCAGTAGATACATCTTTAAGGCGATCCGTAGCTTTTGATCCGGTGGCAAGAAAATTGCCTAGAGCTGAATTTAGACTATCAGCTGCATTGGCCGCATCCGTGCCCTTCTGCTTCATTTTCTCAAGTTCTGCGGTAAGATGCTTTACTTGTTCTTCTAAGGTCACTCTAATTTACCTCTTCTTCGTAATTCTAAACAACCCTGTCATGTCCTCTGGGGTTTTGACAGTTCTACTTCTCTCTACATCATTACTTTGTAAATTAGTATTTTTATATTTATCTTTGATAGATCGAATTAACTCATCAGCTTTAAGAAATTCTTTTTCTTCAAGTTGCTTGGTAAACTCTTCATCTGAAGCAAATCTTTCATCCTCTTCCATATCTCTTTGAGATCGAATCTTCTGCACAGCCTCTGCATTCCAAAAGGACGCAAGATATTCAGACATACCTAGCTCATATTCGTATTTTTCTTGTTTTTCTAAACCTACACTCTGGGCATACCACAGCATTTGGTGCTCGGTTATATCCTGGAATCTATCGTCATCGACAGAACATCCCCAGGACTTACACAGCTCCCAACGCAGCCTACTACTTGGCTCACGGGTTATTCTTTTAAATCGTCAATACCTACTTCTTTTCCAGATCTAGTTACAAGCTCATCATATTCTCTATATAGCTTCTCTAGCAAAACTGACTGAAGATTCATCATCACATCTAAACGTCTATCTTGCATATTCGTTATAGAACTATCTTCGCACAATGTCTCTAAATCAACTCCATTAACAGAGGTCACTGAGTATGACATAGTTAAAGGTTTTATATCGAGCATTCTCTGTGTAGCATCTCCATCCGCCATAATAGAACTCATAACATCCCTCTGCTGAGAAGTAGTTAAGGTTGATATCGCAAATGAAAATCCTCCAATTTTTACAGTTTTTGTAAGTCGACCTAAAAATATTAGACTTTTTAAATCTTCTGGAGCGAGCACATCATTAGCCTTATCTTCTGCTTCGTGCTCGCTCGTAACTTCCTCTTTTTCTAATTCTACATCTGAGGGGCTAATTGTCGCGGTTCTTCTAGGCATTGAACACTCCTATTCCTATAAAGGTTTGTTAAAATAATACTTGTTTTCAAAAAAAAACACTGCATATAAAGTGCAGTGTTTTTTAAATAGTTTAAAATATTTTATAAAGACAATATTTACTTAATATGCTGCTTTGATTAGACCGGCAACGTCAAGGACGCCTCGTCGATTACCAATGTCTGCAGCCTGCTCGGTAGGATCTGTATCTCTAAACTCCTCCGGTATCTGCCGACCGCCGCCAGCGCCCTGGCTATTAGCCACCGGGTTGCCAGCTCGCTCGGATGAAACAAATTCACAATCAATATTGGCCGACTCAGTTATCGAATAATCATTAACCGTATAAGACTTGCTGAGATTATTAAACCAGCAATTATGATAGGTTGTTACAACCTTAGCGTTATCGCCATCGCCTGAAAACTTATCGAAGACTACAATATCAAATGGAATTCTTTGCGCATGAAGATTTCTATATCCTCTAGAAAAAGACTCAGGCAAAGAAAGACCGTCAAAAACAATTCTTTGTACAGTGAGGGTCACGGTACCCGGACTCTGAGGAACAATCTCTATCCAGCCATCTGTGCCAACCTCTGCAATCTTCTTGTTCTGTCTCGTCTGTGTTTCTTGAAATGACTGAATTGCGCCAACTGGTTGATCATTTACATAAACAATAATTTGTGTAGATAGACCAGTCCTTGTTTTTGACCCCGCCGTGCCTGTTGCCGCGCTACCATCAAAAAGTGTGCCTGTAGCCGGATATCCCTCTGGAATTGCCATGATTTTCTCCTATTTAAACGACCCCGACCTCTATATCTATAAACACATAGTTTATTGGATATGCAGGCGAGAATCGCACGTATACGTTAATTTGTCTTGGGTCAACCTTATCTTGCTCTACCCTTATATTTGTGAAAGATGTAATCAAACCTTGAGAAGCCATCGCCGCCATTATCGAGCGAACTCTAGCCCCAACCAGAGCATTTGTATCAGCATTCTGAACCCCACCAACATAGCCTTTCAGGGAGCCTCTTAAGGCTCCTTTTACTGCATCTCGGATAAAGATTATAGAAAGCTCCTCATCTTCAACATAACCTGACTGGCTAGTCGTTCTTCCCGACAAAACCTTGCCTCCGCCTGTTACAGGCTGAAGGACCGTAGCTCCGACGCCTCCAAGAGCATTTAAAATTACTGGCCTGAAAACCTTATCTCTAGTTAGCGCAAAGCCAGACAGCGACTTATTCGTAAGTGGCACTGCAACGTTCTGACTTGCAGACAAATATCCCGCTGCTGCGGCAGCAATATAGAAGCCGTGCAAGGCAATATTTGTTCCCGCTACATTCCTTACAATTGAATCTGGGTAGAAATATACGCATCTATTGCTGGTATAATTATCGCTAAGCTTAAAGTTTACAAGGTCCTCGACATTTCCATCTAAGATCTCTTCTGGGTCATCGCCCTGAATCCCCTCTAATATACCAATGTCTTCTATGGCTATCTCTTTTCTTCCAGTTAAAGCATCGGGCGTAACACCAATTTGTGCGCCAATAAATGCGACCCTTTCCTTTCTATTTGCAATAGAACTCATGTTTTCACAGTGATTAACTGTAGCTCTAAAAATAGACGATATAGCCTGATTTGGAAGCGGAACTACAATCTGAGCCTCTTGGGCCTCCAAGGCCTCTAGGGCATTGAACCAGTTGGTATCAAAATAATCCGCATCATTTTCATCAACATAAGAAATTCGAATTCCGTCGCCCTCTTTGAGTACTCCGCTAGAAACGAGATCTCCGTGAAGAAGAAGCAATGCGTCATCAGGATTAGATGAAATATCTTTTATAAAGAATTGAATATTCGTATAGCTACCCAAACCCTTGTCCAGGTCTACATAAACTTTTGAATCATCACCTATGCTCGATATAGTAAACTCTTGAGTTCCCACGTTATCA
>Ga0098040_1001137_pt1 | contig 11845 bp, 8 predicted proteins | sample 7_EtaG_FD_75065 | JGI IMG/M metagenome (GOLD analysis project Ga0098040, IMG submission 75065) | Marine viral communities from the Subarctic Pacific Ocean - 7_ETSP_OMZ_AT15161 metaG | ecosystem: Environmental > Aquatic > Marine > Oceanic | place: Pacific Ocean | collected 2015-01-08
AAGATAGAGGAAGACTTCAGACTATTGCACATGCCTATGACACATTAGGAACCGTCCACCATTTGCCCCGCAAGGGGCATTTTCATGCCATAATACTTATATGAAAAACATCCATCTTGATCATCCTGAAGATAGCATCCTTGACGGAACCCTTACCGTTTTGGATGCTTTTTTAAATGCGTTCATTTTGACAGTCAAGTTTGACGGTGCTCCAGCAATTGTATGGGGCACTAACCCTGCGACGGGGAATTTCTTCGTTGGCACTAAGTCAGTTTTCAATAAGAAGAAAATCAAGATCTGTGAAACGACTGAGGACATAAGCAAGCATTACGGAGGCACACCCCTTGAGATCATTCTGGGTTCGTGCCTCTGCAACCTACCGCATACAGACCGAATTTTTCAAGGTGACTTTATCGGGTTTGGGGGTGAGATGGATTATACACCCAACACGATTACCTACAGTTTCTCCCAACCGGTTGCTGAAGAAATCATCGTTGCACCTCATACAGAGTATTTTTGTGAGACCGAATTAAAGGATGCACTGGCAATGCGTGGCGGCATAAGCATGGACAACTTCCCTGCGACAAATCCTGACGGGTCTTATTTCGTTAAGTGGGTGACCCCTAAAGCATATGGAAATTTTGAAGGGTTAGCAGGTAGGGTTAATGAAGCAAAGCAATTTGCTAAGGGTGTTTTTTATCCCACTGCTAAGGGTGCTGCCACCGTGAAGCGTTTGCTTAATCAGCATATCCGTGAGGGTTTGGAAGTTGACCCTGTAGAGTGGGAAAATCCAAGACTGATAGAATTGTGGTTAGAGGTGAAAGGCATTAAAGAGGATGCGCTTTTCCTATCCTACCACATGGGCGGACCTGCAGCATACATTGAATCAAAGCGTATTGATTCTGAAGGGTATGTGATGCACAGTCGCTACCAGTCATGGAAATTGGTTGACCGTGAAGAGTTCAGTCATGCTAATTTCAAAATGGGAGTGGGTGCCCCTGCGTGATGTGTAACAGTCTGATGCGTTCGTGATTTTGACAGTGCCCCCGTTGATTGGGGGTTTTCCCCGCGCCGCGTTTGCCCCCCGTATTAAAAACGCCTAACTTCCCTAACCTACAAAGTGTTACCCAAGGCAGCTATATTATTCGCCGATATAAAAAAATTACGGCCCATATATAATTCAATATGAGGTTCGAGTGCATGTTAAAAAATTTTTCAGAAATTTTTAGTACCATAGAGGTCGATACAGTAACCGGAGAATATTACACGGTAATCCCTGAGCAAGTGATTAATGAAATGAATTTGTATGAGGACACAGAATTACAATGGCGTGTGGAGTCCGATGAAATTATTATCAAAGAAAAGAAAAATGGGTGAAGAGAGAGTATATCACATATATTTTGAACAATCGTGTATTTTCAAAGACATCAGTGAGTTTCAATTTAAACTTATATGGGAATTACTTAATACTGAATATAACTCCGAGTTATCCTATACGGAAATCACGGTAAATCCTACAAAACAAAGAGAATTAATAGTAGATGGATCATATTGACAAAGCCTATATAATGAAGTATAATGAATTGAAAGTAATCTAACGTTATGGCTAAAGGATTTACAGTAAAGGCAAAGAGTCCCACAGTGGCAAAAGGACCCGAATGGGATTATGATAAAGCCAAGGAGATGGTCAAAGGAAAATCAGTTGTTTTCTGTTTACCTGGAAGAGGAGTATCATACACATTCTTAAAGAGTTTTGTACAACTTTGCTTTGACTTAGTACAAGCAAATGCTAGTATACAGATTTCGCAGGATTATTCATCGATGGTAAACTTTGCAAGATGCAAATGTTTAGGAGCGAATGTACTGCGAGGACCGAATCAAATTCCTTGGGATGGAAAATTAAAATATGATTGGCAATTATGGATTGATTCTGATATTGTTTTTAATACAGAAAAGTTTTGGCAAATAGTATTGATGGATCAAGATATTGCAGGTGGTTGGTATTGTACTGAAGATGGTAAGACGACTTCTGTAGCTCATTGGTTAGAGGAAGATGATTTCAGAAGTAATGGTGGAGTGATGAATCACGAAACCATTGAAAGTATATCCAAGCGCAAAAAACCATTTACAGTAGATTATACAGGTTTCGGATGGCTTTTAATTAAGAATGGAGTCTTTGAAAATGAAGGAATGCCTTATCCCTGGTTTGCTCCCAAGATGCAAGTATTCGAAAGTGGCGAAGTTCAAGACATGTGTGGAGAAGATGTTTCATTCTGTCTAGATGCGAAAGACGCAGGTTTCGAAATCTGGTGCGATCCAAGAGTAAGAGTGGGGCATGAGAAAACAAGAGTTATATAGAATTCTTATTGATGATGAAGTACTCTTTGATGCCTTAGGGCAATCAGAGTATTTTAACAGGATGGAGGACTTGTCTATACAGTTTTATAAGACAGGTTCTCCCAATCCTGATAGTATTAAGACTGAAATTTATTTGGAGGACATTGATGGCTAAAACAGTTGGTGGTATTAGTGGAGGGGATTTTGTTACGAGTCCCCCGAAGAAGACTCGACAAGGAACAGGAAAGCATACAAAATACGTGGCAACTTCGCGTAACTCGGCTCGAAAGAAGTATAGAGGACAAGGAAAAAAATAAAATATTAAGAAGTAGGTATAAATAAAGAAAAACCTTCTATTCATAATGGCTGTCACAAGGATATCCCGATCATTTAAAGATATTAGTTTATCCTTTGTTCCACATCCTGTAACAAATGATTTGAAGGTTCTTAAGAATACAGATGCGATTCGTCGTTCAATACGTAATATTGTACAAACGATTCCAACCGAAAGATTTTTTAATCCTCTTTTAGGATCAGACGTTTATAAAAGTTTGTTCGATTTTGTTGATTTTGGTACTGCATCTAATATTCAAGCTCAAATTGAAATTGCGGTTGATAATTTCGAACCAAGAGTAAATAATGTAAGAGTTCTGGTTGATCCTCAACCTGATCTTAATGAATTTGAAGTAACAGTATTCTTTGATATTATTGGGCAACAATTTCCTACCCAAGAATTTTCTTTCCTCTTAGAGGCAACTAGATAACATGCCTTTTACTAAATTTACAAATCTTGATTTTGATCAGATAAAGACCTCAATCAAAGACTATCTCCGTGCGAATTCTACATTCACGGATTTTGACTTTGAGGGGTCTAATTTTTCAGTTTTAATTGATACGTTAGCTTATAACACATATATTACTGCATTTAACTCTAATATGATTGTTAATGAATCCTTTTTGGATTCTGCGACTGTCAGAGAGAATGTAGTATCGTTAGCAAGAAATATAGGATATGTACCGCGTTCTCAGACTGCCGCAACTGCCGTTGTATCCTTTACTGCAGATTTTGGTACAGTAAACCCAGAGATGTCTGTAGCGACCTTAAGCGCAGGATTAGTATGTGTAGGGAATACAAATGAAACTTCTTATTTACTTTCTACACCTGAAAACATAACATCTCCTGTTATAAAAGATAGTGAGCACTATAAAGCTAATTTTAATAATATAGAAGTTAAAGAAGGAGCATATTTATCCAGAACATTTACTGCTAATACTTCATTAGATCAAAGATTTATATTAAACAATAAAGATATTGATACTTCTACAATTAAAGTATATGTTAAAGGACCTGATCAAAGTGGTTTAGGGAATGAATATTCATTAGTTGAAAATATTTTAAATATAGATGGTTCTTCAGAGATATTCTTAATACAAGAAGTACAAGATGAAAGATATGAGTTATTATTTGGAGATGGTTATATTGGTAAAAAATTAGAAAATGAATCTGTTATTACAGTTCAATATATTGTTACAGATGGAAAAGCAGGAAATGGAATTGGTGGAAATAATACTCTTCAATTTTCTGGAAGAATTGTACAATTAGATACATCAACAAATACTGCAACTCCCAAATCTCTAAATGCAATCCCTTCAATAGCTACAATTCAAGCTACTCAAAACGGATCTGATATTGAATCCATTAGTTCTATTAAATACTATGCTCCTAGAATATATTCTTCACAATATAGAGCAGTAACTCCCAGGGACTATGAGGCTATTATTAAGAAAATTTATCCCGAAACAGATTCAGTTGCTGTTGTAGGTGGAGAAGAATTAGATCCACCAGAATTTGGGAATGTATTGATTAGTATTAAACCCAAAAATGGTACGTTTGTTTCAGACTTTAATAAAGGAAGAATTTTATCACAATTAAAACAATACACTGTATCTGGTATTAATCAGAAAATTGAAGACCTTAAGATGCTATATGTAGAGATAGATTCTTCAGTATATTATGATAATACAAAGATTTCAAATATAGATTCTTTGAAAACAATGGTACTTAATTCTTTAACTACTTATGCTGATTCTGTTGACATGAATAAGTTTGGTGGAAGATTTAAGTATAGTAAAGTACAACAAGTTATTGATAATACAGATACTGCCATTACCTCAAATATTACCAGAGTCCGTATTAGAAGGGACCTGAAGGTGGCATTTAATCAATTTGCACAATATGTACTATGTTATGGAAATCAGTTCCATGTAACGGCAACGGGGTATAATATTAAATCTAAAGGATTTTATATTTCTACGTATAGTCAACCTGTTTATATTACAGATATTCCTAATAGTGATTTAAAAACAGGAGTTCTTTCTCTTATAGAAATAACAAATGAGGGTACCTTTAGAGTCATTGCTCCATCAGCTGGAACTGTTGATTATATTAACGGTAAAGTTTTACTTGATTCTGTAAATATTACACGTACAGTTGATGGTACAGAAGTTGTTGAAATTCAAGCCATTCCAGAATCAAATGATGTTGTCGGTTTAAAGGAATTGTACTTACATTTTAGTCTTTCGGAAAGTAAAATAAATATGGTTAGGGATGTAATTAGTTCTGGTGATGAAATTACAGGTACCACATTTATTAAGGATTTCTACACATCCAGTTATTTAAACGGACAATTAATACGAGAGTAAAAGTAATATGATAGAAACTGGTTTTGAATCTAGAGTTAAGGTTCAACAAATTATCAACAATCAACTTCCTGAGTTTGTAGTAAGTGAAAATCCAAAAGCGGTTGACTTTTTTAAACAATATTATATTTCTCAGGAATATCAAGGTGGTCCAATTGATATTTCAGATAATTTAGATCAGTATATAAAGGTAGATAATCTTACACCTGAAGTAGTTATTGGTAATACAACCCTTTCATCTGGTATTACTACTTCTAGCACTACAATTTCTGTTGATAATACTAAAGGGTTTCCAAATGAATATGGATTACTTAAAATTGATGATGAAATTATTACATATACTGGTATAAATCCTACATCATTTACAGGTTGTATTCGTGGTTTTAGTGGTATTACAAGTTATCATTCTGAACTTAATAGAGAAGAATTAGTATTTTCTACATCTAGTATAGCTAGTCATGATTCAGGATCTAATGTAAAGAACTTAAGTTCTTTATTTTTAAAGGAATTTTATAAAAAATTAAAATTCTCTCTTACACCAGGGATGGAAGATGTTGATTTTCAACCAGATATTAATGTTGGTAATTTTATAAAAGAAGCTAGATCTTTATATGAAGCAAAGGGAACGGATGAATCTTTTAGGATTTTATTCAATGTACTTTATGGAGAAACTCCTAAAGTTATAAATTTAGAAGATTATTTAATTAAACCTTCGGCAGCAGAATATATTAGAAGAGAAATAATAATAGCAGAAGTGATTTCTGGGGATCCTAAAAAATTAATAGGACAAACAATATACAAAGTAGGTGATTTAACTACTAATGCAGCGGTTTCAGAAGTAGAACCATTTACCAGAGTAGGAGTAGCATTAACTTCTAATCAACAATATTATAAACTTTCCCTTTTCCTTGGTCCTAATGATAAAGAAACTTCTATTCAAGGAACTTTTTCGATTACTCCCGCATCAAAATGCTTAGAACCAGTTGCTATTGGATCTTCTGTAATTTCGGTTGATTCTACTGTAGGTTTTGGAGTAACAGGAAATATTATTTCAGGAATTAATACTAATATTACTTATACTAATAAAGGTATTAATCAATTCTACGGTTGTGAAGGTATAGTATCTGAAATTAATAGTGCAGATATTATAAGAAATAATGACATTTATTTTGGTTATCCTGATGGAGATACATCAAGTACAGTAGAGTTAAGACTTACTGGAGTATTATCTAAATTTGAGCAAGTATCGAAAAGTGTAGATATTGATGAAAATCAAATTCTTTCTGTTAAGAATTTGGGTGATTTAATTAAGAACCCTATAAGAGATAGAAGTTATAAGGAAATTTTTGCCAATTCGTGGATATACAATACAAGTACAAGATATAGAATAAAAGAAGGAAGTGGTAGTTCTACTCTTATTCTTTATGCTGATATTGATAGATCAAGTTTAAAAGTTGGTGATCAAATTGAAATTCTTAAAAGAGGTTCTAATACTGCTATTCATGGTGGTACTTCAAATGTTTATGTAAAGACAATTATTAATGCAAGTTTAGATGAGTGGTGGTCAGTAAAATCAACACAAATCGAACTCACTGAAGCATTACCCTCTGTTTTATATGAAATAGATTTAAGAAGAAAACTTTCTACTCCTACCAGTAAGTATGTACCTTTATTATATGATAAGACTATATCAGATACTCAGAATTTATATGTTGAAAAGGATGAAAATTTTTATGTAGCTTCTAATTCACTACCTTCAGGTACTGATATTCCATCTTCTAGTGGGTTAACTGGTCCTGATTATAGAATTCCTATAGATATTCAACTTCAATCTGTTCAAGCAAAAGGATTAACAGATGGTACTAAAGAATTGGATTATGGTGAAATTGAATTTGAGAATACAGTTCCTTTTATTGATGGTGATGAGATTTTTTATGATTCTGTAGGTTCTAATAATATTTACGTTGGATTAGAGACTGGAAATTATTTTGTAGGAATATCGAAAGGATCGGTTGATAAGAAAAAGATAAGATTATATAATTCTAGAGCACTTATTAATAATAGTGATTACATAAAAGTAAATACTACTTCTGATAGTGTTATTGAAACAGGTCATCAATTTACTTTAGCTTCACAAAAAACTGGTTCTATTGGACCTCAAAAAATACTTAAAAAATTCCCCTTTAATACCCGTATTGATGATGGTAATCAACCTAAAACTGAACCAGGTACTACGGGACTTTTAATTGATGGTGTAGAAATTAGTAATTATAAAGGTAATGATAAAATATATTATGGACCTCTGGATTCTGTAAATGTTTTAGGAGAAGGTGAAGATTATGATGTTATTAATCCACCTGATATACAAATATCTACTGGTATTGGTACAACTGCTTTAGTTCAAGCGGTTGTTCAAGGAACAATTAAAGATGTTTTGGTAGATCCGCAAGGTTATGCAGTTAAAGATGTTATATCTCTTACTGCTACTGGTGGTAATGGAAGTGCGGTACTTGAACCATTAGTTATTTCTCGTAGTAGAGAAATGAGTTTTGATGGAAGAATAGCATCTCAAGGTGGTGGTATTAATACAACTACCAATCAACTTGCATTTTCAACAAGTCATACACTTTCAGACTATGAAGAAGTAATTTATAAAGTTGGTGCAGGTAATACTGGACTTGGAATTGGAGCAGGATCAACTTTAACTGATAATTCTCGTTATTTTGTCGATGTAATTAATAATACAACTGTTCAATTATACGAATCAAGAACGGATGCTCAGACTGGAATTAATACAGTAACTTTTAATGGAAATTATACATCTGGTATTCATCAATTTGTAACATTACCGAATCAAAAAGTAGTAGTAGGCATTAAAGTTGTTAATGGTGGTACATTTACAAATAGAAAATTACGTGTAAATCCTTTAGTAGGTGTTTCCACCGCATATAATACAGTAACCTTTAAAAATCATGGATTTGATGATGGAGATTTAGTTAAATATACCTATCAAACAACAACAATAGCAGGTCTTTTTAGTGCTAATCAATATTATATTAATAAAATAGATGATAATACTTTTAGATTATCAAATGCTGGGGTTGGTGGTACAATAATAACTAATTATGAGAGAGAAAACACTATAAGTTTTACTAGTGTTGGTGAAGGGTATCAAATTTTCTCTTATCCGGACATTTCTGTTTCTTTAAAATATGCTTCTGTTGGTTTTGGTACTACCACTCAGACTCAAGAAGAGATGATATTGACTCCTATTGTTAAAGGAGGTATCATTGATACTTATTTGTATGAATCTGGCACTGGTTATGGATCAACAATACTTAATTTTCAAAAAAATCCAATAATTTCTATAAAAAATGGTAAAAATGCGACCGTAAAACCAGTTTTTAATAATGGAAAAATTGATCGCGTCAGTATTCAGTATGGAGGATCTGAATATTTTTCAATTCCTACCTTAGATGTAATAGATACGTCTGGAAAAGGTACAGGAGCTCAGTTAAGATCAGTTATTACGGATGGTCGAATAACAGATGTTGTAGTTGTTAACACAGGAATTGGATATTCACATACTGATACATCGATTAATGTTGTTTCATCTGGTAAAAATGCTACATTAGATGTTAAGATTAGACCTTTAAATATTAATTTAAGGGAAAAGTATAAAAAGTTTCCAAATATTAATAACGATTATGAATTAGAGACAAATATTAGTGAAACTATTCTAGTAAATGCACTACCTCCTGACGAAAGAGAGATAAGTTTAGTTGATGATAATTTAAAATATACCATTTGTGGTTATGGAGAACCTTATAGAGACGCTTTTGGTGAAGTAGGAATTGGAATAACTCAAGCTTCTAAAATTATTGGATGGGCTTATGATGGAAATCCAATATATGGACCTTATGGTTATGATGATCCTGGAGTTATTGCTAATCCACGACGTTTAATTAGTGGATATGAAGTAAATATTGATGATATGGTGGATAGACCATCAGGATTTAGTGCTGGATATTTCGTAGAAGACTATAAATTTACAAATTCTGGCGATTTAGATAGAAATAATGGTAGATTTGGAAAAACACCCGAATTTCCTAACGGTGTTTATGCTTATTTTGCTACAATAAAGGATGTTGCCAATCAAAGTGACCCAGAATTTCCGTATTTTATTGGTGATTCTTATAGATCAACTCCTGTAGTTCAAAACATTACTCAAAAATTTGATTTTCAAGATTCTAATTTAATAAGAAATACATTTCCTTATAGAATTTCGGATAAAAATGTTGATAATGACTTTATAATTGAGACAAATGAGATTGAAAGGCAAAAAATTGAAGTAGAATCAGTCACATCAGGTTCTGTAGACAAATTAACAGTCGTTAATCCAGGAGAAAATTATAAAATTAATGATTTATTAACATTTGATGAAACAGATACTTCTGGAAATGGATTAAGAGGGGAAGTTTCTTCTTTAAAAGGGATTGATATTGTAGATGTTAATACAATTTCATCAACTTATAGTAATAAAGTATTCAGTTGGGTTGATAATGAGACTATAAAAGTTACTATTTTACCTAATCATGATTGGTCTAATAAAGATAATATCGTAGTTTCAGGATTTTCTACCAGTTTAGCCTCTTTAAATGGAGCATATTCTATTGGTGTTAGTTCATTAACGGCAGTAGTAACTAATGAAATACCATCTGCAACCACTGGGGTATCAACAGAAATATTTGTTTCTTATATTCCAAACTCATTATCGATTGGAAGTACTATAAACATAGGTTCATCTAGTATAGAATCAGCAGTATTATTGAATATCTTTAAAGAAGATAATATTTTAAGAATAAAAAGAGGTTCTACAGGAGTTGCTTGGACTGCCTCTACACCTATAAAATATGTTCCAGATTCATTTACGATTAATAAATCTTTAGATTTCTTTGATTCTGCACCAAATGATAAGTTTTATTTCAACCCAACAAAAACGGTTGGATTTGGAACACCAGCTGGTATTTCTTCTTCAGTTACTTTTACTTTTGGAACAGAATTAGTTACAAGAGATATTCCAACTCAGAGAATTTATCTAGAAGATCATCCATTTACAGAAAATCAAGAGTTATCATTCTCTACTGGTGGTGGAACTGCTATTCAGATTTCAGATACGACAAGCTCTACTCCATATGCCCTTCCAAGCACGGTGTATGTTACTAACGCATCTAAAAACACTATTGGTATAAAAACGGGTATAGGTTCAACTGGTGGGGATTACAGTGATGTATTTTTCCGTAGTGGTGGTAGTGATTCTAATGATTTTGTATTTGAAAGTAAATTTGCACAAAAAATTGGTAGAGTAGATCAATTCAACACTACAGTCTCCTTATCACCTTCTCATGATTTAAAAGTTGGTGATAATATTGTGTTGAATATTGAACCCCAGTCATCTGTAGGTTTAGGAACAACTACTCCAGTACAAGTAAAGAGACAAGAAAATACTGGATATCTTTTATTGGATCCTATAGAATGTACAAATGCTGAAGTTAATTTGGTAGCACATACATTTACTCTTACAAATCATAGATTTAAAACTGGAGATGTTGTATATTATGAATCTACTAGTTTTCCTACGGGATTTTCTGAAAAAGTATATTTTGTATTTGTAATTGATTCAGATACAATTCAGTTATGCGAGACTTATATTGATGCAACTACGGTTCCTACACTACCTGTTAATTTTACCACTAATCCTGCAGCTACACATACATTTTCTAGAATTAACCCAAGTATTCAGGTAGTGAATACTAATAGTTTAGTTTTTGATTTAACCCATTCTTCTTTATCGGATTATAAGTTTAAACTTTATTATGATAAAGATTTTAAAAATGAGTTTGTATCTACTGCTTCAACAGCATTTAATGTAACTAGTGTTGGAACAATTGGTGATGAAACCCTTGCAAGTCTTACTATTGGGTATAATAGTTCTTTACCAAGAACATTATATTATAATACACAAAAAACCGGTTTTATTAGTACCGCTGATACAACTGTTCCAAATTATTCAGAAATAGAATTTACAAGTAGTTCCTATAATACAAATTATGATATTATTTCGGTAGGTAGTACTACATTTAATATTTCTTTAAAGAAAAAACCAGAAGAATTATCTTATGTTCAGGATGATTGTAAAACTTTAGTATATGATACTACATCATTAACATCTAAGGGAGGAATTAATAAAACTAATATTATTTCAAGTGGTGATGGATATAAGAAATTACCTAATTTTGTTGGATCTTCTTCTACTTTAGGTCGTGGGGCTTATGTTGTTGCTAGTTCAACTGAAATTGGTAATGCAAATGAAACAAGAGTTATTAATCAAGGATTTGAATATTCTTCTGATAGTACTTTACAACCAACTGCTTATATATCACCACTTATTGTAGTTAATAATTCTAATACTATTGGTATTATTAGTATTACTGATGGTGGTAGTGATTATTTAACTCCACCTAATGTAATAATTGTTGATTCAACAACCCGTCAAAAAATTAATAGTGGAGTTATTGAATCATATTTAACTGGTGCTACTATTAGTAGTTTAAAAGTTATTAGTCCTCCAAGTGGACTTCCAGATATTCCTGTAACATTATTCACTACTAATAATACTAATGGTGTCGGTATTTTAACAGTTAATTCTAATTCTACAGGAATATTTACTTGTTATATATCAACCCCTTCAGCAGGATTTTCAACATTTCCTTTCTCTAAAGATGATGAAGTATTTGTAGAAGGAATT
>Ga0098040_1001144_pt1 | contig 11807 bp, 12 predicted proteins | sample 7_EtaG_FD_75065 | JGI IMG/M metagenome (GOLD analysis project Ga0098040, IMG submission 75065) | Marine viral communities from the Subarctic Pacific Ocean - 7_ETSP_OMZ_AT15161 metaG | ecosystem: Environmental > Aquatic > Marine > Oceanic | place: Pacific Ocean | collected 2015-01-08
AATAGTCCCAACAACAGGAGCCGCAGCCCTGAGGACGGGGTGGGGGAGGAATTTCTGAGCCTCAAGTCCCTTCTTCAGTCCCGCCATACTCCCCACCGCAACTCTAGACCCCTCTGACTGTTGCTCTGCCTCCACATCGTCAAGGCCCAATGCCCTAAAGAACTTTTCTCCAGAGAGTGACTCGCTAAAATGCCTCAGTGCAGGTATAGCTATATCCAAGGGGTAGGTTCCGGTTGGACTCCTATCCGACTCGCCTTCGAGTATGGCGAGCTGCAATTTTCGCTGTCGCTCTCGCCACTCTTCAGGTACTTGATCCCGAAAGTTTGGCCCCCTGATAGCCTTCCTGAGAAAAGTGTCAGAAGAGGGGGGAACCCAGCTTTCTAGGTTTCGGCGTTTTAGCTCTCTCGCTTCCCTTATCCGCCCAGCAGCGAATTTCCCTTTGGGATCGTCCCGGTGTTGCCTTGCCTCTTCCCTCGCTCGTTTGGCTGAAAGTATGACCTGAATCTCTCCTAGGAGGCGTTTCCATTCCGGGGCGGCGGGGTCGGGTTCCTTGTCCTCTTTGGCCTTCGAGGCAACTGGAGTTTGTATCGGGTTAGGCATGTTACAATTATTTTTGTCCCCGTAATATTGCTTTCCGAAACTGTTCTATGGTAATCCCTTCGTCTTCTAGGGGTTTTAGGGCTTTCCGTGCTTCGGGGGGAAGGTCAGCAAACGATTTCGCCTCTTGGATGGACATACCCTTTGCCAACGACTTAAATAATTCATCTTTGGCATCATCATCCTTTACGCCCGCCAAGTCAAGCAGGTCATCAATTGTCACCTCATTGTCAAGAAAATCTTTAGCCTCCGCCCCTTTAGCCACAATCTCGCGCAACTTTTCGGCGGCGTTAGTCGAGCCGGTGCCGGTGCCGATGCCCAATCGCGTGAGAGGAACTCCCTCTAATTCTTTCCTAATTGCCTCTAGGCGCTTTGTTTGCTCTTCATACTGTGCAGGCGTGAGTTGCCCAGTTAGAACAGGGTTTCGATACACAATCGCTCGTGAATTGTTTGGAGCAATCGGGTCTATTCCCATCTGAACTTTCACAAGCGAAGGCCCAGCCGTCTCAGTCTTCTTTTTACCGATGTGAGCTTTCCCGTCTTCATCCAAAGTCACCTCCACCTCGTAGCCACTGTTCATAATGGCCAACACAGTATCAAGTTTGCTCTGCGCGTCTTTATGTTCATCGCTGCCGGTTTCTTGTTCGTTCAGGTGTTTCACTAGACCCTTAATCAATTTGGCATTCTTCTCAACCGCAGTCGTAGGTGGCACTAAATCGACATTAGCCACTAACTTCTCCATCATGCCAAGGGGCATACTGGATACCCCCTTTTCTTTTATGAGGGCCGTAATGTCTTTACCAAATTTGCCAAGCTCCATCATATTGTTAATCGTTCTTTCATTCTCGGCAGTCCGGGCAATATTAGTGAAAACCACCTTCGCATGGTCGTCGGTTTTAACGGACGCGATCCCAGTGACAATCTCGGGCCTGCCGCCCACCCCAGATTCTTTAGCGAAATCGGTGAGATGAGCCACCATCTCAGCCTTATCTTTGCCTTCCTGTAACTCAGGGTTTTCCACAGCCGCCATCGCGCTTTTTACTGCAATCTTCCATGCTAGCTCGTAGTTCGCGGAAACGCCCTCCGGTAAGGATATATCCCCTCCAGTAAGGGCAGCATTTTTCGCTATATCCACGAGTCCGCCCACCGCCGTCTCGAACGCAAGTTTTTCCTGATTCACTTCACGCAGGCGACGTCCAAGTTCAAAATGGCTGTACGTTTCTTTTCTCTGGGAAGTCGTGTAATCGCTTGGCAAATCAGGCATAGCATCACCTCCAAGTCCCGAATCCTCAGCTTGTTGCAGCACGCGCTTAAACCGGTCAATCCGCTCAGCGTAACCCCTCCTCTCCAGCAACTGAGCCTCATCCCTCGCCAGCTCCGCTGCGAGGAGCTGAGCCTCGCGATCATGTTTAGCTTTCAGTAACTCCTCGCCATATTCCCTTTCCTCTTCCTTCAGACTCTTGGCGTACTTCATCTCTGACGCTAAGCCCGTTGCTATCAGCTCCGGGCGGCTCAAGGACTCCAGTGCAGCCCCGGTAGGCCGCTCCGGCATCCCTGCGGGTTTCACGACAAAAGCTCCCTCTGCCGGAATACCAGCCTGCCTCTCAAATCCCTCTTCCAACGGCCCAGCCCCCTCCTCCAAGGGGCCGATAGCCTGATCCCCAGTCGGAAAAGGCACTCCCGAAACTGGAGGCTGCTGTTCCAACATATTCTCCCTGCTCCACGGCCCCTTTAATTGATCCTTAACCAATGGGAGGCTCCTCACATCAGCCCCAGCCGCCTCGTATGCCAAAGCCTTAGCTATCCTTTCCTCCTGCGCAAGCTGGGCCAACCGATCAAGCTCCGCCTTCCTTTCGGCAGCTCTTTCCGCCTTTTCGCTGGCTCTCGCCCACGCGCCTGTGAACGCTGGGCCAAAGCCCTGTCCGAATCCTCCCCAAAAATTACCCATAATTATTCTCCTGCTTCCGCACTGTTATTCCTCCCACCACTTGTCAGCAGCCTTTGCCCCAAACCCTCCTGCAAATCCTCCAGCAACAGTTCCTAAAGCCGCCCCTAGCCCGCTCGGCTGCGACTGTGTTCCGTAGATATTCGCCTGAGTTCCAAATACGCCTTGTGCGAAACCAGCCCCCAGACCAGCCGCATTCGGGTCTAGCCCCATTCCCCTCTGCATCTGCGGAGCAGCAAACGGGGATGCTCCCTGCTGCATTCCAGCCATCATTCCTGCCTGTGCAGCCACAGGTTGTAACCCCAGTAGCGACTGGATGTTGCCCACGTCCTGTTGGCGACCAGCCAATCGGGTTCCAAGAGCCTGTTGTTGTGCCGCGAAACCCTCTCCTCGTGACTGGTTAATCTGCTGAACCCTTTGCATCGTGTTTGCAAAGTTTTGCTGGGCCAATCTGTTGGCCACATCACCCTCGGATTGGCCGCTACCCAAGAAACCCAAGTATTCGCCCCTGCGTTGCTGGCCTAACTGCATTCCGCCTTCCAGCTTTGCAATCGCCTCCCGCAATCCCGATGCCGCACCCAACGCCTGACCGCGAGACGCTCCAGCCTTGCGAACTCCCTGTTCCAGCATCCTCTGCTGCTGTGCGGTTAACTGTTCCCCGCGCATTAACTGGTCAGCGAGCTGCGTTTCAAGTTCACGCCTCCCGGCGGCAGTCATCTCTGCATCCGCAAGCACCGGGGCAGCACCAATCTCCTCGTACTCAGGAATATCAATGTCATCGGTCAACTCTCCCGCTGTCCCTTCACCTCTCCTCAGTCTCCCGGCAAATTCTTCCCTAAGATCAAACCCTTCAGGGTCAAGCTGCCGCATCTGGTCACGTTGCGCAGCGATATATTGCGGGCCATACTCTATCAGGTTGGAAAGCTGCGCCTCAGACATCTGAGGGATCATCCCCAGTAACGCTTCCGTCTCTGCTCTGGTAATATCTATGTCACCAAGCCCAGTAAAGTCGGCAGACACCTCTTTTCCGGTGCGAGGGTCGGTGTAGGTGACTGGCTGGCCCAGTCGATAGGCAGATTCCAGCCTTCGGCGTGCTGGCAATGATTCTATGTCGGCAAATATACCTTCTCGTGTTGCCTCACTGTAATCCGGGGGTTCCGGTGGTGCTGGTGAACTTTTTCCCATAACTAATTCCTCATTAAACGACGTTTTGCCGTGGTCATATCTACCATTGTGATTCTATTCCCATACTTATGACGCATCCACGCCACTCTTTCTGAATTCTCCCCCAGATGATTCCATATCATGCGGTACATCGCCCTAAGAGCGGACGGGTGACTGCAAACCGTCACCTCGATGTAACAAAGCGGCCCTTTAGTGTCCAGATAATGCGTATGACAGTCCTCTTCACGGTCAACATACCGCGCAAGTGTCACCCCCACAAGCTCTCCGCCTTTCGCCACGGCATAACAACGCTCATTATTCACAAACCACTGTACCCAACCCAACAGGCGTTCACGACTCCATTCCCGGCAAAAATCCAGATTGTTCCGAATCAACTCTGCCATCTCATGGGTTGCCTTGGGGAAAGTTTTCATCGTTGCGGATTGATTGTGTCAACAAATGCGCTTGTCTTGATCGCGTGCAACGAAAGTTTGCCGGACTCCGCTGCCACCATGTACTGCATCTCCTTGAATTTCCCCCGACTCAGCATATTGTACGCCTTAACGAAGTGGGCGTCCCTAGCTGGCACTGGCACATCCCTTTCAAGCACCCCGAGAACCTGCGTTTGCAGCAACTTTTCATCCTCGGTAAGCATCGCATCGCCTGTCTCAAGCAGTATCCCATTACTATCACCAGCCATCCCTTTAACGTAAAAGAAATTAAGCAACTGGTCATTGGAGAACTGGTTGTCCACATCAAACTCAACCTGATAACCCAGCTTGTCGGCGTAGATTTCCTTAAAATTGTAGCCGCGACTAAATATCTTTGTCTCGTAGTCGGCTGTCTGATCCTTGTAATAGGATTCCGTGGCATCAGACTCAGCCACATAGTCCAACCATGTGAATAGCTTCCCACAATTATCGCCGAACTGAAGGCGTATCTTCCCACCGAACGCAGTCACCGCAAAACTCCGAGGTTCCCAGCCTGACCAGAATCCGCTCCAAGCCTTTTGCTCGGCGTTATAGACCAACACAGTTTTCGGGTAGGTATCCGAGTCTAGGGCAACAGAAAGCATGTATCGGTTGCGATAAAAAACCGCACAAGCCTTTGAGGTGTAATCCTTGTTAATTCTCTCAATAAAATCGTTTATAGGGGCCGAGAGCGGAGAGGAAATGTCGGTTTGCGCGCCAGCCTCAATCGTTGACAGACTCCTCACTCCATCACGCGAAAGGAAAAGCACGTCCGAACCCACCTGCTGCACGGTCTGGTGGGCCACACAGCCCGTCCGATTATTGATGAGCTTGATGTCCCAGTCACCAACCTCTTGAGCTGGGTTGGCGTCCACACTCCACACGCTGCGTTCCTTGAACACCAACAACTTGAACCCGAACCAAGGCAGCAATGCCGTGATGGCATCACCATCGCCTGAACCTACCCTGATGCTGTTGCCCAGCAAGTCCCACGACTCGCCGTCAAGCAGGTCAGACACATACAATGTGTCAGGCGGAACTGAAGTATCTGCGCTGGAACAAAACAGGCGATTAGTGTGGCTCGTTAAGAGCTTAGGCTTCAGGGGGACTTGTGAAAGATGAGCTATGCCAGTTGCTACGGGGTCGGCTGTTCCGGTTGCAAAAGTGATAGTTGGTGGAGCGTCCAAGTCGTACCCGCTACCTTGATCGTCCACTCTCGCCTCGATGACCCTACCGCCATAACCTAACTTTGCTGTCGCTGCTGCTACTCCTGTTGCCCCATTGCTGAATGCAATGGCCGGAACAGCCTCATATCCCAAACCCTGTTCCGTGACCTCAATGCTTGTCACCTTTCCTGCTGTGATCGTCTGGCCGGTTGAACCGTCATCAACATACTTGAGGCTACCAATGCCATCGCAAAAATACATCCGATCAGTCAGTTGCGCGAAGTAAACGTCCGTTGCTGTGGGGTCAAACGTGCCACCCACACCCGTATCCCCAATCGCCCCCGTTTCGCCGCATATCTTTATCTTGTACGTTCCAGCATCGGTGTCCTTATCCGCTATCACTATCTTCTCAATGTCCTGCGTGTCGAAGTATGCAATCTTCAGAATCTCACCCTCAAGGGTGTCACTCCATTTTTCTGTGATAACATCCCAGTCATCAGTAATTAAGTCCCAGACACCAATCCATACATCATCCTGAAGCTGGGCCACCCCTCGGCGGCTGGTGGCATTTCCGAATGTGTCGAAGTCCACGTTCTTACCGAAGTCAAATGCGCTTTCCGCTATGACATTCTTGCGGACGTTGCTCGCCTGACCACCCGAAAAGCTGACATCACCGTCTAGGGCGATTGGGTCATCGGTCTGGTTGTTGTCAAATTGTGGCATCAGCTTTTAGGCCCGAAATCCGATACAGTATCCCTGAAGGAATAGCCGTCATAAACATAAGGGATGATCCTGCTAATGGACTGCCTCTGACCCTTCTCCATGTCACGCATAATCTGTATGTGCGATGCAGCTTCAGTAAATTTAACCTGTGCCTTGCTCATCTGCCTCTCACGCTCCCACATATCACCCTCAGCAAACGCAAGCAGCGCATTGTCAATGCCGCTAAGGGGAGGCGTATCCGAGTCTCCAAGCTCAACCCACTTCAGTTTGCCCAACACAAACACTGATCCAGCGGACTTGGGGACAGGCACAGGTTTAATCCGGCAATACCCGCTTGCGTCTTTCGGCAGGTTAATAAAATTGGTGGGGTTTGCCCTGCGGTTGGTTACGTTCTCCCATGAGTTTGGGTCAAGCTGGAAGAAGGTCATCCAGTCCCCGTTGAGAATGTTTATCCCGTCATCCTTCCCTGTCTCGGTAAACTTCACCGCCACAGGGAAATCTACAAAAGTTGTTGGGGCTGAGGAGGATTGGTAAAAGGTTATGGATGGCACACTGTCAATCGTAATCTCGGTGTCTTCAGCGGCAACAGCCTTGCTGGCTACCCCAAGGGTTTCTGTCCACAGGCCGCTATCCCATATCATCTGGTAACGGCGGTTAATAAAACTCTTGCACACCGTCACTGAGTCCGGGGTGGTGTCGGAAAGTTTCGTCGTAACAAAGTCTGCTAATTCAGTTAATGTCATCGTTCTCCTTCTGCCGTTCCATTTAATACTCTATCTTAATCATCCCGCCAGCCCCGGCTCCTCCGGGTAAACTGCCGCTCGGGTTTCCTGAGTATCCGCCCATCCCGAAATAATATCCTGCAACATAGTAGTCGATGTCATTCTGATTGTCCCTAGTAACTCCCGCCCCTTGACCGTAAGCAAACTGCCCATAACCCGTGATATTCAGGTCGCCGTTTGTGGCCGCTGCCGAACTGTCATCGAATGCCCCGCCGTAACGTCCGCCACTTGCGGTGTAGGTGGTTCCGCCGTAGGCAAAGTAACTGCTACTACCAGAAACATAATGCCCAGAGCCGCAAGTACCCACATAGAAAGCTATGCTTGCACTAGGGGTAACTGTCAGTGTTTTTTCCAAGTAGGCTCCGCAAAATCCGTTAAAACCAATACTTCCACATCCACCCGCACCCACCATTGTAACCTTGATCTTGGTAATCCCACCGGGGACAGTCCATGTGGTGTCTGCCAGCAGGTATGTGGTGCTGGGGATGTTCGGCGCAGCAGCAGCCGCACTGTCAGCGTAAGCTGTAGTCGCCACTTTTGTTGAATCGTCATCTACTGACTGCGTGGTTGCAGTTACTCCGTCCTGAAGACCTGAAGCCGCTAAGACCGTGCCTACAAAGGTTCCTCCAGTCACATTACCAGTTACATTACCAGTTACATCACCAGTTACATCACCAGTTAAATCGCCGCTTACGTCTCCAGTAACATCTCCGGTAAGGTCGCCAGCGATTGCCCCGATAACTGTTATGCCTGTGCTGGTGGTGGCGAGTCTGCTAGTCCCGTTATGATGGAGAGAACACGGCCCTCCATCTACCGCTAAAATCATATTTGCAGTACCACCTGCATTAGTCAGTTGAAAGTCAGTAGCCCGCAACACAAGAGAGCCAGTCCCTGTATCCGCGATAATACTATTTGATCCGTCGTGGGAGATTTCGAGGTCGCCTCCTGTCCCGAATTTAGCTTCAACACCGTCGTTAAACAGAATGTCACCTGTCATTGTAGACCCAGTGGTGTAAACACCATTGGTAACAGTATCAGCGTTGCCGGTTACATTGCCAGTTAAGTCGCCAGTTACTCCCGCTGACGCAGTAATAACTCCAGTGAACGTGGAAGTGGTTCCCACCGCAAGCGTCCCGGTTGAAGATATGCCGCCGCTGGACAGTTTCAGGGCGGAATTTCCCGCGTCACCGTCCTGTATGGTGCGAAGCGTCCCGTCTATACCCCCGGAATCAACCTTCAATAGAAGACCGAATGTTGATTGGACTGTTTCTCCTGATAGTGTTGCCATGCTACTACTTTTTTTCCAGTGCTTTCTTGATTTCCCTGTTCTTCTTGCTGTCTTCCAGATGCCTGTTCAACTTAGCATCCATAGACTCCTTACCCTTATCCGGCTTCCCCTTCCACTGGGCTTTTTGCTTCTCGATCAATTGCCTTCTCTTAAAAATCTCACTGGAGTCCAGATGAGGAGAGGCAGCGGGCGAGAATTGCGCTGCGTGAGCATCATCTTGCGCCTGATCTGCCAAAGCTAGAATTGTCCCGGCTCTTAGGTTCGCTTTAGTAAGTTTTAACCCTGCCTCTTCAAGCCTGAGGGTGGCTTGTTCTTTGGCATGATTCCATTGATCCGCCCCATACTTCCACGGAACGTAAGACACAGAGCCATCCTTCTTAACTCCTTCAACTATCCAATCTTTAGCAGAACTCATGCCCTCTGAGCCATACGGCGCTTTTATCTCCCTCCCGTGTCTCCTCTTCCAAGTCACATCAGGCACTTGGGTTCCGGGTAAAGGGATTTCACGAGCCTGTAACATGGGCGGGGGAATCTGCCCGAATAGAGAGCGTTTATCGCTCAACATCGCTTCGTACTCCATCCTCGCCCAATCTTCAAACCCCGCATCGCCAATGTCAGGGGGCTGGCCTTCGCTTTCCTCAGTCCACCACCAACGCCCATCCAGAACGGGTTTGGGTCGGTAGAAATACTTAGGCTTTTTGCCTTGCGGTGGTAGACCCCTTAATTTTCTCATTTCTGCGGGTGTTACCGTTAAATAGTTTGCCATCTTAATTATCCTCCAGCCGTTGCTCTAGTTGGTTAATGTACTTTCCTAAATCCCTTATCAAGGCCGCTCCCTCATCCGTTGCTGTCGCGTCCTCCATCCCCTGCGGATTCCTCGCCGCTATCTCGGAGAAGCCGTTCAGCTTCACTGTCAGACATCCGTTGCTCACGACGAACGCGAGCAGCAGCAATAAGGGCATCCACCTCTTCATCCTTGTTATCTTTCCGTTGCTGGGCGGCCATCGCCGTGCCTACATCCATCAAGCCTTCCAGCGCATCCACGATGCGCGGGATGGCTTTCATGGCTGCAACGAATTCTGTTATCATTTATCATCGCTCACAGCGGCTTTAGCCGCACCTCGACTGTGGGAGTACCCGAAGCTCGCCAATGCTGCTGCAATGAAAGCTACTGCCTTCTCAACACCAGAAACTCCTTCCGGCGTGATTACACCGGAGGCGTACAGGATGCCGCAAATCGTTGCGGCGGTTGCTAACCAGAACTCAGTTGTTTTATATCCGCTCTTCATTATTCTTTATCTTTTATTAGGTTTCTTATTTTCAGGATAATATAAAGCAGTGAGGCTGCGCTAATTGACACCTTGAGAATCGTATCTATCTCAAGTAGCCAGTTGCCCAACCCGCTTGCGGAGGCGAAAGCCACCTTTATATCGTCCAAGTCTATTAGTTTCATTTCATCCACCCGGAGCATCCGTAAATATATGTCCTGCTGGCTCTACCTCAACCCAGCTAACGCTTTCCTCATCCCAGCCAAAAGTCAAATCAGGGTCATCAGGCATCTCAACAGGAGGTTTCCATTGGGCAGAATCTTCGTCCAATGCCCACGATGGATGAGGCTTGCGCGGAACGAATGCCCCCTCTGTCCCTATGTCCGGGTAATAGGTGTGGCCTATCCCAGCATAACGAAACCTCAATGGAGTTCCTCCCTTTAGATGAACCCCCTCACGGGTGTTGTAACTTGTCTGCACCCATGTTCCGCCGTGCATTCTTTCCAGAGCAGCAACGCCTTTCTCCGAAGACTCATTGCCGTCATCATCAAGCAGTGCGGCATTGTCCAGACAATGAACCGCTACCACCTCATTCTCATCATTAATTTTTGCAAAGTGTGCCATGTTAGCTCGAAGCCCACACCATTGTTCCGTCGCCTGTCCATTTGTAGATGTAATAACCACCCGCACTCAGGTCAGTTGGAGGCGTGGTGCTGTCCCAAGTCGGCGCATTCAGGCCGGAGCTTGAGTATTTAATAATTACCACTCCGCTCCCTCCGCTATCGCCAGTGGGGTATCCACCTTCGCCGCCCTCTCCCGTGTTAGGGTCTCCAGCCCCGGTTCCACTCCCACCACCTGTTGCGTATGTGATTGGTGATCCCGATATACTGTTGGACGTTCCTGCTCCTGCTAACCAAAAGCTACTCACACCGCCTGCCGCACTACTGCCCCCACCGCCCCCAGTTCCGCCACCCCAAGTACCCGGAGTGCCGTATGTTGCTCCGCCATAGCCTTCTACCGGGGTGTAACTTCCAGCGTTTCCAGAGCCGGGGGACTGCGATGGGTGACAACCCCCACCTCCACTACCACCAAGATCGGCATCGTAGGATGCATAATCATTGTAGGTCGCCCCGTAACCCCCGCCAGTTGATGTCCGCAATAATGTGCCGCCAGAAAACGCAGAATCATCCCCGTTTGTCCCATTGGCTCCCCCTGCTCCAACTTCTATGTAGTAAGAGCCAGCACCACCATTCGCTATTCCGCTAAACATCCGATAACCTCCTGCCCCACCGGAACCACCGAAGTTTTGTCCATGTTCTCCATCACCGCCACCACCGCCACCAGCAACAATCAGCAGGTCAAACGTCGATGGCATTGATCCACTGGGGGCAGCAGCAAAGCGATATGGATTGATAATGTAGCTCATTCTTACCTAGTGCCTATCAGCCAAATCTTTAATCCAGCCCCAGCAGTGCCGGAACCTATGGTATCAATATCCACCGTAATTTCGGCATCATCTGCCAAGCTGGAATCACTGATTACTGGGGGAGTTGCCGCAGTCGTTGAAGTCTTCTCCCCCGCATCAATCGTAACCTTGGTGGAGAGAACCGTTGAGCCGGACTCATTAATATCCACCGTTAACACCGATCCGGCTGGAGCAGTTGTTACGCTTGCCCTAACTGATGTTAAGGTCATTGCGTGAGGCAGTCGGAAAGTTGCTTTCCCTGTTCCGGTAGTCAGTGCAGTTGTTTCGTCTGAACAAGCAATCCCGATTTCAACCGGAAGAGTTCCTCCGAGTGTGAGGTTTCCCGAACCTGTAACGGTTCCGGTTAAAGTTAAGCCGTTAACGGTTCCGGTTCCCCCGACGCTGGTAACGGTTCCCGCTGTCGGGGTAGCCCAACTCGGCACTCCGCTGGCAAGAGTCAAGACATCAGCATCCGACCCCACCCCTAACCGAGTTAACACACCCGATGCATTCCGATAATAAACATCACCCTCCGCATCACTGCCAAGAGTCATTGTTGCCCCACCTACAACCGCTCCTGTTCCCCAAGTTCCGCTGGTGACTGTTCCAGTTGTGACCAGTGAACTGTCTCCGGCATAAGCTGTTGCATCGGATAAATCAAAAGCCGGGGTCGCGTCAGAAGCTCCGAGAGAAACACTTACCCCACCGTAACTCACTGAAGAGTTGGTTAAGGCAGCATTCGCTATGCCCGAAAGTCCGAGCGTAATCGTTCCGCTGGTTGTGATAGGAGAACCGGAGTCAACGTCAATGCCGTCTGTGCCTGTTATAGCTACGCTTGTTACTGTTCCGCTTCCACTTGCTGCCACCCAACTGCAACTCCCGTTCCCATTTTCTCGCAGGAACTTCGTTCCGCCTGTCACGCCTGTGGACTTAACATCT
>Ga0098040_1001145_pt1 | contig 11793 bp, 16 predicted proteins | sample 7_EtaG_FD_75065 | JGI IMG/M metagenome (GOLD analysis project Ga0098040, IMG submission 75065) | Marine viral communities from the Subarctic Pacific Ocean - 7_ETSP_OMZ_AT15161 metaG | ecosystem: Environmental > Aquatic > Marine > Oceanic | place: Pacific Ocean | collected 2015-01-08
AGACTTTAAAGAGATTGTAAATTATTCAAAAGATCTTGGATTTAGTCTTGGTATTTGTACTAATGCTGCAAGGTTTGGAATGGATAGGCCAATCAAAAAAGATATTGTAGAACAATTTGATTGGGTGCGTATGGGGATGTATGGTTTTTATGAAGGATATGATTATGATCTACGTGTCTTTGAGGGAACCAATTGCAAACCATCTGCTGCATATGTGTGGGATGAGAATTTAGATACTTCAGATAATCCTAATATTACTGGAGAGTGGACTGACGTTAAGAATAAGAGAATTCTTTCTAAGAAGTTCCAGACTACCGAAAATTTCATTCGTATGTTAGACTGGGTGGAGGAGAATAAGATCCCTTGTCGAATTGCCTTTAATGCTATTAAGGATGTTAAGGAGACTGCTAAGGACATCGAAACTATTCGTGGAATTATACAAGCCTACGAAGAGGATAGAGGTCACAAGTTACAGTCTGCCTTTTTGTCTGACTTTAACTTTAAAGGAGAGAGGAGGAACGACCATTGCTATATGCATATGGTAAAACCATTCCTCTTTACTGATGGATACATCTATGCGTGTCCTTCAGCAGAACTATCAATTGAGAACAACTATAATTATGTTCCTGAATCTCAATTTGCAGTTTGTGATATAGATGGTATAGAAGAGTTCTATAGCAAACCTCCTACACTTCGTCATCATGCTTGTCATTATTGTAAGTATGCAATTCAAAATGAATTGATTGACGATGTTTTAACCGATACTATTCATAATGACTTCGCATGATTTTATTTGATAAAGATTATTATGAGGATGGTGTAAGAAAACATATCTCCGGATATGAAAATTATAAATGGATGCCTACTCGTTCTATTCCTGAAGCACTTGATATTACAAACAAGTTTAGTTTTAATACTTGTGTTGATTATGGATGTGCAAAAGGATTTTTAGTTCATGCCTTAAGACTTCTTGGATGTCATGCTTATGGTGAGGATATTAGTGAGTATGCTGTTGCTCATTGTCATCCTCAGGTAAAAGAGTACATCTCTGAACCTAATGATAATAAGTATGATCTTCTCATATGTAAGGATGTTTTAGAACATGTTCCTGAGATGGATATCCCTGGTGTTCTACGTCATTTTAAGAAGAAGACCAACCAATTCTTTTTTACTATTCCTTTAGGCGATGATAATAGATTTAGAATTAGAGAGTATGAAGTTGATATTACTCATGTAACTAAGAAGGATGAGGAGTGGTGGATAGATATGTTTAAATCAAATGGATTGAAACTGAAAGAGTTCTCTTATTCATTAGGATCTATTAAAGAGAAGTGGGTGGAAACATATCCTTATGGTAATGGTTTTTTTATTTTAGAAGGTTAGATGATAATTACCAGTTGTCCATTAAGAATATCCTTGTTTGGTGGATCTACAGACAATCCTTATTTTGTAGAGAAGTATGGGTATGGATCAGTCATTAGTTTTACTTGCGACTTAAAGACCTATGTTACTATCAGTCAAGATAGAATAGGATATAATAAGGAGAAGCACAAATATATTATTAATTACTCAAAGAGAGAAGAAGTTTCTAAGATTGAGGATATACAGAATGAGGTGGTAAGAACTGTACTGGAGTACTTTAAAATGCCACCAGTTCAGGTTACTCTCACTAGTGATGCGTACTCACAGGGGAGTGGGTTAGCCTCATCTTCTTCTTATACTATTAGTCTTATTAAGGCTTGTTGTGTATTCCTACAGATTTCAATGAAGAATCATGATGTTTGTAGCCTGGCATATAAATTGGAAAGAATTTATAATCCTTATTGTGGGTATCAAGATCCTTATGGGTGTGGTATTGGAGGGTTCAAAAGGATGGAGTTCTTGAGTGATAAGAGAATTAAGTATGAGTATCTTTCTGGTGATATATTTAATCGATATGATGCTCATCTTGTTTTTACTGGTGTTACTAGGAACTCAAAGAAGATCCTCAAAAACATTACAGAAAACTTAGAGAAAGTTAAACCTGTTTTGGATATAGTAGAGCAGGCTCATCAGAGTCTTCTTCAAAAGAATGATGATTTATTTTTAGATTATTTGAATCAAGGATGGAAAGAAAAGAAAAGGACTAGTGATTCTATTTGTGAGAATAAAAAGATTAAAAGAATAGATGAGATTCTAGAAGATAATAATAGTGTTGTAGCTCATAAATTATGTGGTGCTGGTAATGGTGGATTCTTCCTTACTTTTTCTAAGAAAGGAACCTTGACAATTCCTTATAATTCAGTTAAAATTTATGTCACGCCTGATGGAGTAAAGGGTGAATCCATTTAGAGAATATATTGATACTCTGGAATCTGCTCATATGGAAGATGAGTTCCAGAAATATCTTACTGCTTTTAAATCTCATAAGAGAATTATTATATTAGGTAATGGAGGCAGTAGTTCTGTTGCATCTCATATCTCTCAGGATTATATGAAGTTTCAGGATAAGAAGGTCTCTCTTCTTTCTGATCCTTCAATGATTACTATGTTGAGTAATGATTTTGGATATGATTGGGCATATCAAAAGTTCTTGGAGTATTATGTTGAGGATGATACCCTAGTAGTGATTATGAGTTCTAGTGGTGAGTCTAATAATATGTTAAATTGTATGAATCATTGTGAGAAGTTTGGTATTTCATATGGAGTGTTGACTGGTTTTCATCCTCATAATACATTAAGAAGAAAGGCCCGATACGCCAAGTGGAACTATCATGTGGATAGTGAATCCTATGGTGTGGTAGAATGTGTACATCAAATTTTCCTTCATGGAGTTGTATGAAGTATTGTTTTGATCTAGATGGGACTCTTTGTGATACACCTAGTGATCCTGATGGTCATAATGTGAGGTATTGGGATGCTCAACCATTTCCTTATATGATTGATCAGGTTAATAGACTTTATGACAATGGAGATAGAATTATCATAATGACTGCTAGAGGAAGAGGGTCTGGTAAGAACTGGACTGAGTTGACTAGAGAGCAATTAGATCGATGGGGCATCAAGTATCATGAACTTGAACCTATGTTTCATAAACCTACTGCTGATCTCTTTGTAGATGATAAAGGTATCAATTCAGAAGAGTGGAAGAAACAACAACCATTAAAGAAAGGTATTGTGGGAGGAGCATTTGATTTAATCCATCCAGGATATGTTAGAATGTTTAAGGATGCAAAGGATTTTTGTAACCATCTTACAGTTGCTTTACATGAGGATCCATCTATGGCACGTCCTCATAAATTAAAACCAGTTCAATCCTTAGAAGATAGAAAGGAAATTCTTAGAGCTATTAAATATGTTGATGATATTGTAGTATACTATTCAGAGGACACCTTTTTATCTTATTTGGAAGACTATGACATTCGTTTTTTGGGAACAGATTATGTGGATGGTAATTATACTGGTAAAGATATACCCATTGACATTATCTTTTTGAGAAGGGAACATGATTATTCTACTACTAGATTGAAGGAGAATATCCATCAATCAGTAGAAGAACATATGGAATTTATGGAGGGATTATTGTGACCAAAGAAGTTATTCAGGAATTACCAAAACCATTTATAGATGATAGAGGAGTAATTCAAAATCTTTTGAATGAGCATCATGGGAGTTGTGTTGTAATTAAATCTGTTAAAGGATGTCAAAGAGCTAATCATTATCATAAGGAGGATTATCATTATTGTTATTTGATTTCTGGTGGAATTGTTTATATGGAAAGACCAGCAGGAAGTAAGGAAGATCCCAGAGAATATATTATTGAACCTGGATGTATGTTTTTTACAGGACCTATGATAGAACATTCAATGTATTTTACTGAGGATTCTATTTTCCTTACATTTGGTGGTGGAACAAGAAAGCATGATGATTATGAGAATGATTTGGTGAGAGTTCCTTCTCTTTATAATGAGGTCTATGAGAAGTGAATGTAGAGAGTTGTTGTTTATGTGAGTCTACTAATTTAAAGAGGGTTGTTACTCTTGGAGATACTGGCTTAGCTAATAATTTGGAGACAACACAGGATGATTCTAAGGATGCAAAAAAATATCCTCTTGATCTTTTAATCTGTGAGGATTGTCACCATGTTCAATTGGGAGAAGAGGTAGATCCTAAAATTCTGTTTAGTAATTATCGTTATGAGACAGGTATCTCTCAGTATTTTAGGACTCATTTTCATCATTATGCTCAGGATGTATTAGATAAATTAAGTGATGAAATAATTGGTAGAAAAAGTGTGGTGGATGTGGGGTCTAATGATTGTAGTCTCTTAGATGCTTTTAAGGACCTTGGATTTGAGACAATAGGTGTTGAACCTGCTACTAATTTGGTTGAGAAATATAAAGATACTCATGATTTAATTAATTCTTTTCTTACATTTTCTGTTGCCACAGATATTGTAGAAAAATATGGACAAACTGATGTTGTTACAGCAAATAATGTGTTTGCTCATAATAGAAACCTCAGATCATTTGTTGAATCTGTTAAGATTCTATTAAAGGATGAAGGATTATTTTTTATAGAGGTTCAATATCTACATAATTTAATTGAAAATGGTTATTTTGATATGATATACCATGAACATACATCATATCATCATATTAAACCTCTTCATTTAATGATGAATGATTTGGGTATGAAATTGGTGGATGTGAAGAATGTGTCTACCCATGGTGGTAGTATTAGACTAGTCTTTCAGAAGACAGATCAAGATAGGGTATGTGATAATGAGTTAATTAGACAAGATAATATTTTTGATCAAGATATTAGGAGTAGTCTTAAGACTTTGAATACTTCTATTGATAGTTTTAAGATTGAATTTGAGAATGCAATTAATAATCTTAAAAATGATTATGAATGCATTTATGGATATGCTGCTCCCGCTAAAGTTGTTACTCTTCTTTCTGTTTTTGATGAAGATATAACTAATAATATTGATTTTATTATTGATGATAGTAAATTAAAGCAAGGAAAATTTTTACCTGGATATGGGATTCAAGTTATTGGAACTGATCAAGCTGTGGAGAGGTTGAAGAATAAGAGGAGTGTCTGTATAATCTTTGCATGGAATGTTGCTAAAGATATAAGGAAGAAAATTTCTTCTTCGGATCTTAATCCAGATATTATTGTAGTACCTTTACCTAAATTGGAGATTATTAATGGATTTTAATTTTTTAAATGAACCAGTTCTTCTTACTGGGTGTAATGGATTTCTTGGAAATTATTTTTTGAATACTTTGGTTAAAGTAATTGATGAATCTCCTGAGTTAAAGTCTAATGCTTCTATTGTTGCTATTGATAATGGTATTACTTCCTCCCATAATATTATTATAAGAGATTATATAGAATATTATGATGAAAATTTAATTGGATTTGATTTTGCTAGATTAAAACCCATAAGGACCATAGTTCATATGGCTGGACTAGCTAGTCCTGCGCAATATAAGAAGTACCCTCTTGAAACTATTGATGTTGCAGTAACTGTTACAAGAAAACTATTAGAGAAGTCGCGGGAGTGGGGATCTAAGTTTGTATTCTTTTCTTCTTCAGAGATATATGGTAATCCAGATGTACTTAATATTCCAACAAAGGAAACTTATAAGGGATATGTTGCATGTCAAGGACCTAGATGTTGTTATGATGAGAGTAAAAGATTAGGAGAAACTTTATGTTATGTTTATAATGAATACTATGGTGTTCATACTAATATCATTAGACCGTTTAATGTTTATGGTCCTGGTATGTCCAAGCATGATTATAGAATGATTCCAAATCTTATGAGGTCTGGTATTGAGGGTAAGTCAGTTAAGATATATGGGGAAGGAAATCAAACTAGAACTTTCTGTTATATTAATGATGCTGTTAATGCTATTACTAGAATTGTAGGGAGTGGTTCTTCTGGTGAGACTTATAATATTGGAAGAATGGATCCTGAGATTTCGATGATTGATTTGATTTCACAGTTTAGAGAATCTACTGGTTGTGATATTGAGTTGGAATTGGTTGATTATCCTGATAATTATCCTAAGGATGAACCACTGAGAAGATGTCCAGATATTAGTAAGATTGTTAATGAATTGGGATATCAACCAGAGATTAGTCTGGATGAGGGATTAAAGTTGACTTGGGCTTGGGCGAATGAAAATTATACCAGTTAATTTTATTGGTTATGGTGATTGGGGATCACGTCTTGTTAAGAAAGTTCAAGACGAAGGGTTTGTTATTGAAAATCTAGTTACTAATAGGACTGATGTAGAAGTTGATTGTAATAATTTGGTGCCCAGAGATGAGATGAATAATATTGATTGGACCCTTCCAACTTTTATTATTACAGGTCCTTTATATCATCATGAAATACTTAGGAAGTGTCAATGTAGAGCCTTTGTAGAGAAGCCTTATTATCTTCCTGGTCAATTAAGAAATGATTTAGTTTTTAAACCTTATGTAAATTATCAGTGGTATAATTCTCTTAAGCTTAGGATGATTAAGGATTTTATTGGATATGATTGGAAGACATTAGAAATAGAACTCTTTACAACTACAACAGTTGAGAGAGGGTTTAGTGTTTTGGAAGATTTTTTACCTCATGTTGTGAGTATTGCTGCCTTTTTAAATCCAAATTACATTCAATCTTCTAAAATTACTCAGAATAAGGGTCATTATCAAGTAGATTTTAATTATGGATCTCATAATATAACTTTTAGATTTGGTAGATCTGGTAGAAGATATGCTAGATTTCAAACAGAGGATCATATAATAGAAACTTCTAATCCTAATAAGATTGTTGCTGATGGTGCAGAGTATGATATTATACGTGACCCTCTTAAAGATTCCATAGTTAGATATTATAATTATTATCTTCATGGTACTTGTGATAGAATATTCTATTCAGAAGACTTTCATACTTCCGTTATGGAGAGATTATGATGAGCTCAATAGTAGTTACAGGTGGAGCTGGATTTATTGGTAGCAATTTACTTCATATTTTAGTTAAGAGTTATGATCATGAGATTATATGTTTAGATAGTTTAACCTATGCTTCCAATTACAATAATATTCCAAAAGGGGTAACTTTTTATCCCTATGATATTTCTGATTCTAATTTAGTTAATGAAGTTTTTGAACAACATAAACCATGGTATGTGTTTCATTTGGCAGCAGAGAGTCATGTAGATAATGCTATTGACGATTGTTCTCCTTTTATTAAATCAAATGTAGTTGGTACTGTAAATCTTCTTAATGCTTCATTGGAATGTGGTGTAGAGAAGTTTATGCATATTTCTACTGATGAAGTGTATGGTTCTATTAAAGAAGGATCCTTTACAGAAGATACAATCTATGATCCAAGAAACCCTTACTCAGCATCCAAGGCATCCAGTGATCATTTTGTAATGGCATTTCATAATACCTATGGTTTTCCTGGTGTGATTACTAATTGCTCAAATAATTATGGACCTAGACAGAATAAGGAGAAGATGATTCCTAAGACCATCTTGAATTTAATGAGAGATGAAAAGGTTCCTGTGTATGGTAAGGGAGAACAAATTAGAGATTGGTTGTATGTTCAGGATCATTGTGAAGCGTTGATAAAAGTATGGAAAGAAGGTAAAGTTGGTGAGAAGTATAATCTTGGTGGTGAGTGTGAGGTTAGAAATATCGATTTAGTTAAAAAGATTATTAATATTATGCAAAAGGATGAATCTATGATAGAATTTGTAGATGATCGTCCTGGTCATGATTTTAGATATTCAACTGATATCACTAAGATTAGAAATACTTTAGGGTGGAGTCCTAGATTTACTTTTGATCAGGCAATTATTGAAACTATAGAATGGTATAAAAGTCTATGAGTAAACCTTTAAGTCTGGTAACAGGTGCAGCAGGTTTTATTGGGTCTAATCTGACAGATTATCTTTTGAGTCAAGACCATCAAGTTATCTGTGTAGATAATGAAAGTGCTGACAATGAAAAGTTTCACTGGAATGGTGAGACTATTAATGTATCAGGAGATATAACAGACTATAAGTTTATGAAGAACGTATTCAACAAGGTTGATTATGTTTTTCATCTAGCAGCAGAGTCAAGATTACAACCTGCTATTAAGAATCCTATCGCAGCAGTTGAGAAGAACTGTGTGGGTACAACAGTGATGTTACAATGTGCCAGAGAAGCAGGAGTAAAGAGGTTTGTTTATTCTTCTACCTCATCTGGATACGGTAATAATCCATATCCAAATGATGAGACTCAACCTGATGATTGTCTCAACCCCTATTCAGCATCTAAGATTGCTGGTGAGAAGTTCTGTAAGATGTATTATAATCTCTATGGATTAGAGACAGTCTGTTTGAGATACTTTAATGTCTTTGGCCAGAGGTCTCCTACGAGGGGTCAGTACGCTCCTGTGATAGGGATCTTCAGACGCCAGAGGGATAGTGGGGAGCCTTTGACTATTGTGGGTGATGGAACTCAACGGAGGGACTTCGTACATGTCTCTGATGTATGCAGAGCAAACTACCTTGCATCCATGATACCATTAAAAAACATGGTAAAATTTGATGGTCATGATTATACTGGTGAGATATTTAATGTAGGTAGTGGTAAGAATTATTCTATTCAAGAAATTGCTGATTGTATATCAGACAATCAAATTTATATTGCTAAAAGACCAGGTGAAATGGAGACCACTCTTTCTAATATAGATAAGATTGGTGAAATCATAGGATGGAAACCGGAGGTAGATGTCATTGACTGGATTAATGGATAAAAATAAAGCCGCCTTTAAACTTAGAGGGTTTGGTCCCATTTATTGTGTCAATCTGGATGATCAACCAGAGAGATGGGAATATATGGAGAACCAGTTTAAGTACTGGGAGATAGAAAATTATGAAAGGATCTCTGCCTATGATGGTAGAGATGATGATCTAGGACACATTCTTAAGGGAAGGTATCCTGATTTGATGGAGTCGGGTGAGGTAGGATGTACTACTTCTCACTTGAAAGCTATTAAACATTTCTTGGAAACAAGTGATGCTCCTTATGCAGTCATGATGGAAGATGATTGTAGTTTAGATTTGGTAAGGTTTTGGAATTTTACTTGGCAAGATTTTATTGCTAAGGTTCCATATGACTGGGATGTGGTTCAGATAGCAGTGATATGTACAGGAGATGTACATATTAAAGTCCATAAGAGATTTGTGAATGAGTTCTCCACTGCGTGTTATATTATTACCAGACATCATGCAGAGAAGTTAGTCAGACTTCATTGTAGAGGTAACAAGTATAAGTTGGATAATGGTGTTAAACCTAGAGCAGTTGCTGATGATTTAATTTATAATTCAGGTAATACTTATTCACTTCCTCTTCTCCTTTATAAAATTGAATTAGGTTCTTCTATTCATCCAGAACATATTGATGTTTTCCATAGAGGAAACTATAATGCTCAGTTTAATTTTTGGAGTCAGACTGGAGCTAATATGTCTGTTGATGAGTTGACTGATTATAATCCTTACTTGGGGAGGACTGTAGAAAATTCTGCACATATGGCTGCACAGGCAGAGATTGAGAAGAAACAGGAGAGGGATAATAATGAGCTTAGGTCTCTGAAGGCTAATCAAGAAGAAAGGCCAGCTACCAGTGGTGAGGATTCTCCAACATGAGTATAATTACTTGACAGTTAATAAAAGTTAATGTATTATAAATACTAAGACATAGACAAAGGCCCCGAAATAATCGTCAGCCTGCGTAATGTTATGAGTTCTGTCGAGAACTCTATCATCCGCGGGCTTTTTGCTTGCGAGACAATTCTAAGAAAAATGTTTAAACCTCTTATAGCAGCTCTTGCAGCTGCTCCTCTATTCGCTGGCGCTGCTTTTGCAGGTCCTTACGTTAACGTAGAAGCTAATGCTTCCTACCCAGATGGCGAATATGATGTGGCAACTACAGACCTTCACTTCGGATTCGATGGTGGATCAGAAGATGGTAAGGTTGGTTACTATGTTCAGGCTGGTCCTGCTTTCGTTCATACAGATTCTTCTGATGACACTGAAACAGAACTTTCCGGTAAGGTTGGTGCTTCATTCCAAGTAGCTGATTCTACTAGTGTATATGGCGAAATCGCTGGCATCACTGGTGAGGATGGCGATGGTGATGACATCATCGACTTCAATGGTAAGGTTGGCCTAACCTACAAGTTCTGATATTAATCAGACACACACAAGGGACTCTTTACGAGTCCCTTTTTTTATGCTATAATTTAGTGTCAGAGAAATACTGGCTGCGGTAATTCCCTTTGGTAGTTTCAGGATTAGCGGCGATAGGAAACTACCTCCATCCAATGGTACTATGACTAAGAAAACACCTGGAGAAATAGTTACCCATCCTTTATGGATGATGCCAGTGATGATAATTGGTATTTTTGTATTCATTGAGGGCGTTCATACTATGGCACATTTGAGGATGAATCTAGATGTGGATGGATATTGTATGCAGAATAAAGAACACTTAGAAAGGGAAGATGATGATTGGTAAGTTAGGGCATGTTGCCATTCGTGTAAAGGATATGGATAGAGCAGTGGCATATTATATGTCCATAGGATTTAATTGTGAATGGGAGAGTGATGATTGGTCATACTTTGAGGAAGGGATAGCCTTATTAGGACCAGGATACGACAGAGCAGACCCTCACTTTGCTATGGATGTAAGGAATGTGGGAGAGTTGTATGAGAAATATGAATCACTTAAAGAGTTAGGATATGAGTGCGGAAAACCTTATACACATAGGGATGGAACCATTTCTTTTTACACTAGAGACCCTGAAGGGAACCAGTTAGAGTTTATTTGTCAGGGAATAGGTATAAACCCCTAGACAAGATTTAATATTTAATATATAATTATGTAATGTTTCTTTACACAATTATGACTTCCTCTTCCTCTACCGTTGCAACAGAAGATGGCGGACGCCAGAATGTTTTTTCCGCAGAACCTCAAGTAGAAGTAATTGATCCTGTAGACCAACTTACTAGAGCAGAGCTTACTAATGGACGTTGGGCAATGATAGGATTTGTTGCTGCTGTTGGTGCATATGTAAGCACCGGTCAAATTCTTCCTGGTGTTTTTTGATGACTACTTTGTGGTCACTTAGAGACACTGGTATGGTATGGGTTGTGTCGATGGTAGTATTAGAATTCTATCGTCAATATCTTCACAACCCTGCGGTCCATTCATTCTTTCAATCACAGGGTATCTTTTTATTCTGATACCCTCACAAAACTTAATATTTCTAAATAATTACTCGTATCTTTTATCCTAATGGGCGAATTAGTCTACGCAACAGAATCAGTTTCACCAATTTGGGCATTATTATTTCCTTTCTTTCCAGTGCTTATCCTTCTAGGATTTTATTTGGCTGCTGGTGGTGGATTTAATGATGACGATGATGATGATTTTGGCGGTGGTAAAGGAGTAAGGGTAATGCAACCCCAACCTGTTCCTGTTCCCTCTGGAACATAAGATGCCTCAAGTAATTTTCTTGTCCACTGTAGCTGCATACGTATACTTCAATGGAGCTCAATACGCTTTTCAGTAGTCCTTGGTATCCCTTGTATGAATTTGGTTTCTTTGTGAGTGTGGGAATGACAGCTGGGTCCTTAGGTCTGATTTAGATCTAAATACTCTTAGCTGCTTTAAATGGATGCCTGAAGAAATTAAGGAAGAAAAGAAGCCTGAAAAAAAGAAAGGTCCTCTTGGTAAATTGAAGGA
>Ga0098040_1001148_pt1 | contig 11776 bp, 13 predicted proteins | sample 7_EtaG_FD_75065 | JGI IMG/M metagenome (GOLD analysis project Ga0098040, IMG submission 75065) | Marine viral communities from the Subarctic Pacific Ocean - 7_ETSP_OMZ_AT15161 metaG | ecosystem: Environmental > Aquatic > Marine > Oceanic | place: Pacific Ocean | collected 2015-01-08
AAATTTCCGGTGTCAGAATGTGCCCGAACCCACGGAAAAATTCTCCGACCGGCACCACGGCGTTCTTCAAGGCCCAGAATATGGCGATCGCAATGAGCGACCGATTGAGATATTCTGTACCGACCTCAACCTTGCCCGAGAAGTTCAGGTATTGCGTCGCGAGAAAAATGCCTAGCGCCAAGAAAAAGAACTGCAATGGATCGGCGATCGCATCTCGCAGGCGATCATCCAGCGTATTCTTTGTCTTTTTCACCCAGCGCGAAAAGACGATCAGCACGTAGCGTGCAAAAAGCCCGCGCATGACGAAGAAAAGCCCAACGATGCCGAGCGCGATCAGAATGTCGCCAATGCTGCGGCCAAACACGCCGGTCTGCCAGACGCTCACCGCCAGCAACCAGAACTTGTCAACTTGGGTGAAAAAATCAGGCATTACTCTTCAGTCCGGATCATATGTCAGGCGGCGACGCGTTCGCGAATGGCCGAGAATTTGATCTTGGGCCATTTCTCTTCGGTATAGCCGAGCTCCCAGTTACTCTTGGCCAGAAATACCGGAGCCCCGTCGCGATCTTCCGCCATATTACCGCGATGCGCTTCGACAAAGCGCTTCATCTCGGCAGGATCATCGGCGAGCACCCAGCGCGCCGTCTCGAATGGCGCCGCCTCAAAACCGACCTTGATCTCATATTCGCTCTCGATGCGCGCGGCCAGAACTTCCAGCTGCAAGCGCCCTACCACACCGACGATCCAGTTGGCGCCGATCTGCGGCTTGAAGACCTGTGTTACGCCTTCTTCCGCAAGGCTTTCCAGCGCGCGGCGCATGTGCTTTGCCTTCATCGGGTCGTCAAGACGGACACGCTGCAGAATTTCCGGTGCAAAGTTCGGAATGCCTGTGAAGGTCATGTCCTCGCTTTCGGTCAGCGTGTCGCCAACACGAATGGTGCCATGATTGGGAATGCCGATGATGTCGCCCGCGAAGGCTTCTTCGACCAATTCTCGATCCTGCGCAAAGAAGAGCGTGGGATTGTGAATACCGATTGTCTTGCCGGAGCCCGACACACGCATCCGCATACCGCGCTTGAAGCGGCCTGAGCAAATGCGCATGAAGGCGATACGGTCGCGATGATTGGCGTCCATATTCGCCTGCACCTTGAAGACGAAGCCGGAGACCTTCGGCTCATTTGGCTGAACAAGGCGGGCTGATGACTGTTGGGGACGCGGGCTCGGCGCGAATTTCTTGACCGCGTCCAGCAGCTCGCGCACACCAAGCTTGCGCAGCGCGCTGCCGAAATAGACCGGCGTCATATGGCCGGCGCGATAGGATTCGAGATCGAACTTGGGCATGCCTTCACGCGCGAGTTCCATTTCCTCGCGAAAATTTTCCAGTTCCTCCGCGCTCATATAGTTGGCGATCTCATTGCCGGAGAGGCGCGTCGCCTCCTTGCCTTCGTCGAGCTTGTCGTAGGGAATAAAGCGATCATGCTCCGGATCGAAAATTCCCTTGAGCAACCCGCCCATGCCGGCAGGCCAGATCATCGGCGCGCAATCGAGCGCAAGCTTTTCGGAAATCTCATCCATCAGCTCGAAGGGATTGACGCTTTCGCGGTCAATCTTGTTGATGAAGGTGATGATCGGCACGTCGCGCAGGCGGCAGACCTCAAAGAGCTTGAGCGTCTGGGCTTCGATGCCCTTGGCCGCATCGATCACCATGATGGCGCTGTCGGCGGCGGTCAGCGTCCGATAGGTGTCCTCGGAAAAGTCTTCATGGCCCGGCGTATCGAGCAGATTGCAGGTGATGCCTTCATATTCGAAAGTCATGACGGCGGAGGAGACCGAGATGCCGCGCTGCTGCTCGATCTTCATGAAGTCCGAGCGCGCGCGACGGCTGTCGCCGCGGGCCTTGACCTGACCGGCAAGATGGATCGCCCCGCCCATGAGAAGCAGGTTTTCGGTCAAGGTGGTTTTACCCGCGTCAGGGTGGGAAATGATGGCAAAGGTCCGTCGTGTGCTGACCTCTGTATCAATATCTCCTGTCCGGGGGGCGGCAGTCGTATTCACTCTATTCTCCGGTGCAATTTGGGCGGACCCTACTCCATGGAGGGGCGGACTGTCATCCCATTGAAGACAGGGGCGGAAATTGACAAGGCGACGCGCGACAAGATGGCAGATGCATGGCGCGAGGGCTTGGGCGAAGCTAAGGCATCGTTATTTATCTATATGAGGAAGAACAAGAAAATGACCAGTGCACGAGACATCATTACCCCGCATATGGACGTTATTCTGAAAGAAGGCGCGGAAAACCAGATTCCGGGCGATGTGCTCGGCCGCATCCTGTTCGAGCAGGTCTTGAGGATCTGGCGCGAGTGCCGCTCATTGGAAGACATCCGTCAGGAATTGGTCGAATCCATCGATCACCTCGATCCCGACGAAGACTTCATGTTCATGCGGCCCTGATCAGCCTCACGAGCCCTCAAACAACGGGCTCCTGAAGGAAATGCCGTCCGGCCCGGTCCTCTATTTCAACAACCCAGAGGTCCGGGTCGAACTTTTTCTGACGATCTATATAGGCATCTGCCTCCGCCTCCGGGACAGGCTCGGCGCCAGTCGCCGACAACCATTGAAAAGAACCATCGCCTGCACGTGTGGGCGAAAAGACCCTGGCCAGACCATCCAGACTGTTGACCTTGACCAGCACGACGCCCGAGGTCGCGTCGCCACGCGAAACGACCATTGCAGCCGCGCCCTCCACTTCGCAGCGGCGGATCAGGGCTTTCACCCAGATTTCAGCCTTCAGACGAGGCGCCAGCTCCATAATTTACCCTAAATCCCGACAGCCTACGGAGGAACTGCAATTACCCGCTTATGGGTTTGCCGAACTTCCGACCAGACGATAGAATCAACCAAGTGCCCAAACATAAATCTATTCGGCAAAAATGGGTGAGGTAACGGTCGAAAAATGGAGCGGCATATGAGCATCGTAGAACGCGGAATTAAGGTCATGCAGCATTCCACCTTCAAGAGTGGCGCAAGCGCTGCGGTCCTTATGCTTGTTCTGTCCGGATGTGCGGGCGCAGGTCTAGGCAGCGCCAAGCCTGACAACTCAACTTCAACAGCTGCGGCAAGCGAAGCCCCCGTACTACCGACGGCCGATGCCGCTGCATCGACCGGCGAAAGTGTGGCAAGCGCTGGCATTCCCATCCCGCTCATTTCACCGCGCCATGAAGGTGTCAAGGTTGCATCGATCGATCCGCGTTCCGGCCTCAGCGCCTTGGCGCTGAATGGTGGCCTGCCAACAAGGGATGTGGCCAAGGCCTATTTCCGCTTTGACAAGGCGATCAATGATGCGGAAGCGAGCAAGCTCAATACGCCGAAGGACATTCGTCGGGTTCTGAAGACGCTTCGCTTCAAGGCACCGGAGATGCTTGCCGATGGCTGGTATGCCGTCCGCGCGATGGCCGCGGCCAACGATCCTGCCTTTGCTCAGGGCGTCCGCAGCGAGGCCAACAAATATGGCAAGGACCGTGTGCTGAAGTCGCTCGATGACCCGAACTATGTCATGAGCCTGCCCGGCGCGTCATCGGCAATGGCCGCAGTGATGGCCTCGGGAAAAGCCGAAAACGACCGCATGATCAAATTGCGCAAGCGTTTCATCGAAACCGCTTACCGCTTCCAGAAGCAGAAATGGGGCATGATCACGCCGCTCCCCGCTGAAACAGCGGTCGAGACGGCCCAGGCAACACCTATGTCAGAAAAGGTCCGCGAATTCTTCGCAAGCCTTTCGCCCATCACGCCTGCCGAAGCCTATTCCGAAGGTGTGATGTCCAAAATTCTTGCCCAGGGTGCGCGCGAGGCGATGTCTGTTCCGGTCGTATCCGTGTCGGGCACCAAGGACGCCACATCATCCTGTCTTAATTGGGCAAGGCTGAACCTCAACCAGTGCATCGCTGCGGCGCATTTCCCTTCCGAAGAGGCTTGGTGTGTCGGCACCCATGCGGTCGAGGAGGTTCGGACCTGCTGGGCGGCGGCCCTTCCCCCCGGCTCCAACTGAGCCGCACGACCTTTAAACATGATCACGCCCCGCAGGTTGAATACCTGCGGGGCCTTTTTGTTGTCCGCCGAGCAAGGCTTTCTGCGGAAAGCCCGCAATATTTTGAATTTGAAACAAGTCTGAATTTGATTTGAAAAAAATGTGATTCAATTTTTCCAAGTAGTTTAGAAAAATTTGATCTCAATTTATCTCAACACTTAAGTATAAATTCGACTTTATTTAAATCATAACAAGCAAAACCACCCCTAAAATTCAAGTATAATTGCATTTTATCTATTCGTTTAACTTGGCAGCGACGGATGTAGACCTAGGTTTGTTCCAACGAGACACGAAAGGAACAGCACCATGTCGTTCATCCTCAGAGCAGCCTTCTGGCTCACCGTTCTGGCCTTCCTCCTCCCTACGGGCGGCAATGAGGCCACGGCGCAAAATGACCTCAAGGGCAATGCCATTCCGGCGACCTATGCAACTCAGGCACCCGCCGGCGACGTGAATGCCGGCGAGATGCTTTCCATCGCGGCCCGGTCGGCCGGTGACGTCATGGGATTTTGCGGCCGCAATCCCGACATTTGCGCACGCGGCAGCGCCATCGTTGCCCATGTTGTCCATCAGGGCAGCTACTACGGATCAAAAGCATTTCTCTGGCTGACAGAAAAGGCCCGGGAAACACAAGAAGCGGGGCTGGCGGCCAAAGACGCCGCCAAAGAAGCCCGCCATGCCCCCACTCCCCATATGACGGGGGCCTGAACAGGGAAACCCGACCCAAACGGCTTCCTCAATGCTCTTCCGCCTTGCGCCGTCCGGCTTTTCGTCGGGCGGCGCTTGTGCATTCGTGCTCTGGCGGTTATCTCCTGAGGATGAACGAGAAAGCCGCCATGAGCATTGAAGACCTGATTGACGACTTTTCCTTCCTTGACGACTGGGAGGATCGCTATCGCTACGTGATCGAGCTCGGCAAGGAGTTGGAACCGCTGAGCGAAGCCGAACACTCCAGCGCCAATAAGGTGCAGGGCTGCGTCAGCCAGGTGTGGCTCGTTTCCGACAGCCCCAAAGACGATGATGCCGCAAACCCCCACCTTTTCTTTCGAGGCGACAGCGACGCCTTCATCGTAAAAGGCCTTATCGCCATCGTTCTGCGGATCTATTCCGGACAGACAGCCAGGAGCATTCTTGCGACCGATGCCCGCGCGATCTTCGAAAAACTCGGACTGAATGAGCATCTAAGTCCACAGCGCTCTAACGGACTCTACTCGATGGTCGAGCGCGTCAAAGCCGATGCGGCAGCACGTTTGGGCGGATCGGCCTAACGCCCTCTACCGTTATTCGGCACAGTAATGCCATAGTGCCTCGCGAGTTGATCCAGCGCGATCTGCAGGACGACTTTCGCCGAGCGCTGAGGCCAACCGAAGCTGCGCTCGATTTCTTCTAGGCCGCGCTGATTACAGCAGGCTTCCACAAGCACATTGACGAGACCGTCGCCAACCGCATCGAATGCCCTCGCCAGACGTTCGCGTGCAGCAAGCGCCATGTCGCTCATCTCAGCAGGATCTCGCGGACGCTGTCCCGGCGTGTTACCGCTAAACACGAAAGACCAATCCGCCGTCGTTCGCGGATTCATTTGCGCAATGGTAAAGTCCCGGCGCAGACGCTCTCCAGCGTCTACCTGCTCATCAGTCAAAAGCGGTTTGCCATTGGCGCCCTTACGTTTACTCAGCCATGAAAGCGACGTCTCAGCTTCATTGTATTCGACATCAATGAGCCTTCCGTCATGGGGGACGCGCCGCCGTACCCGCATTTGATGTTGTGCCTGGAAAGGATCAGACGCGCTCATTTCACGACGCCAATAGGCTCGACCTGCCTCACTCAAGGTCCAGGACAATCCGTTTTCTCCTTTTCGGACCGTCAAAAAATCATGCTTCTGGAACTGATCCCAGATGGAAGCATCAAGACGCAGGACAGGTTTTCTCGAACGGTTTCGAGGTTGAAACAGGCCAAATTCGTTGGGTGACAATTGCGTCAGATAGGACTCGGGCTGAACGAACCACTGTAAAATCCGCCGCGCTTCCCGCTCAAACTGCCTCTCAGACACGGCGTTCATTGGTAAAGCCCCACCCCCGGAACATCGGCCGGCTTGCCGCGAACGGCGACCAGCTGGATTACCTCCGCCTGTTCTTCCGAAATAGACCGCACTGCAAACTCGAGCCGATCCACCAGCATGTCAAAGTTGGGTTCGTCGCGCCGATCTTCGATCTGTCGACAAGCATGGGACACCGTCGTCCGGTCCCGCCCGAAATGCCGCCCTACGGCCGAAAGGCTCATGCCGAAGACGACATGCATCAAATACATGGCAATCTGGCGAGCAAGAGCAACGGGGGCCCTCCGCCTGGCCGGCGCTCTAATTTCGGCGATGGAAATTTGAAAAGCGCGGGCGACTATTTCCTGTGCGATAACGACCTGCGCCTGACGCTCGAGCTCCCTGATCCGCCGAATATCCCGTTTAGCCGCCTTTTGTCGATATTCTCCACAGTTAATTTGTTCTTTGCCGACCTCATGCAGATTCAACCCCACATCTGACATCTCGATGCTCCCAAACTTGACGAATTTCACAAGGAACATTAGATGAACACAAGAATGTCCCTAACATAAAATTACGTTTTTCGTACTTGCTGGGGATAAGTTGACGTAAATTTCGTAAGGTTCGTCCAACGTGAGGAAGGTGCACCCGTGAAAACGCGCATCCGCTACCACCGAAAATTGCGCCATCTGACCCAGTCAGATGTCGCAAAACTGATTGGCACCACGGCGGCGACAGTCTCGAGACTTGAAACTTCCGACATGAATGTTTCGATGACGTGGCTCCAGAGATTCGCCAACGCTTTCAACGTTCCCGTGTCAGAACTCATCGACGAATCCCCCGTCTCAGACACCATTCCCTGCATCGGTGAAATCGGACGCAGCGGTGCGCTGCTTGAATCAGACAAGGAGGATGATGGCGATATCAGGCTGGAATCATTTTCACGCAATCCGGTCGCCGTCCGTATTTGCGAGAATTTTGGACAATATTGCGAGGGCGATGTCATCATCGCGGACCGCATATCAGCCGACCAGGTCACGCAAGCCATAGGCCGCGACTGCATCGTCGAGATCGAGGGAGAGGAAAGCGGTTTCGGGCGACTGATATCGTCAGATAACGGAACCTATCTTCTCGTCCCGCCGGAACCCGGCGCCAAGGTACGCAGCTTTCTGCTGCCAAGCTGGGTCGCGCCTGTTGTAATGCTTATCCGTTATCTCTAGTCGTTGCCGCATTCTACGCGCACATCATGCGCCCCACCGGCCGCACCATCGCACTGCATTCCGGGAAAACACATGGCGGCCGGCACACCTGAAAAAATAAAGGCGACATAGGCATTGTTGTCGTTCGCCTCGACCGTCCCCTGCAGATCAATGCGGCGCTTCTCATTTGGATTGAGCGTAATCGTGTCGCCGACAGCCGGTTCGGACAACGGCACATAATGATCGCCATCGAAGGTCAAGGTCGCCCGGCCGCCTGCGGATACGTCACACCAGGCATGAAGCTCCGTCGACTGTTCGGTTGAGGACTTGATCGCAAATTCTGCCGACTGACCGACGCCAATGACGTGTACACCGCTCTCCAGCACCGCCTTGTCGGCCGCCCACCCAAATGAGCTGAATCCCAAACACGCGATCAAGCTCGCAATGACGGTCAAATATAGATTGCGCATGGTCATCCTGTTCCTCGCCGACAGAAAAGCATCGGCGCAATTGTCAGCCTATGAGCGGAACAAAATCAAGCCGTGCGGATGGAGGATCGCTCAACCAGCGCTCGCGCCTTTTCAGACTGCAGGAAAGCATCGTGGCCGAGTATCATTACGATATTCGCATTCTCATCCATGAGCGGCAGACGAAGCCAGAATTGAAATATCTCGGGCTTGCCCCAGGGCGTCATCTGCACAACGCCTTGAGCGGGCCGGGCGCCTGCAAGAACTTCCTCGTAAGCAGCTTCCCAATAGGCCCGCTGATCGCCCAGATCGAAATCTGCCAGCACGCGTCCAGTGATCTCAAGCCCAAGGTAGTCGCGCAACCGGGTCCCGGCGAGCCGTACGTTGAGCTGCAAAGGTTCATTTCCCTTGACGTCATAGAGACTGAGCGATGGCAGTAGTGCCTTCAGCTCCGCAGGCTGAATATCGCTGCGCGAGGGGAACCGGGTGTCAGTGCACTTGGCGCGCCAATAATCGAACAGCTCCGCCTGCTCGGGGATGATGAGCTGAGCTCGAATGGCCTGATCTTGTTGGGTCAGGTGCGCCTCCTGCTGCTCGGCCTTTCAAACGGAACCGTGCGAATCACTTATGTGATGATGAGTCGGCACGACCATCTTGGCAAGTATGAAGAAACCCGACACACCAGGCGTGGCGAGACGCAAAAGCTCATTATTATTTATTATTTGCTTGCGCCGCGGCGGCTTCTGCCGTTCTGCCCCAGCCCCATCTTCTTGGCCAATCTTGAACGGGCCTGCGCATAGTTCGGGGCGACCATCGGATAGTCGGGCGGCAAGCCCCACTTCTCGCGATACTCGTCAGGCCCAAGATTGTAATGCGTTCTCAGATGTCGCTTGAGCGATTTGAACTTCTTGCCATCTTCCAGGCAGACCAGATAGTCCGCTGTGACCGATTTGCGTATGGAAATAGCGGGTTCAGCCTTCTCGACAGGTCCACGGCCAGTCGCCTTTGCTGCACTGGCCAACGCATCAAACACCTGATGTATGAGGGTCGGGAGTTCTGCTGCCGAAACGTTGTTGTGGCCGACATAGGCGGACACGATCTCTGTCGTCAAATCGATGATTTCGGCCTTGTCACTCATATCGCCCCCGAACGACAACCTTCCGCAATCGACTTCGCCCAGTTCAAAATATTCAATCAAACAGGCAAGGCAATTGAGCAATGTTGTAGAATATTCAACCCTCTCGAAAGAAGCACAGTGGATTTATATCAACTGCAAACGCAAGCATCAATAGACACCAACACTACACATCAATGAAATTCTTCTCCGCGAAATATTCACGAAAAAAAACGTGCGAATTACATGTATATTTTTTTACGTCATCAAATCGTCAATCCCGATTTTGATCCAAGGCGCCCGCGTCGTCCCAGACGTTTGGTCGCAAATTCAAGGCTCTCAATGCCGAGGCAAATGCCCTATATGTTCATTCACAACAATTCGGACGGCACCCGATGTATTTGAGAGATATCTGGTATTTCGCCATGCCTGGCGAAAACCTCAAAATTGGTGAGCTCGCTCATAAAGTTTTGCTGGGCGAACCGATTGCTATCGGGCGCGACGAGGATGGCGCGGTCTTTGCTCTGCGCGACATCTGCCCTCATCGCGGCGTTCCGCTCACCGCCGGTCGCATGCTGCATGGCAAGGAAAGCGCTTGCGGCAAGAGCGTGGTCGAGTGTCCTTATCACGGCTGGCAATTCCGAACGGATGGCAGTTGCGCCCATATCCCGTCGCTGGTGCCGGGACAGGATATCGAGGTCGATCGCATTCGCGTTCGCGAATATCCGGTGCGCGAAGTCCAGGGAAACATCTGGATCTATATGGCCGACGAAAAGCGCGCCGACGTGAAGCCGGATCACGAACCGCCGACGATGCCGGGCTTCGACAATCGTCCTGCCGATCTGCGCGAAACGATGACCTTCTCCTGCCACATCGATCACGCTGTCATCGGGCTGATGGATCCCGCACATGGTCCTTTCGTGCATCAGGCATGGTGGTGGCGCTCGACGTCATCGATTCACGAGAAGGCGAAGGAATTCGCCCCGTCAGAGATGGGCTTCGCGATGGTGGAGCATGTGCCGTCGAGCAATTCGCTGGCCTACAAGATTCTCGGCGGCAAACCGACGACCGAAATTTCCTTTCGCCTGCCCGGCATACGTATCGAACGCATCACAGTGGGCAAGCATCGTCTTATCGGTTTGACATCGGTGACCCCTATCGATGAAAAGAACACCGAGATCACGCAGTCGTTCTACTGGACACTTCCACTCCTGACCCTCTTCAAACCTGTCGCGCGACATTTTCTGAAGCGGTTCCTCGGACAAGACAGGGACATGGTCAACCTTCAGCAGGAAGGTCTCAAGTTCGATCCTCGACTGATGCTGATCAATGATGCCGACGTTCAGGCCAAGTGGTACCACCGGCTGAAAAACGAATGGGCTACGGCGGTCGAACAAGGGCGTCCGTTTGAAAACCCCGTCAAAAGAACGACGTTGCGCTGGCGTAGCTAATCGTCGCCCCCATTGATTGCACAAGGAAAAATCCTGCGGCCGAAAGACGCCAACAGGTTTGATAGACATTCGTCATACCCTGTGGTTCGATTAGCTTTTCCGGGCGCGCGCATCCTGATATCAGGTCGCAAATGATTTTATCTGAAGAGAGCGGTTTTCGTGAGCGAGCCAACGGCGACAAAAGAAGAAGGCCTGAAAGAGCCGCTGCATCTGAAGGATGCAAATGGGCGCACTCAATTCGTTGTCATCTCTGCTGAAGACTATGCGCTGTTGACGCAGACCGTGGAAGCCGCACGCGAACTGATGGATGTGCGCGCCGCTCTGAAGACAAATATCGTCGACAAGATGGGAAACAAAGGCGGCATTCCCGCGACCGTTGCGCATCGGATTGCCGATGGCGAGAACCCTGTAAGGGTCTGGCGCGACAATCGCGGGCTCAAGGCCGTTGCCCTGGCGCGCGCCGCCGGCATCAGTCCGGCTTATCTTTCCGAAATCGAAACCGGAAAGAAAGATGGCACATTTCGTACGATGGCCTCTATCGCCCGCGTTCTCAATGTGTCTCTTGACGATCTCGCGCCGCCCATCGACGACAACAGCCGCAAGGAACGCGAACGGCGCGCACTTATTGAAGGTGTGCGGGCGCAGGTACGCGTTATCGTCAATCTCGTGACCGGCTCTGTTGATTTCAACACGGCAGCCGTGCGTCGCGCCGTTACGACACTGACCGGCAACGCTGTTTCGTTGAAAGCCAATATTGCGGAAGTCGACGGAAACGATCACTCCGATCTTCGGTGGCTTGAAGATGTGCTCGACGGCGTTCGCCGGGTTCTCGATCTGGTTGACCACGCGGAGAACGACATTATCGAAACGGCGGCGCGAGCGCGCGCCGCGCTCGAAGAAGTCGTCACACAACCGGGGTTCATGCCGTCCGCCGAACAGCTCGCGCCGAAATTACAGGATAAGACGGCGAGCGCCGCCGAATAGGTTCAGGCAGATTCAGGAACCTGCGCTTCCGCCGACAATATCCAGTCCCAGCTATGAAGGACAAGATCGGCGCGATCATTTGAGATCGCATCGAAGGTGGCCACCAATTTGTCGAGCCACTTCTTGTCGACCCGATCGACGCCACGGAATCCGATGACGGCGGTCATCAGATCGGAAAACTCACCACGTCCCATTCCGACGGCCTTTCCAAAGACCGCCAGAGGTTCGCCGCCAAGATCATTGAAAATGCGATAGGCGGTTTCGGGACGGACACGCCCGACGAATGCGATTTCCGCAATGAAGGAATCGCGTTCATGACGTGTGGCAAGATCGATCAGTCTCGCGATCTGTTGCCTGGTCGCCGCAACGGGCGGCGTGACAAGCGAGAGAATAGCTTTCATCGCGTCATCTGCATGTTCCACCAAGGCGCTGTCTTCCAAAA
>Ga0098040_1001150_pt1 | contig 11769 bp, 12 predicted proteins | sample 7_EtaG_FD_75065 | JGI IMG/M metagenome (GOLD analysis project Ga0098040, IMG submission 75065) | Marine viral communities from the Subarctic Pacific Ocean - 7_ETSP_OMZ_AT15161 metaG | ecosystem: Environmental > Aquatic > Marine > Oceanic | place: Pacific Ocean | collected 2015-01-08
ACCTGTATTTCTATTCGCATCATCAGAACCAGAAAGGTCGCCTGTGATCTGATTTCCTCTTGTATATTTATAAGACATGCTTTTACCTCGCAATAAATAGATTTTGAAATAAAAAAGGGCGATTGTCCGAAGACAATCGCCACAAAATAGAGATATATATTAATCTTAGATTATAAGATTCTCCATGAACCAGTAACAACATAAACACACTTGATAGCGGCGAATGGTGATTCAAGGACTACCTCAGTTCCACCGTCACAAGTTTGTCCAGATTGAACACTAAGAGTCATCTTGTTGGTTGCAGAACCCATTGAGTGATGCTTAACTTCAAACCAATCTCCAACAGAAGGATTCTGCGGGAAAGAAGCGGAAGCGGCAGCGTTAATATTATCAAAATAGGTAAGCTTTCCTTCGGAAAGAGTAGCACCATTAGAACCAGAAGCAATTGTAACTGTAGATGAAAAACCACCATTAACGGTCAAGTCACCGGTAACAGTGAGGTTATCAGCGACAGTAACTTCAGAAGTACTGTGACCGATAGTAACAGCGATTCCAGAAGTTTCAGTTGCGAGCTTAAGAGCACCGACAGCATTTGCAATATAAGAATTCGTACCGTCATGATAAATTTTCATATCAAGACTAGTACCAAATTCAGCAGAAGCATTATCAGCAAATTCAAGCGCATCTGCTGATTTATCCCATACCATATTGGCAGCAGCACCGACTATAGTAATGTCACCAGAAGCATCAGCAGTAAGAACTTTAGAAGCTTCAGAAGAACCCAAAGTGGTAATATCATTATAATTCAACTCAGTAGCAGATGCATCAACACCAGCCAACTTGGTCAAGTCAGCGATGACAAGGCCATTACCAGCGCAGCCAGCAATAACATTTAAGTCAGCAACAACAAGTCCAGAGATACCGTCAAGAACATTAAGTTCAGCCGGGGTTGAAGAAATGGTAGTTGTTGAAGCAGCAGCAAATGGAATCAAGTAACCACTAGCGTTTGCAAGTTGAATGGTTTTGTCAGCACCAGTTGGGTCAACAGCTTTAAGCGTTGTCTCATAGGCATCAGCAGTAGCACCTTCAAAAACAACACCATTGGCAGTTTGGATAACTTCAATGTCAACAGTAGTTGTAGTACCGTTAACAGTCAAGTCACCAGAGACGGTAAGATTATCTGCAACAGTAACTTCAGAAGTACCATGACCGATGGTTACAGCAATACCGGAAGTTTCAGTTGCAATCTTAAGAGAACCTGAAGCGTTTGTAATATAAGAGTTAGTTCCATCATGATATAATTTCATATCAAGTCCAGTACCAATCTCAATTGAAGCATTGTCAGCAAACTCAAGAGCATCTTCTGACTTGTCCCAAACCATATTAGCGGCAGCACCAGCGATAGTAATATCACCAGAAGCATCAGCAGAGAGCACTTTAGATGCTTCAGAAGTACCCAAAGTGGTAAGGTCACTGTAATTCATTTCAGCAGCAGTAGCAGTAACCAAGGTTCCGCCAAGCTTAAGGCCGTTGGAACCGTCATGAGAAGCAATGTCAACATCATAAGCTCCGTCAACAAAAGTAACAGTTGCAGCAGTAGTTCCATGAATATCAATGAAACTTACTGGTGTTCCATTAACAATTGTGGATAAAGCCATTGACATATCTTCTGAACCGTCAGCAACAGCCGTAACCTTACCAAGGATCTGACCACCAACGAAAGTTTGTTGATTATCATTATAGCCAGAAAAGACTAACTTTCCGATTTCATCATCATCTGCTGGAGACGACGAAGATAATTGAAGCTTCAGCATTGCAGCAGAAGCTGCTCCGTCGGCAGCGTTTTGTAAAACAATACCAGAATCAGCAGTGTGTATAAGTTGGACCTCTTGGTCATTACCCAAATAAACAATACCACCGTCAGCAAGATAGAGATCAGACCATTCTTTTGCAGCACTACCAAGAGCAGCACCATCAGCAGAAGAAGGGATTACACCCGCAGAAAATGATCCCTGTCCAAAAGATGAATTACCAGTTGAAGTAATAGCACCACAACCAATGGTTCCAATGGTCGCAATGTTTTTAGAAGCATCTAAGACAACCGCTTTAGAAGCAGCAGCAGTACCATCGGTAATGCCATCAAGTTTTTCAAGATCTGTTTCATTCAAATCGGCAGAACCAATAATGAATGAAGTACCAGCGGTAATAGCACCAGTACCAGTAATGTTTCTTAATCCAGTAATGTCAACATTGCTATCAGCAACTAAACATTTATCAGCAGCGGCAGTACTATTGGTAATACCGTCAAGTTTTTCAAGTTCGGCTTCAGTAAGAGCAGCAGAACCAATAGTTAAACTGGTTTCGCACTCCAACGCGCCTTCTTGTACAAGGGAGCCACTCATAGTGGAGGCCCCTAATTGAAATTTATAAGCCATATATTTTTTTCCTCCTAAATATATTATAGAGATGGCACGCAAGCGCACCAATCCCATTCACCCATAACTAGAGAGCGTGAAGCCATTCAGACATAAAAAACATCTTTTTTTTTCTTTTCACTTCTAAGATACTAATAATCTTAGAAAATAAAATATTTGCTAATTCCATCAGTATAGAGGTTTACTGCTGCATATGGACTCTCAAGCCTTACAAAGCTTTGTCCGTCAATAGTTTGTGAGCCACTTGCGTTTATTTTAATAACGTGAGAATTGGCCGATCCTCTTTCATCTTTAAATATAAATGTTTGGCCGCTTGTCAAATCTGAAGCATCTGGTAATCTAACATCGAGGTTTGCTGATGCTGATATTCCAATAAAATAATCCGAGGCTGATGCTGTCGTTACAGATGAAATCTGTCTTCTTTTTAAAATAAGGCCGCCTTGAAGAGAAAGAGTGGTTCCATCAAATGTTAGATTGGCCTCACCAACGATCCCACCAGAGCCGTTTGCTGTTGTTATCCTATTATTTGCATCGTTGGCTATAGAAACTGTTCCTCCTCCTCCGCCAAGAGAAGAAGTTAAAACAAGATTACCTGCTGATGATAGACCGAGAAAGCTTCCATTGCCAGCTATAGAGCCGGAAGTAATATTGGGAAAATGTATTTGGCCGGATGCAGACAAATAGGTTCCGATCTCTATTCCACCGGAGCCAGTTATGTTACCAACGACAGTCAGTTTATCACTTTCAATTTTGACTACTTCATTGGATGCGTGTCCAGTATAAAACTTTAATATCTCGTCTTCAAGGTTTATCTTCGTGGTTGTGGAACTATCTGATGATCTTCTAATTTGATCCACATATAGATCTGCACCAGAATTTATTGTTATGTCTGAAGATGCTGTCAATTTTGAAACAGTTAAGATATCATTGGTCGTATCATAGTAAAGGTTTGCATCACCTTGGAGATGTGTTTTACTGTTTACTGTTTTATATATTGCAAGCTTTCCGCTAGCATAGTCTCCATAAAGATCGAACTGTTTTACGTTGACAAGATCTGTTCCATCTCCGCCGAAAGATCCAGTAAATGAACCGGAACCTTCCCAACCAGCGACTGTGGAAACACTACCAGATAATACATTGTAACCCATTCATATTCTCCCCCATATCAATAGATGAACCATTTTGTGGCACCATCACTATAAATACTTAGTGCGGGAGAATCTCCAGTGAGTGAATAAGTTGTAGAATGATCAATTGTTTGTCCGCCAGAGGCAGAAATTGCAATTCGATTGTCGGATGATCTTGTTGCATCCCATTCGTCTTTAATAATTAATATTTTTCCAAAAGAAGCATCAGCAGCAGAGGGGAGTGTGATTGAAACATAACCACTAGAACTGACTCCGATTATTGAATCGTAAACAGCAACAGTGTGGCTTGCGCCAACAAGTTTATAATAATGTTGGCTAAAGCTACCTGAAACTATTGATACGCTACCAGTGAAATGATGTGTATCTGTCGCACTATCGCCAAAGTTGGTGCTTCCGCTAATTAAAATTTCTGTCTGGACTGTGGTGGTAACATCAAAAGAGTTTGCTTTGATTGCTCCGTTTATATACATTGACCCAGTTAAAATTAAAGCAGGGTTGGGCCGGTGTGATCCACCAGTTAGATCATCATAATAAGTAAGGTTTGAACTTCCAGAAAAAGCTCGGCCAAAAGAACCGGCAGAACCGGTTGCGAACTGCACCGTGTGTTCAAGACCTTGAGCGCAATCTACGGCTCCTGATATATGTACCCACCCAAATTCACCCATAAAAAAACCCTATTAAAAAGTGCTGCAAGCAGCAAATATATTTACATTGTTACCACCAACAAATGCAACACGGTCAATGCCAAGAATTTGATAAGTTCGGTACTCTCTTTCCTCTGGTGTATCATTGACTGGTGCATTACCGGTATCAGTAGGAGCGACTATCTCAAGTTGCGTTGCCGCAGCATTTGCACCACTAGGCTCAAAACCCTGATCTAGATGAAACCATCTCAAAAATGCATGACAATAACCATATACCTTTACTGCGGACAAGGTGCCGCCATTGTCATCTTCTAGCAATACATGTAAATATCTTTGGTTCTCAGTGGCATATCCTGCTGTTGTTGCTGTGATCCCAGTTAAATCACCAGCAGAATTCGCTGTGACTGTGGTCCCGTGTGGTCCTGCTATATTTTTGGGGCTTCGTGTTCTGCCCCAGCTATTGTGTTTTAAAAATGCCATTTATACGCTCCTTTAAATATTAAATATCATAATAAGTAGTTTATTTTTGCTGTTTTGCTAATTCTTTCTTTCGCTTCGCATCGGAACGTTTTTTGGCTTTTCTTTTCTTTTCAGAGGGTTTAGTGTAAGTTTTTCTTTCTCTAAGTTCTTCTATGATGCCCTCTTTCTTAACCTTCTTAATAAATCTCTTTATTGTTCTTGCAATTGGTTCATTCTTTCTTGGTCTTATTTTTATATTACATGCCATTTTATTTACCTATAACCTTTTTCCACATTTCAGATCCGGCCATAAATGTTGATATATCAACTCCGGGATCATTTGGAGCTTGTCCCGCCAATGGGCCGGGGGCTTGTTTTCTGTTCGGATCGCCAGCGGAAGACAACGGTTCCGTTCCTTCAAAAATATTGACTCCATTGTAAGCTTCGCCGCCAATGGCATCCATCATTTTTTTTCTTCGTTCTAATGCTTTTAGTTGTCTATCAGAAGTTACAACTCTATTTTTCATATTAGTAGGAGGAGAGGGTCTTTTTTTCTGCTCAACAATAGGTTGAATACCTGCTGTTCCTTTGACCACTTCGGAAATTATTGTTGATAACATACCTTCTTCTAATAATATCTCATGTATACATTCTTTAACTATTGGTCTCAAGCTTTTTTTTAATTGATCTTTTTTCATTTATCACTCTGTTATTAATTCTTTAAAATTTTTCCAAACAAATTATTAATAATATTGTTTTTGTTCTCGTTGATTCTCGTTTCATACATTGAAACTGGTGTTCTTTTTTGATTATCTGGATAAATATATGCTTCCGGGGTTGATGGTTCCGAAACAATATCAAAACAGATCAATTCAAAATCTTCTTGTACAACAGTATTTCCCATTGATTCTTGAACAGAGCCCATGCCTCTTGATGAGATTCCAAGCTTAACTCCAGCTTTAATGAGGTCTTTAACGACTCGACCGGAGGGTGTATCAAGAATTTTAATCTTTCCCATAACATCATTACCTTCCCACCAGAGTTCAGTAATCATATGAGAAACGTTTCTTAAATTAATAACTGAATCATCGGGATGATCTAATTCTCCAAGACCTCGATTATCTTTAATAACCTTTTGATAGTTTTGTATTTCTCTTTTCAGGGTCTTGCAAGGATAGATTCTTCCGTTTCCATTTTTTTTCTCGCAAGTTTGAATACGACCAGAAAGATAAAGGGCTCCATTGGCAACTTCTTTTTTCTCTCTCTCTGTCAAGAGATCTTGACAAATACCATCTTTGCATAATTCATAAAATTCTGTTAAAAGTCTTTTGGTCATAAATCTTCCTTATTTTGATTATTCTCCATACCCTGATAGTGGGCCGCCGGGTTCATTTCTTCTGGTGTTCGGGGCGATTACCGTCAACCTATCTCGGACACCACCGGGATGTCCTCTCATTTCTCCCGGTTCCAACTGATCATCTCTCCAAGACTGTGACTGTCTTAGTTGTCTTCTCAAGGGTGCTAGATAATTTGTAATGATCCAAGTATGTTCGCTTTCACTTCCCCAGCGGTCGGAATAATCTGATATCTCCATATTTGGAGAGGAAATCAAATAATCATGAATACTTTCTGCCATTTGCATCAAAGGTTCCATGTCTCCTTGATATACTTTCGGGGGGCTTAAAGTTGTTCCACCAGTATAATCACCGGGAGAATTAAGAAATTTGATAAAATTCGGATTGACGCTAGAGAGGGGACGTTCGCGAACCAACCATTCTCTTGGAATAACTCCTCTCTGAACCGAGGACCATTCCAAATCTTTCTTATAAATAACTCCGCCGCCTTCTTCAATCCAATTGCTTTCGGTGACCTCATTCATAGTTTCTCTAATAAGCTGTCTTAATAATTTTGTTGTTAATTTCATTAATCAATATTCCTTTAATAAAACGGGCGCAACCCGTGTGAGTTAAGAACCAGAACAGCAGCGACGAACTGGTTGTAGCATCCATTTCTTATTGTGTGTCATTTGTTCTCTCCTTTGTGTTAAGTCTAAGTCCTTCATCATTAATCAACATTGAAAGCATGTATGATGTCCCTGATGATATCCATCCACAAATAAACATATTACCTATGGAATATTTAAAAGTAAATAGTTCAGTCCAACCGTTTATGAAAAATAAAAACATCCCAACCCAAAAGCCCATGCACATTGTACAGTTGGCCATATATCCAATGAGACCATATTGATCCCGGCGGGGGCGGAGTTTTTCAAATATTTTAGAATAAACTAATATTTGTGTCAAACCATAAGCGGTTAAAATAAACCAAATCATTCCCATATCAAACTCCACCATATTTAGATCGTCTGCTATACGAAAAGTACTATTATTCAAATTCACTAATCACCTCTTACCATGAATATCTACCATATAAATATGGTGAAAATAAATTGTGTTGTTTGATTGATCCTTTTTCTTCCTCATGTGGAACATCGCCAAGTTCTGTTGCGTCTTCACCTTCGGGGTTTAACAGTTCATCATCCATCATATCATCATGGGCCTCAACAGATTCAAAGTATGGCTTTTCATCATTCATCCATTCGCTTATCTCGTATAGAGAAGCTTTAACAGAATCCAAATCTTTTGATTCCAATATCGATGCTTCTAAAGAACCATAAATATTTCCACCTTGAATAGAATCATAAGCGATGATTCCTTTCTTTTTGAGGAACTCAAACAATCTTGATTCAGCACCGTAAACAACTTCAGTCATTAAGTCCTTTGCAAAGGCGACAATCTTTTTCTTTTCCATCATTACAACGATATCAATATCAGCATGATCAAAGATCATCAAATCTCCATTCAATGCTCGTCTCAAATTTAAATTAAATTCCATCAAGCGAGGGGGTTCTTTAATTTTAACTCTGATATCGTCAGGTGGCAAGTTAACTTTGATGTTATTATTAACTGCTGTGGGTGTTAGATTAACTTTAATGTCTGCCATTATTTTAATACCTCTTGAACCAAGTCTTGGATATAAAATACCTCTTTCACAATCTCTTCTGTTATACGTTTATTTTTATATGAATCAAGTTTTTCTAAAATTTTAGTAGTATTATTTAAGTACGTTTCATTATTTTTAATTTTGTCCTCAGATAAACACTGCCTTACTTTTCCTTTCAATCTTCCAATCTCTTCATTGAGAAATGATTTGAGACCAAGACCATTATCCGAAAATGAAGTGATGTAGTTCGTCAACAAGTCTTTTTGTTCTTGTCTCAAAGTCTTATCATATGTTTCATTAAATGTTTTTGTAAAGGTTTTATAAGTCAAGTTATCAATATGTTTCATTGATTCTTCTTTTGGTTCTTTCTTGGAAATTAAAATCCCAAGCACATTTTCTTCAACAATCAGTCTTCGCTTTGCATCTAAGCCACTAGAATTAAAATATTGCCCAACAGAGGCAATGTTTTTATAATTTGAAATAAAACTGGCGAAAATAGAATTAGAAAAATTCTTATTCATTTCTGCAATAAGTTTTGTTTGAGAGTTGAAAATCTCTTTACGATCCAAAGAATCAAAGTCCTTTCTTAGTTCAACAATATATTTTTTAGAAAACTCTAGTTTTAAGTTTTTTGATTCAAGAACACTTCTATAAAGATCCAACTCTTTTTTTAACTCTGTTCCAGAGGAAAAGAATTTCTTTATAACTTCAAGGAGTTTACTCCTTTTGTTGTTATCGTTTTTGACTATTGATTTTGTAAGTTCTGTTATCAATGACTCGTAAAGAAAAGCGGTATTTCTTTTCTTATTGTGTTTCATTTTCATTTTCTTTTTTCTCCAACTTTGTTAAGCTTTCTAAAAGGCTATTGATATCACTTGATGTAGTAAATAGTTTCTGTTCTTCAATATTGTTATAAGATTGACTTTCTGTGATTCCTCTAGCTAATGAGTCAAGACCGCCGAAGCCAGTTTTGCCTTTCCACACGCTTCTTTTAGTGTTGCCATATTCGCCTGTTGCCATGTTTTTAAATTGTTTACGGATGCCGCCTTTACGATAAGAAGACTGATGTCTTTTATATGGGCCGCGCTTGTATTGTTCATCATCTCTTTTAGCGGGGGCATCTGGTTCGGCCAAGAGTACTTCTTCCTCTTCTTCTCCACCGGCTTCCTCTTCTCCTCCAAGGTCTCCTAAGTCTCCCTCGTCACCACCAAGATCTCCTCCGAGATCTCCTCCGAGATCTCCGCCAAGCCCACCGGCTTCGCCGCCAGCTTCTGGTGCTTGACCGGCGGCCTCAAGTTGGGCACCAAACTTCTTATCCCAAAACATTTCTCTTTGCATTCTAATAAATTCTTCTTCAGATATGCCAAGCATATGTTCGGCAACCCAACGTTTACTAAAATATCCCTCTGTTGCAGCACCAGCAATATCAAATTTTGATTTCCAGTGTTCAAGTTCTTGTAGTTCTGCAATCTTTGAAGGATTATTTAACGAAAGAGAAAAAGACAATAAGTCATCTGCTCTAAAGCCAAGAGTAAAAAGATGTATAATACCAATCTTTTCCATTTCTGATATAACAACTCTCTGTAATCTTTGAATGGTTCTTGCAAATCGAACATCCTTTTGAGCAAGTGTGGTCTTATCTTCTGTTCCGCCTTCGCCCATTGCAAGATAAGACTGTGGAACTTTGAGGGCAGAAAACAACTTATCTCTTAAATATTTAACATCTTCAATGGTTGCGGTCATTTGGCCGCCGGGAAGATTAACAATATCAGTTCCAGAAGTCCCACCGCGAATTGGAATAAAATAATCTTCTTCAATCGAAAGAGGGTTATATCTCAAGTCAACTCGACCAGTCGATGGGTCAACAACTTGATGACGTTTCATTTGAGTCATTACTTTCTGCATATATTGTTCTACATCATGCGGAGCAATATTTCCAACATCAATCTTAAAGACTCTTCTTTCTGGTGCTCGGACAATTCTATATGCCATCATCGCATCCTCAAGAAGAGTTAGTTGTCTCCAGATTCGCCTTGCAGCTTCAAGGACAGAGGTTCCATAGGGTGCATGTTTATCATTTCCAAGAACACGAAAATGGGCCATTTGCCAGTTTTCAAGTGTCATACCGGCGGAGTTCCACTGATACTGTACATAGTTCGGATTGTGTTCGTCTTGACCTTCAAGGCGTTCCACTTCTTGAGGAGGAAGACCAATAACAGATTGAATACCAGCATTCTCGTCAATATCCAAATACATAAATAGGTCTCCATATTTACACATTGTACGAGACCATCCAAACAAGTTATGTTCGATATTTAATACGTTATGATAAAGAGAGTGTAATATAGATTTAATCTCTTCATTGGGGCACTTGATTCTCAACATTGGTTGTAAGCTGGAGTATGTTGTCATCTCATCAGCGTAGATATCAAGAGAAGAAGCAATCTCAGGAGTGTATTCCATTTGATCAAAATCAACATATCTCTCAGATCTATTTCTGTTTGAGATCATGTTGATTGTTGTAACATTCATTGGATTGTATTCAGACTTTTTAAACTGCTTTCCAGATGCAGACTTAAATTTGTTTGAAAATATATCCAAATGTCTTCTTCTGAGTTGTCTTCCCGTTTGTGTTCTTCTATTAATAATAGGACCAGAAAACAATCTTGTTAAAGATTTAAATAATCCTGATTCCTCATTATACGGGCTGTTTCCTTTTTTAATATTTCTTTTGGCCATTTATTTATCCCTTGTAAATCCAAGGCAAATCAATCATTTGCTTCTTTGCTTCTTTTTGCCTATCTTTTATATCGCTTCCATGTCCTGTTTGTCCCTTTATAGTCGTATTCATCGTTGTATTTGTTAAATACATAGAATTGATCATGGCTTTTTTATATTCAAGCTCTCGCTTATTAACTTGTAAAGCCGTGTCTCTAACCCAACATCCAATAGCTAACGACATAACCAAGTCATCATTATAAGATCGCATTGCTTGCGGTTTACCATTATACCAAATAAAAGTTTTAAATTCGTGGAATGTTCGGTTTGAATAAATTTTAATCATTTTGTTTCTCACAAATTCTTCTAACTTGGCAACAATCAAAGGACGAGTCTTAGTTGAGGTTGTAAACCCAGCGACAGCAGAATTCATAGTTTCTCCTCTGACTGACTCGACAAACTCATGTGTTGACTTAATAGAATAATAAAGGTTTGGATATCCAAGAGTAATTAGTTTTTCCAAAACCGATATTCCAATTCCATTGTTTTCCACAACTAATAAACAATTTCCGTATTCAGTTCCAGCAGAAAAAAGCATTTGAGAATACATGTCAAGATTTGGCTTACCTTGATATTCCGCCACAACTTCCATTGTATCCAATTTAATAATGTGAAAAACAGAGTTATCTGCTCCATCGCCTCTCGCAACATCAGCAACCAAAAGATAGGTGCATCCTTCTTCATATTTTTCCCAAATCCAAAAGTTACGATCATGACCTGTTCTGTAAACAGGAGTTTGAATAGATCCATGAACCCACGCAATATCATCTGGATGAATAACTGTATCTCCGGAAGTATTAAAGTTGCATTCTAATTCTTGAGCTATTTGTCTTCTCGACATGTTCTTAGTTTCTTTTTGAAACCAAGCTTGATTCCTTTCAGGGTGGACATCCCAAGGAAGACAAACATGTCTGAAATCATTTTCTCCATCCTCGGAATCAATATATGTTTTATGAAACCAGTTGCCAACTCCGTTTGGCGTTGACAGAGCAATACATCGACCACCAGTTGAAAGAGTGGGATACAGACCTGTCCATAGGTCATCTAGTCCCTCAACGTGAGCAGCCTCATCAATAACCAACAACGAAAGTGCTTCCGAACGACCAGCATCGCCAGATGTTGAAGCAGCTTTGATTTGAGAACCATTTGATAGTTCAAATGAAGTTCTGTTATCAACAGATATCTTGGCAACCTGCAACCACTCAGGTAGATTCTTCATAATACTTTTAACTTTTTTAACCAAGTTTGCCGCTGTTGCAAATTTAGTAGCAATAACTAATACATTTTTATCTCTATGAAATA
>Ga0098040_1001152_pt1 | contig 11764 bp, 10 predicted proteins | sample 7_EtaG_FD_75065 | JGI IMG/M metagenome (GOLD analysis project Ga0098040, IMG submission 75065) | Marine viral communities from the Subarctic Pacific Ocean - 7_ETSP_OMZ_AT15161 metaG | ecosystem: Environmental > Aquatic > Marine > Oceanic | place: Pacific Ocean | collected 2015-01-08
AAACATTAAACCCCACTTCCTTCGGGAGGTGGGGTTTTTTTATTTATTTCAACTATTTATAATATAACAAAAGAGAGGTTCCCATGGGAAAGAAAAGAAGAGCGATGAAACATCCTGAAAAGTTTGGTAGCAAGTTTGGAAGAAAGTTTGCCAGATATTTAGCCCCTACAACGAAGCAGGAAGTTACAGAAGAGGCTATCACAGAAGAAGTTGTTGAGACAAAACCGTTAGTAGAGAAGCCTGCCCCTGCTGCTCCGAAAAAAACAAAGAGCAAAGCTACTAAAAAGCCAACGAAAACAAAAAAGAAAACAACTTCTAAAGCCACCAAGAAACCAGCTTCAAGAAAAAAAACAACCAAAAAAAGCACAAAGAAGAAAGAATAGTGTTTTTACAGGGCGTTCAACTAATTATATCCGAGGAGATATAATTTAATGGCGACTCCAACAATAACACCTAGAAGTACAACTAGTGCCATTGTATTGGCATCCACTGGTTCATCCGGCGATGTTACGGCTGCTAATTTACCATTTGGCATATATGCAACAAATGGCGCCCTGCATGATGCAGATTTTGTCAGCGGTGCTGTCACACAGGTCTCTTATACATATAGAAAGCTCGGCGGCGATGTCTTGGATATCGAAATAACCGAACAGAATGTTTATGCAGCCTATGAAGAGTCTGTCTTCGAATATTCTTATATTGTTAACACACATCAGGCAAAGAATGCTCTTCCAAGCTTGTTGGGTGGTTCCACCGGCTCCTTTGACCACCATGGTCAGCTTAAGTCAGGAGACGCTTTGTCCTCTAGTCTGGGTGACGCGGATGTTGGTTTAAGATATCCAAAATTCAGGCTTGGTTATACCAAACGAGTAGGTGATACAGTATCAAATGAAGTGGGGCTTGGTGGTTCAACACCTATTTATTCAGCCTCCTTCAACACAACTGCCAGCATACAAGATTACGATTTACAAAAAATTATTTATGATAAATCGGTCCAATCTGCCGGCTCCTCTCTTCATTATTATCAAAAACTGGGATCTAGTGCTGACAAAAAAAGAATCACCATAAAGAAAGTTTATTATAAGACTCCTCATGCTATGTGGAGGTTTTATGGATATTATGGTGGATTGAATGTTGTAGGCAATCTTCACCAATATGGACAATTTGCTGATGATGCAAGTTTTGAACTTGTTCCAGCGTGGCATAATAAACTTCAAGCCATGTCTTTTGAAGACAGTATATATACAAGAATTTCACATTTTTCTTACGAGATTAAAAATAATAAATTAAGATTATTTCCACCTGTTACAACATCTCATCCGGGCACGATGTGGGTCGAATTTTCCGTTGAAGACGACGCTTGGGAAGAAACTGGCGACCGTCCAGATGGAGCTGCTGGTATTAATAATATGAACACGCTCCCATTTGAGAATATCCCTTTCAAGAGAATCAACGCAATTGGCAAACAATGGATTCGAAGATTTGCCTTGGCTTTAACAAAAGAGACACTAGCACAGGTTCGAGGTAAATTTGGAACAATTCCGATTCCCGGCGAATCAATAACACTAAATGCAGACGCACTAATGTCACAAGCAAAGGAAGAACAAGAAAAATTAAGAGAAGAGCTTAAGACAGTGCTTGATGAGTTGACTTATGCCAAGATTGCAGAGACAGAAGCTGCAATTATGGATAATTCAAACAAGGTTCAATCAAACGTTCCAGCCGGAATATTCGTGGGGTAATGGAAAATGGCAAGCGATAAATGGTCACAACCAGCAGCACCACCCCCACCGCTGTTTGTGGGGAAGAAAGAAAGGAATCTTGTTAAGCAAGTCAATGATGAGCTTATCGAGAGAGTCATTGGTCAGCAAGTATTATATTATCCAATAAGCTTAGATCATACTGATTTTCATCCTCTTTACGGAGAGGCAATAAAGAAAACATTTCTTCCTCCAATAAGAGTGTATGCCCTTATTGATTGGGAAGGACACGAAACAACAACAACAAACTATGGTGTTGATCGTCGTTCAAGCTTAAGTATCCACTTTCACAAAAGAAGGTTGACAGAAGATCAGGACTTGTTTGTTCGCGAAGGTGATTTTGTTCTCTATGGTTCTTTTCACTATGAAATTGTGACATTAAATGAGCCAAAACAGATTTTTGGACAAGTAGAACACAAGATGGAGATAATGGCTAAGTGTATCAGGGCAAGAAAGGGACTGTTTGATGGCAGCTAAGAATTTAAAAGAAATACCATTTATGCCCTCAACTTTGGAAACGGTTGATTATGCTATATATAGCTGGCTTTCTGACGAACTGAAATTATTCACAACAACGAACGATGGCTGGGAGAGAGTACCTGTAATCTGGGCATCTGCAGAAAGAGCATATCAAGTAAAGAAAGACGCCGACTTCAGAGATATCGACGGAGCCTTGGTTCTCCCTATAATAACCATAGAGAGAGCCAATGTCACAAAGGATTTATCCAGAAAAGGGACTGCTTGGGGAAATGTACCACAAATTAATGATGAAAAGGGCGGCTCCATAACAATCGCGAGAAGGATAAAACAAGACAAGACAGCGAATTTTGCCAATGCAGATTCTTGGAGAAGAACCCATGAATCTGGACCCAAGCAGCACACCTTCCCTACCCGTGATAAGTTTGGATATCTCAAGCCAACCAATAAGGTTGTCTATGAAACAATTACTATTCCAATGCCCGTTTATCTAGATATTACATATTCTATTTCAATCAAAACAGAGTATCAAGAGCAAATGAATGACTTGACAACCCCCTTCATGACCAAAACTGGTGGAATTAATTACTTTACTGTATCGCATGATGGTCATCGGTTTGAGTCATTTATTCAGGGAGACCTTTCTCAAGAAAATAATGTTTCGGCAATGGACGTAGAACATAGAACCTATGAGACAAAAATTGATATTAAAACTTTAGGTTATATTATTGGAGAAGATAAAAACCAAGAGCAGCCCAAGATAGTTATTAGGGAAAATGCAGTAGAGGTTAAGCTTCCAAGAGAAAAAGTTATATTCGGAGATCTTCCGGAGCATATCAAGAAAGGTGGTTTTTATAGGGAGTAGTTTTGTTTTTGTCCTTTGGAACGATAATATACTATTTATTAAAGACTATTATTGTTTAATTAATAAGGAGACTATAACGCATGTCAGTATCAAAATATAAGTTCGTATCCCCCGGTGTTTTCGTCAATGAAATTGATAATTCTAGACTTCCTGCCGCTACTCCTGCGCGGGGTCCAGTAATTGTTGGACGGACCGGTCGAGGTCCGGGAATGAGACCCGTTTCGGTCAATTCCTTTTCTGAATACATTGAAATTTTTGGAAACCCAGTCCCCGGTGGTCAAGGTGGGGACGTCTGGAGGAATGGAAATTATACTTCTCCCATGTATGCTACTTATGCAGCACAAGCTTGGTTGAGAAACGGTCAAACTGCGACAGTTATTCGTTTATTGGGTGCCGAACACACTGATGCAACCACTGCTGGTCAAGCCGGCTGGGGTGGCTACACACGAACGACAGCTGGTGGTGGAAGCTACGGTCTGTTTTTAATTGATTCTGGATCCAAAAACTCACACGAACTCACAGGTACCTTGGCAGCAGTTTGGTATTTTCCAACTGCAAATGGCGGAATCAAACTTTCTGGTACGATCAGGGGCGGTGCATCTAATGATCACAGGGAAACCACGAGCGGAAGCGCTGTAATGATAGAGAGTAACGCTGCCAGTTATGGATTCAATGCTCTGATTTGTTCTGGCACCTCCGGAAGAGACAAATCTGTTAATTTCAACTTTGATCCTGATTCGGATGGATACATCAGAAAAGTTTTTAATACTAATCCAATCCTTACAAACACCGGTGTTACTGCAGCCGGCAATCAAGAGAAATATTGGCTTGGAGAGAGCTTTGAGAGAAGCATTAATGATACTGTCTCTGGAAGCGCTGCAGGAAGTGCTTATGGGTTTATATTGGGTATGGGCAATGCTGGCACAGATTGGACAGGCGACTGGTCAGGTCGACAAGCCGGCGCAACAGAGGCACAAAGTGGCTGGATTATCTCTCAAGATTTGAGGGGGAGTACTACTCTTGGCTTTAATCCAATGTCAACAGCTTATATTACAAAATTGTTTAGATTTAAGTCTCGGGATGCCGGAGATTGGGCTAATGGGAATATTAAAATTTCCATTGCCAATATTAAAGCTCCCCAGAATGCAGATGTCGATGCATTTGGAACTTTCGATGTTATACTTCGTGATGCAAAAGACACAGATAATAACGTAAGAGTTCTTGAGCAATTTAGTAATTGCAACTTGAATCCAAATTCACTAAATTATATTGCTAGAAAAATTGGCAATATTTATACTTCGTGGGATGACGACGAAAGAAGATTCAGACAATATGGTGATTATCCAAATATTTCTAAACTCATATGGGTAGATGTCAACAATGAAGTTGCTCAAGGCTCAACAGATCCTTCTCTTCTTCCTTTTGGCTTCCATGGTCCTGAACGACCTTCACAATTTTGGATTGCTGATAGTGCCGCCGCAACCGCGACGATTACAGCGCTCTCCAAAACAGCAGGTCAAGCTAACACAAGAGTATTGACTATTGTTGACGTAGAGTCAAATTCAGTGAGCTTTACTATTGATAATAGTACCGATACTTCTACTGCTACGGTTATAGGATTTTCAAATGCGAACAGCAATGCAGCTCAATTTGCCACGAACATTGCGTCAGCCATTAATGCGGCAGACACGGCAGACACATTAAATGCCTCAGCTACGTCCGATGGTGCTGTTGTGACCCTTACAATGCTTACTGAGGGTCTGGATGGAAACAGTGTTACAGATATAGCCGGCACCGCTGTCTCGGACAGTGTTGTGACAATGACCAATCAGTGGAATGGTGGCAAAGACATCAAGTTTGTTTCAACATATAGTACTATGACAGCCGGCGCAACGTTTGCTACTTCAAGTGCAGCTGCTGACGCTGCAGGAGAAACAGGTATTCGCATGACGGGTTCGGCAGCTGCTCATTCGAGTGGTGGATTCTTCGCCGGCTCAGTGGCGGCAGCAAGCAGTTCGTATATATATCCAGCGATTGCTCTAAGGGTATCCTCTTCCGACGCAGGCTTGCCCAACCCCCGAGCAGCCTACTTTGGGTATGACTCTAGAATGGCTGGCTCTGATCGCTATGATCCAAGCAACAATGACATCTTAAGACCACTTCCGAATGCAGTGGCAATCAGCGACAGCACTTCGAATGTGGAGGTTTCTGTTGCTTTTACTTTGGATGATATTAAGGTTGATGAACTTAATAGTGATGGCAAGCTTGGAAAGGGAACATATGTATCCGGATCTCGTTTAGCCGGCAATTCAGCCACCGCCAACACTGGTTCATATACATGTATTCTCGACGATCACGGCTTTAATAAGTTTACTGTTCCAATGTGGGGCGGGTCTGACGGCTTTGACGTTACGGAAGCAGATCCTCTTGCTAATAGAAACATTGGATCCAGCGAAACGGTAAGTTATGAGTACAACACTTGGAGAAGAGCTCTGGATGCATCAACGGATCCCGAGCAGGTTGATTTCAACTTGTTGGTGGCTCCCGGCTTGACCAATGAGTCTTTGACCGATCTGATGGTTACTGTCTGTGAGGAAAGGGGCGATTCAATGGCTATCATTGATTTACCGTCTGTTTATAATCCACAGCATGAAGGAAGCAGCTATGGTACTTTCTCTGACCGCGTGTCAACCAAGCTTGCAACAACCGTGACAACTTTCAAAACTAGGAAGAAAAACTCATCTTATGGTTGTACTTACTATCCTTGGGTTCAAGTTATCGATTCTCTCAACAGTGCCACAGTATGGCTACCCCCCTCTGTAGTGGCTCTTGGGACATTCGCCCATTCTGACCGAGTTGGGGAACTTTGGTTTGCACCAGCCGGCTTCAATAGAGGTGGTTTAACTCAAGGATCTTCTGGCTTAACGGTTACTAACATCACAGAACGATTGACTTCTGAGAATAGAGACGACCTATATGCAGCCAACATTAACCCAATCGCCTCTTTTCCGAATGAGGGCATTGTGATCTTCGGACAGAAGACAATGGATGCCACAACTTCAGCATTGAGTAGGATTAACGTCCGAAGATTGCTGATTTTCCTCAAGAAGGAAATCTCTAGACTTGCCAACCAAGTACTGTTTGATAATAATGTCCCGGCAACTTGGGGAAGGTTCAAGGCTCTGGTCAATCCTGTGCTAGAGAGTGTAAAAGTTAGATTTGGTCTGTCAGACTATAGATTGGTTCTTGATGAGACAACAACAACTCCAGATTTGATTGACCGCAACATCATGTACGCGAAGATTTTCTTGAAGCCAGCACGGGCTATTGAGTTCATCGCGCTTGACTTTGTGATCACCAGAACTGGAGCGTCATTTGACGATTAAAATAAATAAACGGGGTAGATTTAGATCTGCCCCACTATTTAATATACGAAATAGTTGAAGGAGACTTAGAAATATGGCAGAATTTTGGGCAAACCCCGGTACCGAGCCAAAAAGAATATATAGATGGGTGATGCGTTTGAATGTCCCCGATATCGCAGAATATATGGTTAAGAAAGTTTCAAGACCAAGCTGGTCTGTATCTGAAAGCACCCATGCTTTTCTTAATCATACTTTTTATTATCCCGGAAGAGTTGAATATGAGGAGATGAGCGTGACTCTTGTTGATTCAATTTCTCCCAATGCTGCTGTCGTAATGAGAAACCTCCTAGACAAAGCAGGGTATGTTCTACCTAGTAACGCAGAGACAGATTTTAGAACAATCTCAAAAGAAGGTTATGTTTCTACTGCTGGCTTGGGAAATGTTACTTTGACCTTGATAGACCAAGATGGCGGCGACCTTGAGTCATATACGCTGCACAACGCATGGATCAAAAACTGCAACCTCAATGAAGTTGACTATGAAAGTGACGATTTACTTAACATTGACATAACTATGAGGTATGATTGGTTTACGATGTCTGCGCCCGGATCTAGCCCAGCGGTCACAGCCGGGTTCCAGACACCATAGAAACTTTTATAATAAATATATGAGGTAAAAATGAGAAACAATGAAGATCGCCTTGGCGCGCTCAACAGAGGTGAAAACCCTCCAATCCAACAACCACAATCAAATTCCCAACCAGAACAAGCATTACAATTCGTAACCCCCACAGAGTTTGTGGAACTTCCCTCTAAAGGGGAGTTTTACCCCGAAAACCACCCTTTGCATGGTGAAGACACAATTGAGATTCGTCATATGACAGCAAAAGACGAGGACACCTTGACCTCTAGAACCCTTTTGAAAAAGGGGGTTGCTATTGATAGATTTCTTCAGAATATTATTGTTAATAAGTCAATTAAGGTTGATAGCCTATTGATAGGAGATAAAAATGCAATAGTTGTTGCCTCTAGGATCACTGGTTACGGATCGGAATATATAGCCAAAGTTACATGCCCTGCCTGCGCAGAGAGTTCAGATTTTGCTTTTGATTTACAAGAGTGTGAAAATATTGTGGATAATGATTACGAGAAGCATGGTGTTAAGAGGACTGACGAGAATACTTTCGTCATTCATATCGACAAAATGAAAATGGATGTTGAAGTAAGATTGATGACTAGCAGGGAAGAAACAGGCTTGGTTCAACTTATGGAAAGTAGAAGAAAAAGAAAGCTCCCGGAATCTAATTTAACAGATCAACTTCGCACAATTATTGTCTCAGTTGGTGGAAACAAAGATAAACAATATATAGAATCATTCATCCAGCATATGCCTGCAATTGATTCGCGCCAATTGAGAACTATTTATCAACAAATTATTCCCAATGTTGATATGAATCAAACTTTTTTGTGCCTAGAATGCGCACATGAAGGGGAGGTAAATGTGCCCTTTGGCGCAGGGTTTTTTTGGCCTAAGTGACCAATACATAAAACAAGTCTATGAGCAGTTCTTTTTGCTCAAATTCCACGGGGGCTGGAGCTTTATTGAGGCTTATAATCTTCCTGTTGGGCTGAGAACTTGGTTTATAGAGCGCTTGGTCAAGCAGTTCGAAGACGAAAAAAAACAAATAGATAAAGCAAAGAGAAAATAAATAAAAGACGAAAAGAAGGCTGGAACAGTAATCCAGCCTTTTTTTGTATATCTTTACTAATTATCAATGGAGGATAATATCATGGATAAGTTAACACCAGTGGTCATTGACCTAAACAAAGCGAAGGAAAAAGACCTAGATGAAAGTTTTCTAGCAATGTTTGGCTGGGGAATCAAGAGATTGCTGAAAGCAGTTCTTGGGGATGTTGCAATGCCCGTTAACCTTAAAGGAAATCCTTCAGATGTTGAGGCTTTCTTAGGAACCCTCGGCGCAGAAAAAACCTATATTCAGGATTTCAAGAGCATGGGTTTGAACAACCCGCGAACATATAAAAGCAAAAGTGAACTGAAAACGGCAATCGGCAAATTTGAAAGAAAGACTGGAATCAAGTGGCCTTTCAAATGAGGAACAACTAATAGATGGAAATTCTGTTAATAGCACCAATTATCATACTTCTTCTTACTCTACTCGCGCCTGCGTTTGTGAGCGCTGATGACGCTGAAGCTGAAGCCCTGAAGAGAGAAAGAATTAGTAGAAGAAGCAATCAAATCCAACTTGAAGCAGCTAGGGAACTAGTGAAAGTTCTCCGAGAACAGGGAAAAATAGTAGAGGCTCAGCGCGCAGAAGGTGATTTGGCTCTAAGGATTTCCCAAGAGCGCGCAGACTTAGCCCGAGACGAACTTAAAGATATACAGAAGACGCTAGTAGCGAAAAATGAAATATCAGCGCAAGAGAAAAAGGATCTTAAAAACGCAGCCAGAAAGCTCTCCTTAGCCCAGCAACAAACAAAAGAATTAAAAAAACAAATAAATCTTGAAGACAAAGCTGTAGACAACATTGTGGGCGCCCTTGAAGGTATGACAGGGATTTCCGACAAGTGGCAAGATACAATTGTTGGTAGTTTCATTGGGGCAACTACCGGCGCCGAAGGTTATCAAAACACAATGAAGAAGGTTGGCGCCGGAATGGAGAAATCATTCACGGGCGCAAATGTATTGGGTTCAACTTTGACAAAAGTTGCAGAAGCTACATTGGCTGTAGCCGAAGCTCAGGACCAAGCTATTTCATCTTTTGTAAAAACCACAGGCGCCAACGAGGGATATACTCAGACAATTGAAACAACATTTTTGGAAAACAGGCACCTTGGTGTTTCATTTGCTGAAGCCGGCGCCGCAATGGAATCGCTCTATACGAACATGGTTGATTTTACGAATTTATCTGAAACTATGCAAGCCCGGTTAACTGAGAATGTTGCCCTGATGAATGAGTTTGGAATCTCAACTGACGTGTCTGCACAAGCCTTGGATGTGATGACTAAAGTTATGGGGATGTCGGCTTTTCAGGCTGCTAGCCTTTCCGAGGAGTTGATCAATACAGCAGAGAGAATCGGTGTTCCGCCGGCTCGGTTGATGCAAGAACTAACGGCAACTGCACCGATATTGGCAGCCTATGGAGATCAACAGCTTGAAGTATTAGTAAAATTGCAGGGAGCATATAAAGCTACTGGTATAGCGCTAGGTAGTTTGTTAAGCATTACTACTCAGTTTGATACTTTCGAAGGCGCTGCAGAGACAGCCGGTCGCCTAAACTCTCTTTTGGGTGGTCCTTATTTAAATTCAATTGAATTATTAAATGCAAACGAAGAAGAAAGAATTCGTATACTCATACGGGGTAGAGAGGAGACGGGACGAAGTTGGAGTGAAATGGGCAAGTTTCAAAGACAAGCACTAGCAGCTGCTGCTGGAATTAATGATATGTCCGAAGCAGCTAGAATTTTTGGAATGACCACCTCTGAATACGACCGCGTAACATCAGCAGCGGAGGCAAACGCAGCAGCACAGCAAGAGCTGCATGAAAGAACAATAGAAGCTCAGACGGTCTTTGACATGATGACCTCTGCATTTAACAGTTTTGCAATTGCCATAAGACCGATAGTCATAGTGTTAAAGGTCGCACTGGAACAGGTCGCCAAATTTGTAAGCATGATAACGGGATCACCAATTGTGTCAACTTTGACAGCGATTGCTTTGGGAATAACGGCTATCCGCTGGGCTATGATAGCCTTGGCTTCCCCGCCTTCGCCAGTGTTTATGTTTGTTGCAATAACGACAGCAGTCATTACTTTGATATCTGCATTGAATGAACTCGGTTGCTGGCTTTGGGGCTGCTCTCCGGATGGCATTATTCCCGGCTTTGCTTTGGCTGCCGAGAACATGAAAGAATTTACTGCAAGCGCCAAGGCAGCGAAACCAGCACTGAGAGATCTTGGTATGTCTTCGCGAGCCCATGGCTACTCAGACATGTCAAATATGATGAATCAGCTTATAAAGAGTAATGAAGCAACCGCGAAAAGATTGGAACAAATTTCTAAACAAGAGACCGTCCTTATGCTTAATGATAGAGAATTTGGACGTGCAACGAAGAATGTTATTAATAAAGGTATGAGACTGCAGAAAGCAGCTATGTAAAGGAGAGAAAGGGTGGCATATTTTGTAGACGGTTCAACTAGCTATGCAGAAAATCACAATCATATTATTCATTTTATGCACATTCCGACTGGAAAGACGGCTTGGTTTAAAGCCTTTATTACGGACTTTGAAGATACTTACGACAGTGAATGGAATGATGTAAATGTTTATGGTCGGATGGATCCGATCTCAACCTTTCAAGGGACAAGAAGAACAATAAATTTTAGTTTTGATGTTGTTGCAAGTGGTCTCGAAGAAGCAGCGGAAAATTTTGAGCATAGTCGTCGCTTAATTAAAATGCTCTATCCAGTTTATGAACAAGGTCCAACCGTTGGCGCCTTCAACGCGACTTCTTTACAGGCTCCGCCGCTTTTAAAACTTCAATTTTCAAATTTAATTGCCGGCCCAGCTGGGTCCGGACTAGTGGGAAAATTAAGCGGAATAGGTTATAAACCAGATTTTGAAGTAGGCGTTTTCGAGGGGGTGAACCATATTTTCCCCAAGCTGAATCGGTTTAACTGTTCGTACACTGTTTTCCATACAGAAGGGTTGGGTTACGATGAATATGGTCGGGACCGGTCTCCACTTTTTCCATATTATGTTACTACTGGATATGAGCCCCCCACCGTCCAAGAGGCTGTTCAGAATGCCTCAGAAGCAGTGGGTGATGCGATTGCGGATGCCATGCATGCAGCCGCTGCAGCCGGTGCTGAAGAAGCTGGCGCCGATGCTGCATTTCAAACTGGAATAACAGCAGGTCAGTTTGGGCTCGGAGCAGCCGCCCGCGAAACACCCGCATCTACTCAGAATAATGCATCGACAGAAGACGCGCCGGGTCAGGATGGCGCGCCATCCAATGACGGACTGCAGGGCACTGCTAACAACGCAGCTGCCGGTTTCGATATTTTGGACGCCGCCTCAGCTGAATGCGCGAGAATTACCGGGTCGCCCGGGGACCAGAGCTGCGACTGGGTCAACGGTGAGATGGTCTACGCAGCCGGTGCGGGAAGAAACGATGTAACGACGACAGAGGAAGCGGAGGAGCAGGCTCAACGCAATGCTGAGGAGCTTGCACAGGGTACCGGCATATATGCCAACCAAATTCTCTGGGAAGGTATTT
>Ga0098040_1001153_pt1 | contig 11758 bp, 11 predicted proteins | sample 7_EtaG_FD_75065 | JGI IMG/M metagenome (GOLD analysis project Ga0098040, IMG submission 75065) | Marine viral communities from the Subarctic Pacific Ocean - 7_ETSP_OMZ_AT15161 metaG | ecosystem: Environmental > Aquatic > Marine > Oceanic | place: Pacific Ocean | collected 2015-01-08
ACTGCTGCGTCGCGACGCGACCGCACTTCAGCAAGCGCTCAACAACGCAGGCCTTCAGGCAAATGCCGACAGCCTCAGCTTTTCGCTTCAGGACAATAACGCCGGCAATCAGGCGCAGAACTTCGCCGGCCAATCGCAGGCTGGATCGAACTTCACCAATCTGGAGCCCGCCAAGGACGAAGTGAACCTGGGCCCAATCTACAACGTCAATCTTTCCGCCAGCGGCGGCATCGACATTCGTATCTGAGTTTGAAGGAATATTGCCATGAGCGTTGACGCAATTGCCGCCGCACAAGCAGCGCAAACCGCTACAGCCTCTAAGTCCGCCGCAGATGCGGCCTCTGCAAAACTGTCGGGCAACTACTCAATGTTTTTGACGCTGCTCACCACGCAGCTCAAGAACCAGGACCCGACCGACCCGATGAAGTCCGCCGACTTCACCAACCAGCTGGTCCAGTATTCCAGCGTCGAACAGCAGATCCAGACCAACAAAAATCTTGAAAGCCTGTTGAGCGCGAATGTTTTCCAGGCCGCCAACACGGCCGTCGGTCTAATCGGCAAGCAGATAGAATCCACCAGCAATGGTGCCTTGCTGAAGAATGGCCAGGCAAACTGGACCATCAATCTCGCCGATGCAGCGCCCAGCACGACCGTTCAGGTTCTCGACAAGAATGGAGCGACCGTCTATTCCGAGAAGATCGACGGCACAAAGGGTGACCAGCAGTTTACCTGGGATGGCACCGACAGTTCAGGCAATACGGTCAGCGACGGCACCTATTTCCTGCAGGTCGCAGCCAACGATGCCTCCGGCCAGCCCGTCACATCCTCGGTGCGGACAAAGGGCATCGTCACCTCCGTCGATATCTCCTCGTCGAACCCGGTCGTCACCGTCAACGGCGCCCAAATCCTCTATTCCGACGTCACAAGCGTCACCGACCCGACGTCCGGGTCCTGATGCCGGTCAAAACGGCACGATCTGTCCCATCCTGAAACGATAAGTCATTGAATTCGCATAATTTTTACCAACCGGCTTATCCGTTTCTTAAGTGCCTTCACGGTATCTTTGTGACTAGCAACGAGTACGGAGAAACTGTTCGATGAGTGAGCAGCACCACATCAAGATCAACTACGTGATCGGCCCCGACGGGACGCCGCTCACGGTCGCTGATCTGCCGCCGCCGAACACAAAGCGGTGGGTCATCCGCCGCAAGGCTGAAGTCGTCGCTGCCGTGCGCGGCGGCCTGATCAGCCTTGACGACGCTTGCCGCCGGTACACCCTCACGGTTGAGGAATTCCTGAGTTGGCAGCGCTCGATCGAACGACACGGGCTGGCCGGTCTCCGCGCCACCCGCGTGCAGCAGTATAGGCAGTGAGATAGACCTGTATCTGCGTACTTACTGACCTTCCCGCGTCGGCGAGCCAAAAAGCTCGCCGACGTTCCTGTTTTCGCCTCCCCTTTCACTACCTCCCGAACACGCCCGGCAATTATTGCCGAGCCCGTTAATCTTCTGTTTAGGCTAACGCGGTAATTTTTTCCTACCGGCACAGGAACCGGGTCTGTTTGGGCGCATTGGGCAACTTGCGGCAGACCCCCCCGAGGCAAAGGATTTGTCGAAGGCCTGGTGTCTAACTCTGACGAATATCCAAGAACCGGATGGGCGCTCAGCGTGGTGACACTGAGGTGGGAAATTGGGCGGATTCTCAAATCTGTTGAAATCGTTGGGGCCGACGAGGCTCGCAGCACTCGGTCTGGTCGCGGCAGCGCTTCTGGGTTTCTTTGGCTATCTGGGCCTGAAGATGACCGACGAACCGATGGCCCTTCTGTTTTCTGACGTCGCACCCGAAGACGCAGCCAAAATGACCAGCGCGCTCGATGCGATGAAGGTCAAATATGAACTCGCAGGTAACGGCACGACCATTCTTGTCCCCGAAGACAAGGTGCTGAAGCTGCGTATGGAACTGGCCGCCAAAGGCCTGCCCGCCGGCGGTACTGTCGGCTATGAAATTTTCGACAACGCAGACGCGCTCGGCACGACGAGCTTCCTGCAGAACATCAATCATCTCCGCGCACTCGAAGGCGAACTCTCGCGCACCATCCAGTCCATTGATGGCATCGAGGCGGCGCGCGTTCACCTCGTCCTCCCCGAACGCGAACTTTTCTCGCGCGACAAGCAAAACCCCACAGCATCCCTGGTTCTCAAGGTGCGCGGCACCCTCGCCACAGCACAGGTCAAGGCCATCCAGCAGTTGGTCGCCTCTGCCGTCGAAGGTCTGACGCCCAATCACGTATCGATCGTTGACGAACGTGGCGTCCTGCTCGCCAGCGGCATGGGTGACGACGACCAGTCCATGCTTTCGTCAACCATCGACGAACGTCGTATGAATTACGAACAACGCCTGCGCCGTCACGTCGAAGACATCGTGAGCAGGGTTGTCGGCGTCGACAAGGCACGCGTCGAAGTAACCGCACAGATGGATTACAACCGCGTCACGCAGACTTCGGACAGCTATGACCCGAATGGTCAGGTCGTGCGTTCCACGCAGACCGTCGAAGACAGCACCAACAACACTGACGGTAAGGACACTCAAGGTGTTTCGGTCAGCAACAATCTGCCGAATGCCAACTCAAGCAGCAGCGACAACGGCACGACGTCGCGCCAGCAGTCCAACCGCAACGAAGAAACCGTCAATTACGAAATTTCGCGGACAACCAAGACGGAAGTCACCGAACCCGGTCGCGTCAAGCGCCTGTCGGTCGCCGTTCTCGTCGATGGCACCTACGCGAAGGGCGCTGACGGCAAGGAAATCTACACGCCGCGCTCTGACAAGGAGATCGCCAAGATCGAAGCTCTGGTGAAATCCGCCATCGGATTTGACAGCGCACGCGGCGATCAGTTGCAGGTCGTCAATCTCCAGTTTGCAACGCCCGATCCCATCGCCGCCCCTGCCCCGGCAGCCAAGCCCTTCCTCGGCCTGACCAAGGCGGACTACATGCGTATCGGTGAATTCGGCGTTCTCTCAATTCTCGCACTCATCGCCATGTTCTTCGTCTTCCGCCCGATGTTGTCACGTCTGATGATGGTCGGCGGCTCAGCGCAGGGCATGATCGGACAATCACAGCACGCCGCCATCGGCTCTGCCCATGGCAACGCCGCACTTCCGGCGCCTGATGGCGCGGAAGGTGAGGATGCCATTTCGCAGGCGCTGATCGGTTCAGCCGAGTATCACCAGGGCGACGAGTCATTAATCGACATCGCTCAGGTCGCCGGCAAGGTGAAGGGCTCTTCCGTTCGCAAGATCGGCGAACTGGTGAACGTCCATCCTGATGAATCCATCTCAATTCTTCGCAGCTGGCTGCACGAAGCCGTTTAAGGAACTGAACCGTGGCAACCGCACCCAAGAAAACTGACGACAAGGGCCTGACTGGGCCGCAGAAGGCCGCCGTCTTCATGCTGGCGCTTGGCGCCGACGACGCTTCTGCCCTGTGGGACATGCTCGACGACGATGAAATTCGAGAAATGTCGCAGATCATGTCGACGCTCGGCACCGTGCAGGCCGGCACGGTTGAAAAGCTTCTCGTTGAATTCGCCTCGAAGATGTCCGGCACGGGCGCCCTCGTCGGTTCCTATGAATCGACCGAACGTCTGCTTTCCAAATTCCTCTCCGAAGACCGCGTCAACTCGGTCATGGACGAAATTCGCGGCCCCGCCGGCCGTACCATGTGGGAAAAACTCGCAAACGTGAACGAACAGGTTCTCGCAAGCTACCTGAAGAACGAATATCCCCAGACCGTTGCCGTTGTCCTGTCGAAGATCCGCCCGGACCATGCCGCGCGCGTCCTGCCCTACCTGCCGGAAGACTTCGCACTGGAAGTCGTCACGCGCATGCTGCGCATGGAAACTGTGCAAAAGGATATTCTCGACAAGGTCGAACAGACGCTCCGTTCGGAATTCATGTCGAACCTTTCGCGCTCCAATCGTCGCGATGCCCACGAACTGATGGCCGAAATCTTCAACAACTTCGACCGTCAGACCGAAGGCCGTTTCCTCGCCGCCCTGGAAGAGCGCTCGCGCGACAGCGCCGAAAAAATTAAGGCGCTGATGTTTACCTTCGAAGACCTCGCAAAGCTCGACCCGGGCTCCGTCCAGACATTGCTGCGCGCGATCGACAAGAACAAGCTCGGCATCGCACTAAAGGGTTCGTCCGACACCATGCGCGATCTCTTCTTCGCCAATATGTCCGAACGCGCTGCCAAGATCCTGCGCGAAGACATGGAACTCATGGGCCCCGTCCGTCTCAAGGACGTCGACGAAGCCCAGACGACAATGGTCAATATCGCAAAAGACCTCGCTCAGAAGGGCGAGATCATGATTGCCGCCAACAACGAGGAAGATGAACTCATCTACTGATCCGCATCGCACACACCGTCGCGACACACGCTGGTAACAGATGACGAATAGTTGAAAATGACACAGGCAGTAAGATTCACCTTTGACACCCGCTTCGACGACCTCAACGCTTCGTCGCCGATGTCGGCTGCGCAGGTGAAGAAAGTCTTCACTGAAGCGGACCTCGAGCAGGCCCGCGCCGAAGGTCATGCCTCAGGCCTCATCGAGGGACGAACAGAAGCCCGCAATCAGGCCGACGCCGAACTTTCCTCCACCATGGAACTTTTTGCTTCCAATGCCGCAAGCCTCCTCAACGCCCTCCAGGCCGAGAGCGCTGCGATACGCGGCGAAGCTGCCTCACTCGCCATGATGGCGGCGCGCAAGCTCGCTCCGGCTCTCATCGCGACGCGTCCGAAAGCCGAAATAGAAGCGGTACTTCGCGATTGCCTCACCCACCTCAACCGTGAGCCGCACATCGTCCTTCGCGTTTCCGACCAGCTCGTCGAACAGCTAAAGGAAACCGTCGACCATATGGCGATGGAACGCGGCTTGAGCGGAAGGATCATTCTTCTCGGACAGGGCGATATCGCCGAAGGCGACTGTGTTGTCGAATGGGCAGACGGCGGCGTCGTCCGCTCCGCTTCGGATATCGAACGCGAACTCACCGAAATTGTCGATCGCTACATCTCTACTCTCAAGACCCCGAAATCCGATCTCAATCGTCTCGCCATGTCCGAGACGCTTCAGACCAACCCCAGCAGGAACTGAGCCATGTCAGATCAGGACGAAGAAATCACGCTGCCCGACCTCGCAAGCGCCGAACCGCTGGCCACCGAAGTCGCCAACACCAACGACGATGACAACGAACGCGTACGCATGGCCCACGATCTGGAAGCCGTGTTCGACGTTCCCGTCAATGTCTCCGCCGTACTGGGCAAAACGCATATGGAAGTCTCCGAGCTTCTCAAGCTTGGGCGCGGCACTGTTGTCGAACTTGATCGCAAGGTTGGCGAAGCCATCGACATCTACGTCAACGAACGCCTCGTCGCGCGCGGCGAAGTCGTCGTCGTCGATGAACGCCTCGGCGTCACCATGACTGAAATCATCAAGGGCGGCGTCAGCTAACACCGCACTCCGAATTTTGTAACGAGACCAGATTTTAGAAAGAGGAGTGCCGCAAATGCGCCTTCTGATCGTAGGAACCCTGAACGGCCAACTCTCCACCGCCACAAAAATGGCGATGGCGAAGGGTGCCAAGGTTATTCACACCGAAACGGAGGTCCAGGCCATTGAAACCCTGCGATCCGGCCGCGGCGCCGACCTCCTCATGGTCGATGTCAGCTGCGACATCGCCGACATGATCCAGAGCCTTGCCGCAGAACACATCTGCGTGCCGGTGGTTGCCTGCGGCGTCGATACCGACGCCCGCGCCGCCGTCAACGCGATCCGCGCTGGCGCCAAGGAATATATCCCCCTGCCGCCCGACGCCGAACTAATCGCCGCCGTGCTCGCCGCTGTCGCCGACGATGGCCATGCCTTCATCTTCAAGGACCCGAAGATGACCGACATGATCCGCCTCGCCGATCAGGTCGCACCCTCGGATGCCAGCATTCTCATCACGGGTGAAAGCGGCACGGGTAAAGAAGTCATGGCCCGCTACCTCCACCGCAAGTCGCTTCGCCGCGACAAGCCTTTCATCTCGGTCAACTGCGCCGCCATTCCGGAGAACCTTCTCGAGTCCGAACTCTTCGGCCATGAAAAAGGTGCTTTCACGGGCGCTGTCGCCCGCCGTATCGGCAAATTCGAAGAAGCTGACGGCGGTACGCTGCTCCTCGACGAAATCAGCGAAATGGACCTGCGTCTCCAGGCGAAGCTCCTTCGCGCCATTCAGGAACGTGAAATCGATCGCGTCGGTGGCAAGGCGCCGGTCAAGGTCAACATTCGCATCCTCGCGACATCTAACCGTGACCTGCAGGGCGATGCCCGCGCCGGACGCTTCCGCGAAGACCTTTACTATCGCCTCAATGTCGTGAACCTCGCCCTTCCTCCGCTGCGCGAACGTCCCGCCGACATTCTGGCGCTGGCCGATCACTTCGCTGAACGTTATGCCCGCGCCAACGGTCTCGCGGCCAAGCCGATCTCGGTCGAAGCCCGTCGCTTCCTTACGCGTCACAACTGGACCGGCAACGTGCGTGAACTCGAAAACACGATGCATCGCGCCGTTCTGCTGACAACCGGCCCGGAAATCGACGTCGAAGCGATCCGTCTTCCCGACGGCAGCCGTCACGACGAAACGTCACCTGCCTCGGGCATTGCTCAAAAGGCAGCCGTCGCCGCCGATGCCGCAACCCGCAGCTTTGTCGGTCGCACGGTCTCGGAAGTCGAACAGGATCTGATCCTCAAGACGCTCGACCATTGCCTTGGCAACCGAACGCATGCCGCCAATATCCTTGGCATCTCGATCCGCACGCTCAGAAACAAGCTCAAGGAATATGGGGAAAATGGCGTCACCGTTCCCCTGCCCGGCGGCGAACAGCGCGTCAGCTTCGGTTAATCCGACCCATAAACTCGACAAGAAGATCAGGGAACAGCGCGCATGAGCGACGCGACAATTCAGAACAGCAAGACCGGCGGAATGCTAAAGAACTTCGGCCTCCCCGGCCTGACACCGCTGGGCGTGCTGAACAATCTGTCCAAGCGCGGCGATCTGGCGCTCGCCATCGGCATCATGACGATTATCGTCGTCCTGATCCTGCCGATGCCCGCCTTCCTGCTCGACTTCTCGCTCGCCATCTCCATTACCTTCTCTGTGCTGGTGTTGATGACGGCGCTCTTCATTCAGAAGCCGTTGGAATTCAGCGCCTTCCCGACCGTATTGCTCATTTCGACCATGCTTCGGCTGGCGCTCAACCTCGCCTCGACGCGCCTCATTCTCGCGCATGGTCATGATGGCACCGACGCCGCAGGTCACGTCATTCAGGCCTTCGGCAGCTTCGTCATGCAGGGCAATTTCGTTATCGGTGTCATTGTCTTTGCCATCCTCGTGATCGTGAACTTCGTCGTTATCACCAAAGGTTCGGGTCGTATCGCCGAAGTCGGCGCGCGCTTCAGCCTGGACGCCATGCCCGGCAAGCAGATGGCGATCGACGCAGACCTCTCTGCCGGCCTGATCGATGAAAAGGTTGCTCGTCAGCGCCGCAGCGACCTCGAAAACGAAAGCTCCTTCTTCGGCTCGATGGACGGTGCCTCGAAGTTCGTTCGCGGTGACGCCGTTGCCGGTCTGCTCATCACCTTCATCAACGTCATCGGCGGCATCATCGTCGGCGTCGCACAGAACCACATGAGCTTTGCCGAAGCAGCTCACACCTATACGATCCTGACGGTCGGTGACGGTCTCGTCAGCCAGATCCCCGCGCTCATCGTTTCGACCGCTGCGGGTCTTCTTGTTTCCAAGGTTGGTGTCGAAGGCGCCGCTGACCAGGCGCTCTTCGATCAGCTTTCCGGCTATCCGCAGGCGCTCGGCCTGTCGTCTGTCGTCATGGGCATCATGGCATTCCTGCCCGGCCTGCCGATGATCCCCTTCCTGGCGCTCTCCGCTGCTACCGGCAGCGTCGCCTATTACGCCAAGAAATCGCATCGCGAAAAGCTCGAAGCTGCGGCCCAGGCCGAAGTTCAGGAAGCCGCTGCTGTCCCGGTCGCGGAAGAACCGATCAGCACCGCCCTGAAGATGGACGAACTGCGCCTCGAAATCGGTTATGCGCTGCTGCCGCTCATCAACGGCAAGGAACATCAGAAGCTCACCGATCAGATCAAGGCGCTGCGCCGCCAGATGGCAAGCGACATGGGCTTCGTCATGCCGTCGGTACGCATCCTCGACAATGTCCAGCTCGAAGCCAACGCCTACGCCATTCGCGTCAAGGAAGTGGAAGCAGGCAGTGGCGACGTTTACGTCAATCAGCTGCTCGTCATGGATCCGCATGGCGGCCAGATCGAACTGCCGGGTCTTCACACAACCGAGCCCGCCTTCGGCCTGCCCGCCACATGGATCGACGAAAACCTGCGCGAAGAAGCCTCCTTCCGCGGCTACACGGTGGTCGATCCGCCGACGGTGCTCACAACGCATCTCACAGAGATCATTCGCGACAACATGGCGGACCTTCTCTCCTATGCCGAAGTACAGAAGCTCATTAACGAGCTTGGTCCAGAACACAAGAAGCTCGTGGAAGATATCGTCCCGACGCAGATCACCATCACAGGCATCCAGCGTGTTCTGCAGACCCTGCTGACCGAGCGCATCTCGATCCGCGATCTGCCCACGATCATGGAAGGTATTGCGGAAGCAGTCGGACACACACAGAGCCTCAACATCATCACCGAGCATGTTCGTGCCCGTCTCGCGCGCCAAATTTGCGCCTCGCACGCCAATCAGGACAACGCCCTGCCGCTCGTCACCCTGTCACCGCGCTGGGAACAGTCCTTCGCCGAGTCCATCGTCGGTCAGGGCGAAGAGCGCCAACTCGCCATGCAGCCATCCAAGTTGCAGGAGTTCATCGCAGCACTGCGCGAAACCTACGACGAAGCTGGCCGCGCCGGCGAAAGCCCCGTGCTGCTGACGAGCCCGGGCGTGCGTCCTTTCGTGCGCTCCATCGTCGAGCGCTTCCGCCCGCAAACCTTTGTCATGTCGCAGAGCGAAATCCATCCTCGCGCCAAGCTGAAGACAATCGGAACCGTTTAACCATGAAAGCCCGCGATATGCGCCACACACTGGCGCCATTCGCAATTCCGTCACCTGAACGACAAAAAATATTGCGGCGCAACCGGGGCATTTTGCATCGCAAACAACTGGACGCTGTCCCAAATTGGTCTAACCTGCGCACGCGCTTCTCGATTGGGCAATTGCCAACTCTTGAGGCGGGGGGAACGTAAGACTAATTGGGGGAACCAGGTATGCAGTTGAATGAAATCGTGAACGAAATCATTGCCCTCGGGCATCAAGGCTTCGGCACAGTCGATTCCGTGCAAGGCATCATTATCGCGGTCATCGCCGCAGCGCTTATGCGCCGCTACGGCCAGATCATCTTCTATGCCATCGTCGCGACAATCATCCACGAAGTCGTGAACATCGGACGCGGCACAATGGCGGGCGGCGCACTTACCCTACCGGATTTCACGAACATGGAAGTCCTGAAACTGATGGGTATTCGATTTGTGGGCTACCTTGTCGCCATCAGCCTTATCTATATTGTCCGTCGCGTCATCATGAGAAGCTGACGGAACCGAAGTAAACTCAATCGCGAAAATTCTCATATTGCAGAGGCTGTTCTATTTTCAGCTCCTTGCAAAACTGGATTGCAGCCTGAAGGTCATCGCGTTTCTTACCTGATACGCGCAATTCGTCGCCCTGAATGGCGACCTGGACCTTCAGGTTGGATCCCTTAATATCCTTGACGATCTGCTTGGCCAGTTCCTTGTCGATCCCATCCTTGATCACAACCTTCTGACGAACGCTCTGACCGGCAGCCTGTTCGACGGCCTTGTAGTCGAGCACGCCGGGATCGACCTTGCGGCGCACCAGATGGCCCTGCAAGAGTTCATGCATCTGCTTCAGCTTCAGATCATCGTCTGCATTGATCGTAATTTCCTGATCCTTGCGCTCGATCGTGCATTTGGATCCCTTGAAGTCATAGCGCTGACTAACTTCCTTCGTCACGTTCTGCAACGCGTTATCAACTTCAGGGAAATTGGTTTTTGAAACAATATCGAAAGAAGGCATAAGGCCCCACCGCTTGAGAATTGGATGATGGCCTCATCCTATCCCAGCATCGTGCCTGTGTGTAGATGTCAGAAAAATATCGCCCGGAGAAAATCGGGACAAATCACTGGCGGCGATGGATACCCAGTGCCACTTCATCCAGCTGAGCCTGTTCGGTCCGCATGACTTCCCGGCGAACCTTGCGCTTGCGATTATCCTCGATAATCTCGTACTTCTTGAGCTCACGAAAGGCGTCCGACAGTTCTTCCTTCGCCGCATCCAGCTGACGCTCGATATCTTCGATGGACGTCAGAATATTCTCGCGACGACGAATGACCGATTTCGCAAACATGGGATAGGCAAAATGGGCGACATCGGAGATGCCTGCTTTTTTCTGCTCCGCTTCAACCTGAGCTTCCAGCTCGCGTTCGCGTGCGCGAAATTCCTGCACCATCAATTCCAGCTCGGCAAGCTTGCGCCGCTTTTCGTCGACCTGAAAACGATGCAATCGAATAAGGGATTCACGGTTCCGCATCTCTCAGTTCCTCACGTATCCATATCTTTGGGCGGCATCGGCTGAGCGAGAATGCCTTCAAGCATGGCATAGCCTTCTTCCATGCTCGTCGCCTCGTCCTTGCGCTGCCCCAGAAATTTATCGAGCGCCGACTGGTAGAAAATTGCTTCATCGACAAGGTCGTCAGAACCCGCACGATAGGCGCCGAGACGGATCAGTTCTTCCATGTCGTCGTAGGTTGCCAGCAACCCACGAGCGCGACGGATCAGCGTATTTTCCTCAGCGCTATTGCAACCAGGCATGGTTCGAGAAACTGATTTAAGAATATTGATCGCCGGATAGCGGCCACGCTCCGCAATGGAGCGCTCCATAACGATATGACCATCGAGAATGGAGCGAACGGCATCCGCCACAGGCTCATTATGATCGTCGCCATCGACAAGCACCGTAAAAATGCCCGTGACCGTACCATCGCCCGCACCCGGCCCGGCCCGTTCGAGCAATTTCGGAAGCTCTGCAAATACGGTCGGCGTATAACCCTTACTCGTCGGCGGTTCTCCAGCCGACAGACCAATCTCGCGCTGCGCCATGGCAAAGCGCGTCACACTATCCATCATGCAGAGCACATCTTCACCCTTGTCGCGGAAGAACTCCGCGAGCGTCAAAGTCAGATATGCAGCCTGACGACGCATCAGAGCGGCTTCGTCGGAAGTTGCGACAACGACCACAGAACGCGCCAGCCCGTCCGGCCCAAGATCGTCTTCAAGAAATTCCTGAACCTCGCGGCCGCGTTCGCCAATGAGACCAATAACGGCGACCCCGCAGGCAGTGTTACGCGCCATCATCGACAGCAGAACCGACTTGCCGACGCCGGAACCCGCAAAGATACCCATGCGCTGGCCACGGCAGGTCGTCAGAAATGTGTTGATCGCCCGCACGCCGAGATCGAGCTTGCCGCTGACGCGCTGACGCGTATGGGCAGGCGGCGGCATGGAGCGGAGGCTATAGGGTTTTGCGCCCTGAGCGATCGGTCCCTTGCCATCGATCGGCTCGCCCATCGCGTTAACGACGCGGCCAAGCCATGCGCTGGACGGATAGACGTGA
>Ga0098040_1001154_pt1 | contig 11754 bp, 4 predicted proteins | sample 7_EtaG_FD_75065 | JGI IMG/M metagenome (GOLD analysis project Ga0098040, IMG submission 75065) | Marine viral communities from the Subarctic Pacific Ocean - 7_ETSP_OMZ_AT15161 metaG | ecosystem: Environmental > Aquatic > Marine > Oceanic | place: Pacific Ocean | collected 2015-01-08
CCAAAGAAGACTAAACAAGGTGCTGGTAAACATACTAAGCATGCAGCAACCTCTCGCAACTTTAAACGTAAGAAGTATAGAGGACAAGGTAGATAATATAGAAATAAAGACTTCCTTCGGGAGGTCTTTATTTTATGCTTATAATTAGTAATATAAGTTTCAATGGTAAGAACCATGGAAGAGAAAACAGTAATGCTCAGAGAGATTGCAAACGATAAACTAACACCAAAGAAAAGAGATTATAAGTTAGAAGGTGAATTGTATGAAAATGAGACAGAAGTAAGTGATTGGGATACAGATGGTCCTGTACCATTAGCTGAATACTAAACTTATTATGTAACTATAAATAAACATACGGAGTATACCATCTAATTTAATAGGTACAGATGCCTTTACAAAGTATAAGTCAAGGCTTTAAGGATGTTAGTATGACATTTGCGAAGCATCCTTTAAATAATGATTTAATTGCCTTGAAAAATGAAAATGCAATTGCAAGATCAGTAAGGAATATTATTCTTACTTATCCTGGTGAAAAACCTTTTGATCCTGAATTTGGATCTCAGGTATCAAGAATGCTTTTTGAAAATATTGATCCTATTCAAGCTATTAATATTAAACGTGAAATAGAATTTTCTATTAATAGGTATGAACCAAGAGTTTTATTAACTAGTGTAAAAGTAAATCCTAATTATGATAATAACTCTTTTGATGTGGTTATATTTTATAATATAGTTGGAATTAATGCACCTCCTCAGCAATTAGATTTTGTATTGCAATCGACATCTCAATAAATGGCACTAATAAATTTCGCAAATCTGGATTTTGACCAGATAAAAGCAACATTACAGAATTATTTAAAAGATAATTCTCAATTTACCGATTATGACTTTGAAGGGTCTAATTTATCGACCATTTTGGATGTTCTTGCATACAATACATACATTTCCTCATATAATGCCAATATGGTTGCGAATGAGGTGTTTATTGATAGTGCTACATTAAGAGAAAATGTAGTATCATTAGCACGAAACATTGGTTATATGCCAAAGTCTCGTAAAGCAGCACAAGCAACGGTTAGTTTCTTTGTTAGTACTAGTGATTTTACATTAAAACCATCTACAATTACATTAAAAGCAGGTCCAGTTGCAACTTCTGCTAGTGCATTTGGTAATACATCCTATATTTTTACAATTAAGGATGATGTTACAATACCTGTTGTTGATAATGAAGCAGATTTTAATGAACTTACAATATATGAAGGAAGTCTTGTTGAAGAAACCTATACTTATAGCTCAAGAAATCCTAATCAAAGATTTTTAATTAATAATATTGGATGTGATAGTGCATTAATCAATGTAACTGTCGGAACAAATGATAGTACAGAAAAGCAAAAGTATGCTTTTCAGGATAGTTTATTTGGTATTGATGGAAATTCTAAAGTTTTCTTCTTACAAGAGATTGAAGATGAAAGATATGAAGTAATATTTGGTGATGGAGTCTTTGGTAAGAAACTTTCTGAAGGTAATGTAATTACTATTAGTTACATTAAGACAAATGGCGATTCTGGAAATGGAGTATCAGCATTTGCTTTTAGTGGTCAGATGATTTATACAAGAAATGGAGTTGAATATCCTGTAGAATCTGGCATATCAATGGTTACTACAGATATTCAAGCAACTGGTGGTGAAGTTATTGAAAGTGTTTCTTCAGTTAAGAAGTATGCACCACGCATTTATGCATCACAAAATCGTTGTTTGACTGCAAATGATTATGAAACACTAATTCCAGCAAGAATTTATACTGATACTGAATCAATTTCAGTATTTGGTGGTGAAGAATTGATTCCACCGCAGTATGGAAAGGTTTTTATCAGTATTAAACCAAGAACTGGTGAATTTTTGCCTAATTTAATCAAAGAAAACATCAAGAGAGACCTTAAAAAGTATGCAGTTGCTGGAATTGTTCCGGAAATACTTGATCTTAAGTATCTTTACCTTGAAGTGGACTCAAATATATACTATAACACGAATTTAGCACCTTCAGCGGCTAATGTATCAACAATTATTCAAAATAATGTTAATACATACGCTGATTCAAGTGAGTTAAATAAGTATGGCGCAAGATTTAAATACAGTAAATTCTTGAATGTCATTGATAATAGCCACTCTGCTGTTACATCTAACATTACAACTATTTTAATGAGAAGAGATCTTAGACCTATTTTGAATGCCATTGCTGAATATCAAATTGGATTTGGTAATAAATTCCATATTAATAGTTTGAATGGTTACAATATCAAATCTTCTGGATTCCAAGTTGACGGCATTACAGGAACTGTCTATCTTTCTGATATTCCTAATACAGATAGAGTATCAGGATCATTATTCTTATTCCAAGTTTCTAACACAACATCAACAGATGCAACTATAGTTAGAAAAGGTGTTGGTCAAATTGATTATGTTAGTGGAGTTATAACACTTAATCCCATTAATGTTACATCAACATTAAAGGAAAAAGATGGTCAGTCTATTATTGAAATATGTGTTGCACCAAATTCAAATGATGTAATTGGACTTCAGGATTTGTATTTGCAATTAGATATTAATAATAGTGCATTTAATATGGTAGTCGATCAGATTGCATCTGGTTTAGACCCATCGGCATCAAATTATATTGTTTCTTCCAGCTACAGTAACGGATATTTAGTAAGACCATAAAATGACACAAAGCAGAATAGCATTTACCGATATTGTTAAGAGTCAGTTTCCGCAGTATGTAGAGACTGAATTTCCTCTTATTGGAGATTTTTTACAAAGTTATTATCTTTCACAAGAATTTCAAGGTGCTCCTCTTGATCTAATCCAAAACATTGATCAATATGTTAAGATAGATCAGAATGCTAAAACAATAGATTCTAGTATATTATTGGCGGATATTGATGAATTAAATACTACTATTACTGCTTTTAATACAGAAGGATTTCCTAATACTTATGGTCTTATTAGGATTGATGATGAAATTATAACTTATAGATCAAAAACTTCTACTACATTTACTGGATGTATTCGTGGATTTAGTGGAATTGCAGATGATAAAAATGGAGATTTAATCTTTACAGAGAGTTTAGGAGCATCTCATGATGTAAATGCAACTGTAGAGAACTTAAGTACTTTATTTTTAAGAGAATTTTTAAATAAAACTAAATATCAACTTCTCCCAGGACTTGAAAATAGAACTCTTTATTCTGATTTGGATAAGAGTCTTTTTATTAAACAATCTAAAGATTTTTATAACTCAAAGGGTACAAGTGAATCTTTTAAGATACTTTTTAAAGCTTTATATGGAGTAAATGTAGATGTAATCAGACCAAGTGAGAATCTTATCGCACCTTCTGCTCCACTTTATAAGATTACTAATGATATGATTGTTGAACCCATATCGGGTGACGTACAATCAATCGAAGGATTTACACTATTGCAACATTCTTATGCTGATTTAATTGATAAAGCATATTCGCCAATTACTAATGTTGAAAAAGTATTTGTTAGTGGAGCATCAACTGATTACTATCAATTAAGTGTTGATGCAAGTTTTACTAGTGATAGCACTTTTGGTGGTGCTGAATATGGATCATTTAATCCACATCCCAAAACAAAATGTATAGGAAAGTATGCTTCTGGAGCACAACTATTGATGTTGATTCTACTGTAGGGTTCCCAACTTCTGGTGAACTGCATATAAACTATGAGAATAGATCAGCAGGTATTGTTTCATATACATCTACTTCATATAACCAATTTTATGGATGTAGTGGAATAACAGATGATATTTTAGATAATACTGTTGTTGGTATTAATACATTTGCAACGGTTACTCTTGCAGATGATAGTTTGGTAAAAGTAAGGATATCATCTGTTTTAAGTAATATTGAATATGATCAACCAAATTATTATTATGAAAAAGATGATACTATTGAAATAAAGAGTTTAGGAATTACTACTGCTGACGTTGCTTCTAATTCTTGGATTTTTAATGCTGCAACTTCTTATGAAATAAAAACTTTATCTTTAATTAATGAGGCAGCTTCCAGGTATAGAATTACTTTTGACAATGATCATATCTTTAGAGTTGGAGATACCTTTACACTTACATCTACTGGTATTGAATTAACCGGAAAGGTTTATGGTGTTAATACATCAAAAAATATTACAATTGGTGATCAAGGAAAACTTGATGAGTCATTTACATATACAATTAAAAAGAACATATTAAAAGTAGATACAACTAATTTTGCTAATGCTAATGTAATAGCAGCAAATGTAGTATCTTCTTATAAGGATGGTAATGATACTTTGGTAGCATCTCCATCTATCCCTTATTATAAAGATCAAAAATTAAATGTTAAAAAGAATTTAATTACTTTTGATGGTACTTTTGAAGGTGATACTTTTAAAATAATCGTATCAGGTGATCATGGTTTCTATACCGGAGATGTCGTTTACTATACCCCACAGACGACTACAAGCACCGTAGAAGACGCTGATGGTAACGAGATAGTAGAGACCACAACTTTGATTGGTATTGCAGAAGAAGGAATTTATTTCGTAAGAAGATTATCAGATACTACATCATTAAAGTTAGCTAGAAGTAGAGCAGAACTTTATAACGAAGATTATATAACAACAGGAGCAATTACTGTATATGAAAATACTATCGAATTTTATAAGTTTAGAGGCCAAGAATTAGAGAATCATAAGTTACTTAGAAAGATTACTAGTGCAGATAGTGATGAAGGTGGGTTGGTAGCAACAGAACCTGGAGTTGCTTCTGGTATTTTGGTTAATGGTGTTGAAGTATTAAATTATAAATCAGTAGATAGTATTAACTATGGAAAAATTGAAAGTATCTCTGTTGATGGTGGTGGAAATGGTTATGATGTAATAAATCCACCAGATCTTTATATTTCAGACACTACTGGTGTTGGTGCAACAGGTAATGTTGCTGTTAGAGGAGAATTTCAGGAAATTAGAGTTATTGATGGTGGATTTGATTACATCGAAAAACCTTCTATTAAGATTACTGGAGGAAATGGTGACAATGCAGTAGCAGATGCAAATCTTAAGTTAGTTGACCATGACGTAGATTTTAATTCTGGAGAGGCTTTTAAGTTAGTTGATCTTACTAATAATACTATTTCATTCAGCACATATCATAAATTTAGAGATTATGAGAAAGTAATATACAAAACAAATGATCAAGATGTTGTTGTGGGACTTACCACAGGAGCAGAGTATGTTGTTGATGTTCAAAATTCTACTACTATAAAACTTTATTCATCAAAAGATGATGCAGTATCTGGCATTAATATAATATCACTTACTGGATATGGTTCTGGTAGGCATACATTCTCTACTGTAAATAAAAAATCTGTTGTTGGATCTATTAATATTATTAATACTGGATCTAATTATGAAAATAAAAAGACTGTAGTTGTTGGATTAACTACTGCACTTGATCAGTTTACTGTAGAAGACCATGGATACAATTCTAGAGAATTAGTAACATATTCTACTTCGGGAACAGCATATGGTGGATTAACTTCAGGAAATAACTATTACCTAACAAAACTTGATAAAGATACATTTAAACTATCTGAAATTGGTCCAGCTGGAAATGAAACCTTTTATTATAATACAAGACAATATGTAAATCTAACAAGTACTGGAAATGGTGCTTCGGATGTACATTATTTTAAATATCCAGCACTTTCTGTTGAAATTTCTGGAAAAATTGGTATTTCTTCAATAGGATCAAAAACATTTGAGGCTGAATTGCAACCAATTGTTAGAGGTCAAATTGTATCAGTAAATCTACCTTCCAAAGGTAGTAAATACGGATCTGCTGATATTTTAAATCTTAATAAATTACCAGAAGTTTCTGTAGATGTTGGTGCTAATATTCAAATTACTCCAGTAATAGTTAACGGAAAAGTTATTGAAATCTTTGTTAATAAAAAAGGATCAAATATCAAAGCACCTCCAGAAATTACTATTAATGGTGGAGTTGGTTTGGTACTAACTCCTGTTATAGAAAATGGTGAACTTATTAAAGTAAATGTTATTAATGGTGGATTAGGATATGTTCATGGAGAGACTACAACAGAAATTACTTATCCAGGATCAGGTGTTGTTTTTAGATCAACATTACAAAAATGGACAATTAACCAATTTGAACGGAATTATGGATTTATTACTGATGATGATGGATTTATTGATGATGGATTAAATACTGATTATGGATTGCAATATGTTCACCTTTATGCTCCAAGAAAACTTAGAGAAATTCTTTATGCATCAGATCAGTCTGGTAAGAGTCTTTATAATAGTACTGATCTAATTACTGTTAATGGTTCTGAAACTGCATCAAAGCAGCATTCTCCTATTATTGGATGGGCTTATGATGGAAATCCAATTTATGGTCCTTACGGATATATTAAGAGTTCTGGTGGTGTTGTTACTCAGATGCTTTCTGGATATAAGTTAAGTATTGCAGAGAATAGACCTTCAATTAACTTATTTAAAGAAGGATTCTTTGTAGATGATTATGTTCATATTCCATCTCCAAATGAATATGTTTTGGATGAAAATAATGGAAGATTCTGCGTAACTCCAGAATTTCCAAATGGAACATATGCTTATTTTGCTACTATTAATGATCAGCTTGCTGACTCTAGTGGAGTGTTTGTTAATTATAAGAGACCAGTATTCCCTTATCTAATTGGAAACAAATTCCATTCAAAACCTAGCGATTTTAACTTTAAGAAGAGTTCAAATCAAGATGATTATAATATTCAAAGTAGTAAGTGGTTGAGAAACAGTAATATTTACAATTTCTTGAATAAAGAAAATTCGTATGAATATTTGACACTTCCATACGAATTAAAGACTAATCAATTATCTAATGTGGCTTTTGCTTCTCCAGGAAAGATAGATTCTGTTGGAATTGTTACTGGTGGAACCAATTATAAGGTAAATGATTCTGTTATTTTTGATAATAATGGCACTAGTGGATTTGGTGCTGATATAAAAGTATCTAAGGTTAGTGGATTAGATGTAACATCAATTAGTTGTGCAACTACCTCTATTAATAGTATTGAGGTAGTATCTACAAAAAATTCTGGGCAATATGCTTTTTATGCATCATCACCACATGAATTATTAAATATTGAGTTAATTACAATTGCTGGATTAAGTACAATCGCTGCAAAACTTTCTGGTGATTACAAAATTGGTATTACTACATCATCTCATGTTTTAACAGCAGATGTTGGAACACCTAGTGCAACAGGAATAGTTACATATTTCTCTGTTTATGGAAACTTAGATTTAGAAGTTATTAGAGAAAATAATGTATTAACTGTTGGTATAGGAACCACGGCTGAAAAAGTTAAAGTTTTGAATATTGATAAAGTATCTAATAGACTTAGAGTATTGAGAAGTGTAGAGGGAACTACTGGATACGCTCATACGGCAACAGAAATTCTTTATGAAGATCCAAGAAGATTTACTGCAAATGTTGGTCTTAAAACATCCTTTAATTTTAGACTTAATAGAGAATTATATTTTGATCCGGCAGAAACTCTTGGAATAGGTGTTGGTATTGGATCTACTTTATCATTCTCCAATCCTGGTGCAGGAATTACACAGAGGTATATTCCAACACAAACACTTTATTATCCAAAGCATGAATTAGAAAATAATGATGAATTAATTTATAATACAAATACTGGTTCTGTTATTGGTGTTTCTACTAATGGATCTGCTGCTTTAACTTTAAGTGATCAACAAAAACTATATGTTGCCAAAGTAAGTAATGATCTGATCGGACTCTCAACAGTAAGAGTTGGATTAGCATCTACAGGCACCTTTACTGGAATTGGAGCAACAACCGAATCATTAGGATTATTATATTTTACTGGTATAGGAACAGGAAGTAAGCATAGTTTTAAGACAAATTATGATAATGTTATTAGTGTGTCATCTTATAAAAACACAGTAACTGTTGCAACGGCAAATACACATAATCTTGGTATTTCAGATACTGTTTATATTGATGTAAAACCATCAGAATCAGTTACGCATACAATTTCCTATGATGATTATAATAGAAGATTGGTAATTGATAAGAGAACTATTGCTTCTGGTGATATAAACACTACAACTAATGAGATTACTATTGAAGATCATAAATTTGATTTGGGGCAGAAATTAATTTATACCGCATCTTCTCCAGCTGGAGGACTTACGAATGAAAAGTTCTATTATGTAGTGATTGTTAATAAGGATACTATTAAGTTGTCCGAGTCTTATTATGATTCTACAAGTTCTGTTCCTACAATTGTTGATATTACAAGTGCATCAGATTCTTTCTTATCACCAGTAAATCCTCCAATTAAACTTTATAAAGATGCTCCAGTTATCTTTAATCTTTCAGATTCTTCTTTAGTTTATACAAAGAATGCTATTGATTATCCTGCATTCTCTTTTGAATTCTTTATGGATGCTGCACAAGAAAGAATATTCCATAAAACTAGCAATTCTTCCGTTTTTGAAGTAATTAGATCTGGACAAATTGGTGTTGATGGTCAAGTTACTTTACTTATTAATTCCACACTTCCAGAAAAACTTTATTATAATCTGGTTCCAATCCAAACTGATCAACTTACAGATGAGAAACTTAATATAAGTATTGATAAAGAAGTGAAGTCTAATAATGAAATAGACATTGTTAATAGTGATTATAATGGAAAGCAAACTATTTCTATTGGGGCAACAAATACATTTACTTATTATATTTCAAAAGTTCCTGAAAATCTGTCATATACACAAAGCAATTCTATTATCAAATATTCAACAGATTCTTCTGCTGGTATTGGATCTATTGTTGAATTGAGGATTTTTAATAATGGTAATAATTATTATAAATTACCTTCTATTACTAATATTAAAAAGATAACAACCGAAAATGATACGGCAACTGGAATTGGTTCTAATGCTATTCTTGACATTGAAAGTAATAGTATTGGTGTTATTAAGAGGACTAAACTAAAGAGTGTTGGTTTTGATTATCCTTATGATAAAACTTTAAGACCAACTGCTAAGTTGCCTGAAATTATTAAGATTGATAATCTTGCTATTTTTGATAATATTGGAGTTACTTCATCTGGAAAAGGATATGGTCCTGTTCCACCTAAGATTATTGCGTTTGATGGTCAAACTGGAGAACAAAAGATAGAAGTTGATCTTCTTTTTGAAAGAGGTTCTAGCAATCTTAAGATTCTTAAAAATACTTATGGAATTGCTAATGTAGAACCAAGATTACTTCCTATTAGAAACTCTAATGGTGTAGGAATTAGTACAATTGGTTTTAATACATCTACTAAAGATGTAACCGTTACTATGGCTACAGGATTTAGTACAGCAAATTCATTCCCATTTGATATTGGTGATGAAATTATGATTGAAAACGTTGCTGTTGGTAAGACTTCAGTAGACGCAAGTGGATATCCAATAGTTATTGGAGATGGGAAGGGTTATAATACAGATCAATATAATTACAAATTATTCACATTAACAGGAGTTGATGCAAATCTTGGTGGTATTGGAATAGTAACATTTAATCTTGGTGACCATTTGGCCATTGGAGAAACTCCAGGAACATTCTATGCAGAATCTTCTTCTGGTAGGATTATACCTGAAAAGCATTTCCCAATTTTTGATATTGATCTCACTACAACAAACTTCTTAAAGGGTGAAGGTGTTGTTTCTTTGGATGACCCAACTATTACGGGAACAATTGGAAGATGGAATAATGAAACTGGTTATTTGAAAGTACAAACTAATAAAGATTTTACTGTTGGGCATGTAGTAGAAGGAACTTCTTCAAAAACAAGAGGAACAGTATCCTCAACTAAGAATTTTACAGCTACATATGATCTTGATGCAAAATCAAAGGTAGAATCAGGATGGGAAGAAAGAACAGGATTCTTGAATTTAAACAGTCAAGTAATTCAAGATGGTGATTATTACCAGAAGTTTTCATATGCTATTGAATCACCCATTGATCTTAGTGAGTGGGATGATGTCGTAAGTACATTAAATCACACTGCAGGATATAAGAAGTTTGCAAATATGCAAATAGAAACTAATCCTATTAATGATGCTATTATTAGTATTGGAACAACAGAAAGTCATTATGATTCGGTTGTTGATTTCTATAGTGAAGTTGATATAAATTGTGTCTATAATTTTGATTTAGCAACGGAAAATAGTAAAAATAAGAAACTTTCTGATGAAATTGTATTACAAAGTCAAATATTAACTGATTATTCCGAATCTATTGGTAATAGAGTTCTTTCTATTGATGATTTCAGTTCACAATTTAATAGTAATCCAAGAGCAACAAGATACAGTAATATTGCTCGTTTCACAAACCTTGATGCAAATGCACATAAGTATATAACTTATGTCCAAGATAGAAGATATACTTATGAGCGTCAAATGATGCTTATGACTCTCTTGCATGATGATAGTGGATTTGGTTATATGAATGAGTATGCAAGAGTTGAAACAGTAAATGATTTAGGAACTTTTGATTATGGTCTTGATGGCCTTGAGGGAGTTATTCAATTCCTACCTACAAAGTATGCAGTAAATGACTATAATGTCTTTACATTGTCATATAATATTAATGACTTGGTAGTTGGGACAGGATCTTCTGATTTTGGTGGAGTTAAAGTTGCAACAGCAAGTACTGCTCAAACAACTGGTATTGGAGTATCAGTAAATTGTGTTAGTCTTGCCAGTACATATACTTCTGCAAAAGTATTGTTTGAATATAAGTCATCTGATGGAAATTATGTATTCAACGAATTAACTTTAGTTCATGACGGAACTAATGTAGATTTGCAAGAATATGGTAAATTAACAAATTATAACGAATCTGCTTATTCTGGCGACACATATTCAAGAGATGGTCTTTCCGATTTTAGTACTGGATTTGGAACCTATCATTCGTATATTAGCGGAAGTAATGTTGTAGTTGATTTTATCCCTAATGTTGCAACGGCTTCTTCTATCAATACTGTAACAGTTGCAATAGGAACAAATACAACAGGAACTGGATCATTTACCTTCAATCATGCATTGATAGGTAGTGATTATGTCTCTATTGCCTCTTCTGGTTCACCAACAGAAAATTCAGTATCAGAATATCCTGCTCGATATGATGGTGCTTATGTTATTGCTCAAGTCACTGATACAACTAATAATGTAACTGAAATTGCCGAATTGATTTTATGCGATAGTGGCACTGAAGTTATGATGACAGAATGGGGAAATCTGAGTGTTGGTAATGCTGCTGGTGTTGGAACTTTTGGTGCTACTTATAATACCACTACTGGTTTAACATCATTAAAGTTTACTCCAAATGTTGGTATAAGTGCGGATGTAAGAACTTTCTATCATTATATGCGTTTTGAAGATGATGCTGGCGCTGCTGAAAATCCTATTAAGATTGATTTTACCAATGCATGGATGGATACTCAATATGGTGCTTATAGTGGAACAGATGCTGATATTATGAGAGCATTTAACTTAACGCATGAAACATATCAAATTTTTGAAAGATATTTTGATGGATCTGATGGAAATATTATTGGTTCTGATGAGGAAAATGTAATTTTAGATGATTTGA
>Ga0098040_1001159_pt1 | contig 11691 bp, 14 predicted proteins | sample 7_EtaG_FD_75065 | JGI IMG/M metagenome (GOLD analysis project Ga0098040, IMG submission 75065) | Marine viral communities from the Subarctic Pacific Ocean - 7_ETSP_OMZ_AT15161 metaG | ecosystem: Environmental > Aquatic > Marine > Oceanic | place: Pacific Ocean | collected 2015-01-08
CCGAAAGCGTATTTTGAACGAAAGGGTTCTGAGGAAGCTAAGGTTTTTTTCCAGACGCACCAATGCCATGGAAGCCTTAACGTATCCTTATATCGTGTAGGATTTTTCGGGTCTAGCGCGGCCGGTTCTTGCGGATTACCCATTTTAGCAAAAACTCTAGCTTTTTTTCCTGCTAAATAGCAAGTTTGGTTAAAAGAGATAACATCTGCATTTGGATTTTCTTCAATTGCTTCTACAATTTTTAAAACATAATCATCTGCAACATCGTCATCATCGTCTAAAAATGTTATGTGGCTACCTCTGGATATCCTCAATAGTTCATTTCTTTTTTCATAGATATGAAGTGACTTGTTATCAAAAAGAGATAAAATCTCCACATCTTCTCTATCTCCAATTTGATCCATTAATTTTTTGACTAAAGGTTCAAAAATATTAAATCGCGACGGTATCGATAAAATAAGTATACTAAATTTGATATTCTTTGGATTTTTAGGCATAATTATACTCTCTTAAAATATGTTCTAAATCTATTAAAATTTTCATTACCAAATATTTCTTTATATTCAAAGAATGTTGCTTTCTACAAAAGCTTTTGAAGAAGAAATAGAGTTGTCGACATGACTTTCTGCTGCAAAATTAACCACAATGTCACAAGGGGGCAAGTGTGTTATGTTTTGTATATCGCCAACAATGAGATTATAGCGTTCGTGTTCGTCCCAAGGCAAAGACTTGTGTGCTGCATATGTCATTTTATCTATGTCGATAACATGGTGCCCTCTTTCAAGAGCAGCCTCTACAAAGTGACTACCAATAAACCCTCTTCCGCCAGTGACAACAAATTTCATAAAGCAACCCCCTAGATTACAAATAACTCGCCGGATTTTTAATGATAGATATTATATTGTTGGCGACTGCTTTTTCACTAAACCTATCTTCCCATAATTGTAGCATCTTTTTATGTGTATTTAAAGTTTTTTCCTTATTGGCAGCGTCAAATATCTCATTAAGAATTTGCGGCAGATTGGTCCAATCATGATTAGCCATATAAAATGAACTATCTTCATAATATTGAGCTTCCGGCAGTTTGTCTGAAATTACAAGACAACCGCCTCTTAGAGCTTCCGCATGTCTAAAGGTCTCTACAGATGTTCCTCTTGGACACAAACACACTTTACTATGAGCCATGGCTGAAATAAAACTTGTTGGTTGTAATGCATTGTGGTGATTCAAATTACGAAAACCATTGCTACCTTGTGGCGCACCGTTCGCATCTGTAAAGGCAATATTATATTTCAAATCACTAAGCTGCCTGTTTTGAACCAATTGATAAAATATTCCGCTCATGTATTTGTAAAAATGTGGACGTGAATTGACATTTCCTCTAAAAAATATGTCAACAGGCCTATCTTCAAATTTTATCAACGAAGTTTGAAGATCTTCGCCCTCATTATAATAAGCAACCGGCGGTAGCGGCATGCCATAAATGTTCTTCTGCGTATAACCTTTATGAAAATAGTTTTTAAAAATTAATTTCACCTTATCATGATAAGCGGGCGTTCTGTAGTGTTCATCGCCCAACAAAAAAACAATTTTGTCTTTATATTCAGGCAAGTGATTTTGATTATATGTAACAAAGAATACTAGATTGTCGTTAGAAGATGCTTGCTTTATGTGCTCAAAGACATTAAGCAAATACTTCTTCTCCAACATAGAAGTGTGCTCAAGTGGAATTTTTTCACGATTTTCATTAATATAGCTAATTTTCATTGTTTAAAATACACCTTAAATTTGTTAAAGTTTTCCTCACCAAACATGTCTTTGTGTTCAAAGAAGGTTTCTTTCTCTTCCTCAAACCTAGTAGAGTGCATTTTTTCAGAAGTAGATAATCCGTCAGGATTTACATAATAAAGACCATGGGTGCCATTTACTTTCTTAAAATTTGCACCATTTCTAACCGCTCTTAGCCACATTTCCCAATCTCCCGCATGTTTATAATTGGCATTGAATTGGCCTGCGCTGTGAATAGATCTTCTCCAAAGAGGCATACAACCTGGAAGGCATTTAATCATATTCTCACGTGAAAAATGCGTTATAGAATATATTCTATTCTGAGAAGAATTATCATCAAATGTTTCATTTGCTTTTTCTGTTATAAAACACTGAGAATAAACCAAATCAATTGACTTGTCATTGACCAATTCTCTTGAAAGTATTTCCAGTTGTTTAGAAGACCTTCTGTCATCAACGTTTGCATTTGTAATGAACTCTCCGGTGGACATTTCTATTCCAAGGTTCCAAACACCATAAACGCCTGGGTCTTTATCAAGTTTCTTATATACTATATTATCGTGCTTTTCCAGATAATCTTTAATGATTTCTTCTTCATTTTGAGGAGAATTTGCATTAATAAGAATTAGTTCACAATTATCAAAGACTGTCTGCTTTGTAATGTCCTCTAAAAATTCTTTAATATATTTCTCTGCTTTGTATACGGATGTGATTATTGATATTTTTGGAACTTCAGGAGGCTTAATAAAATTTAATTCTCTACCTTCAAATGCATCTGAAAATGTTTGTAAAACAGAACTTTGTTTTTTACGTATAAAATTAATAAGTTCTTGGCCCTTTTTACTGAACCATTCTTCAGATGTTGCGCCAACATTATCATTTGTAATTAATTTACAGCCAAGCATTCTAGCTTCTACAACCAATCTGCAAAAACTTTCCAGCGTTGAGGGAAAGAACACCAACGACTCTGTTTGTGATAATTGTGTTAAGAATATGTAGTAGTCAGAAGATCCAATTAAACTATAATCAATGTTATTTTCTTTGCAATATCGTCTTGCTTCGTATGTCCCCTTTATCTTATTTTTGGAATCAACTATAGAGACTTTATGATTTTTTTTATTTCCATATATCGATTCAATAAAATCTAATGTTTCCTCGTTCCACAAGCTACACCCAAGAGAAACGACATTATCTATTAAAAGATTCTTAGCTAATACTTCGGAGTGTATTTTAGATTGACAAAAAACAGCTTTTGCTTTCTCATAAAATCTTTTATTTGTCAAAGATTCATATGGTGCTAAATAATTCTTAAATACAGAAGGGTTTCTTGTGTCGACATATTTATGATCGTGCTCATAGATGATATAATTTAAATTTTTGAATAAAGACAACAAGCTACTCTTTAAATTGACGAAATTGGCAACAATAAAAAATTTATCAGCATTCTCTAAAAGATATTTTTCTGTAATCTCATGACTTCTCTTTTTTTCTACGTCAGTATCCATGTTTAAAAAATATTTTATGACTTCTTCATTCGCCAATTCTCCACCACCGTGAACATGTTCTGCAAAGAAGTCGGCTATAAAAACAATCATTAAATCAAAAAAACCTTATGGCGCGCCCTTCCACTTCAGGGGGAGTAAATAAGACAAAGTCGACCATCTTTTTAATCTGTTTTTCATTGTCAAACTCTTTATTAATCCACTTTTGAAGTTTTTTAGCTTGTGATGTAAAGCGACCATAATCCTTGTATACTTCGCGCAATTTCATTTTATATGATCCCTGTTGGGCGAAAGCCCACATAGCATCTTTCTGAACAACCCCTTTCCAAACAGCTTCTGATTGCACAGGTTGTAAGTCAAAATCGACTTTTGCAAAATGAGGGCGTAATCTCTCTTTCCCTTTCTTGTCTGTGACTGGCTTATAAAGAAAATCTAAATGACCACTCCAATCTGTTGCTAAAACTGGTAATCCAGAATAGGCAGCTTCAAACAGCGGAAGACCAAAACCTTCACCATGAGTAAGAGAAACTAAACAATGAATATCTTTGTGCGTATAAAGAGAGTGCATTTCTTGTTCTGTCATGTCTCCGTGCAAAAGGTATACTTTACATTGCCTATTTTTATACCTTTTGAGAATATCAGAAAGTGCTTTTCGCGCATTAACCCTATCAATTCTTGAGCCGCCTTTGGCAAAAGTCTTAACAACCAGTCCAACATCAGGATTATCTATAAATTCTTCTACAAACCAGCAGATTGTATTTCCAATATTTTTTCGGGGGCCCCATTGGGCCACTGTTAAGAAATTAAATTTTGTTTTTAGATTTAGATCCAAATCAACTTGATCAAAATGCTTGACCGGATAATGTACCACATCTAAATCTTTTACGCATTTCAAAACTCCTTTCTGGCCTGTTCTTTGGTCAACACCTTCATATACAGTATTTATAAATGTTTGTTTTGAATGCTCCGAAATGGTTATAACCTTATCCATCTCATTCGCCTTTTGAATCCACACCGGTGCGATCTTCGTAGTTTCAATTCCAGCAGTAACTCCTATATTAACTGGCGCCATTCTTTGCCATTCATTGGGAATAGTCACTTGAATGCTAATGTCGTATTGACCTTGTTGTTGTGCATATATAGCTGTTTTTTTGACAATCTCATCCATCCATTGACGTTCTTCGTTATCTTCCCAAATCCAATTGGACTGCCCCCAGTTAACAGGAATTAAATATATGTCTAAATTTTCCTGAGTTCTAAGTGCGCGTAATACGAAACGGCAGTGTTCGCCATAACCAGTTCTAGTTAATGCTGGACCTCTTACTAATACTTTCATAGCGCAACCTCCTCAACCACCCAACGTTGTGTTTGTTTTCTCGTGTCCCAAGAACCCTCTTCTTCGTGAAGCTTGGTGAGCACATCAATCCAAGTTTTATTAAAAGTTTCGAAATTATAATTATCTATTACGTGTTGTCGACCAGCTTCACCTAAAGCCTTTCTCTTTTCTTCGCTCATATGAAGCATAGTTTCCATAGCCGCAATAACGTCGTTGCCGCTTAATCTATCTTCATAGATCCATGGAATTTGTTGCGAGCCAATAACAGCTTTTGAGGCTGGAGTTATACCAACTCCATATTCTTCTTCGTTTTCTAAGCGCGATATCTGCTCCTGCAGGCCTCCAGTTTTTGAAACAATAATTGGAGTTCCACAAGAAAGAGATTCAAGTGTGGCCAGCCCAAATCCTTCAGCGTCAGAAATATTAACAGTGCAATCAGCCATATTATACATCAAAGCTAGCTTCTCTGGTGGAACTTTTTGTTGACTAAATAATACTTCACCATTTGTTAAGTCAAGTTCTTCAATAATGGCCTGTAGATCTTGGCCGTTGCTGTCCTTCACTTCAGTATGCATTACTAAACATGCTTTGTCTTTTCCTACTTTCTGTAAAAACTCGTTAAACCAGAAGATCAAAGAACCGCTTTGTTTGCGGCGCGCATTACGATTATTCCAAAAGAAAACAAATTTCTCGGGATCATAATATTCACCGAAAACATCTTTCTTGAAAGTTTCAAGCTGTTCTGTGTCTTCAATTGGGTTAAATATATCATTATTCACTGCATGGGGGATATACTGTGATTTGACGTTAGGTGCTACAGTTTTTACAATATCATCGGTAACTTTAGATATAGCTGCAATGAAATCATTAGATTCATAATATGTCCTATTAAAAGTAGGATAAGGATAATTATCCCATACGTGATAATACACCATAGGGCAAAGCGGTCTAATTTCATTCTCCATCTCCCATAACCAGCCCCAAAATCGAGGATCGGTCATAAACCAAAGAATATCTGGCTTTTCTTGACGAATAATCGAACGAAGGAGTTCAGGATTACCATATCCATCGACTGGAAACATGATCCAGTCATCTCCCCACTCTTCAGTTTTAATAGGGTTATAATTAGGGTGTTTAATAGCACCGCCAAGCGAACGAATAATAAACTTATCACTCTTCAACAAAGCTTCGCACATATATTTTGTTTGAGTGCCGACACCACTAGGCGATAAAGGCATATCGCTAATGGTTAAAACCTTAATCTTTTTATCCATTTGAACCTCTTATTTGCAATGCTGTGATTTTAAAAATTCACAAGCGCCATATCTTCCATAGCAGGAAAGCTTATTTTTGATATAGTTCTTTTTATCAATATTATAATTGGCTTTGTATAATAATTTAAGGGCATTATTGATTTTTTTTGACCCATTCGAAACTTTAAAGATTTCAACATGGTTTTTTTTGGCTGTTCTTTTGAGAAGAGCAAAGTGAGTTGATACGTCATTATAGTCTTTATTGTGTTTTAAACACCAAAAGTGTTTATATAAAGTCAGCTGATAGGTAATCATCTTCTCAGTCTTTTTTCTACTATCCCAACCCCAACTACAGCTCTTCCAATCTATAATATGGTATTTGCCATCATCCGGTGTATGTAATACTAAATCAATAAAGCCTTTAAAGTTTTTATTTTGATCTTTGATTGATTCATATAAGTTTTCTTCAACGGCAACTAATTCAAACTTTCCAAAACTTTTCTGTAGGCCAGGTAAAATATGTTGTGTAAGAAACTTGCCTTGTTCACGCATATCGCTAACTAGCTTTGGTTTGAATTCAAATTCTGGATCGACTGATTTAAGTTTTTGTAGGTTAATTAAAAATTCTGATTCAAAATGTTCTTCTGCATCATAAGAAGGCCAATCAAAAACTTCCTTATCATTATGTAGAGCTATAGTCTCGCAAACGGTATGCAAAGCAGTGCCGAACGCGGTATATTCATTTCCTCTAAACTGTTTAATTTTGTCTATATATTTAAGCTTATGTTTCCATGGACACACTGTCCATTCTTTTAATTCCGAAAACGATATGTGAGACATCTATTCCTCTGACTTGGTTGTTTTCGTTGCCGCTTTTGGCTTCTTTGCCGCTTTTGGCTTCTTTGCCGCTTTTGGCTTCTTTGGCGCTTTTGGTTTCGTTGCCACTTTTGGTGCTTTTGGTTTCGTTGGCTTCTCCGGCGCTTTTGGTTTCGTTGGCTTCTCCGGCGCTTTTGGTTTCGTTGCCACTTTTGGTGCTTTTGGTTTCGTTGGCTTCTCCGGCGCTTTTGGTTTCTCTAGCGACAGGATCCATTCGCCTTGCAAATAAGACGCATCCATAGCATTGTGCACAAAATTCTTATCCGGAGATTTCACCACTTCTGCAATTTTACATGGATGATTGGCTTTTATCCACTCTAAAACATTAGAAGTAGTAAAAGACGCCATTTTTTCATTTTTTTTTCTAAAGCGAGTATTAACAAATACATGTATATTGTTTTCTCTTTTTTCAAGCTTGATATTCATAAATTATTCTCCACTTAATTCTAGTATTTCTGTAACTTTATTAAACAACACAGGGCTTAAATCTCTAAGCGCTAATTTGTCTCCCAATAAATAGTTCTCAAAACCATTTGCCCAATATTCTCTTAGAGATGTGATGGCGTAGGGAGAATAAAAAAGTTCAGCAGAAATAAGTCTCAATTTGTCATACCCAATATCCTTATACAAATGTTTATCGAACGTTACATTGTAATCCGGATTGTTATAGTATACCATATCTAACATTGGCTTGTCAACTAAATAATGTAGAGTTTTTCGTTTTCCTAAAAACTCAGATTCTAATGTATTGTCACCATAAATAAGGTCGCGATATTCATTTTCCAAAGAATGAGCAATCTCGTGAATAATATCATCTAAAAGATCTTCTTCATTGTCTTGATCTGGTGATATGTAGATAGCGCCATCTTTATACATCGCATTAAACTCTCTATTTTTCTTTGCGAATTCTTTAAAGTTTCCTACGTAGAATGCGTCAATATTGTTCATAAGGTGTTCTGGTACCAAACGCTCAACTTGCTTGATTACAGATACAAAATTTATCTTATTTTCAAAAGGTTTTAATGCCTGCACTGGTTTATCATATATCTTCAATTCTTTTAATGCTTTGCTTGATTCTTTGGCGCCACCGACAATATAATCTTTCATTTATTGTGCATTAGCTGTTTCATTTGCGGAGTCAATATCGGCAATCCCTTGCCGATATCCACGAATAAAATTTTCTTCTGCTACGGCTAGAAGCGCTTCTGGAAATTCTTCGGCCATCACTTGAATGATCATTTCTACGTTTACTTCATCATTTTCTGGTTCTAGCTTTTCACCAACATAATTAACCAACATCTGCTTAAGTGGATTTTCTGTAGTTACAACTTTCAACAAGTCTGGGTTTTCATTAGACATATTCTACTCCTTTTTATAATATTATCATATAAAATATATTTTTTTAAAATATCTTTGCTGCTAAGGTGGCGACTTTGGAACGTTCGCCCTTTATTAGGGTTATATGACCTGCGACGTCGTAAGTTTTAAATTTTTCTACAGCGTGAGTTAATCCGTTTGATGTTTCATCAATATACATATTATCTATTTGCTCTATATCACCAGTTAAAACGATTTTAGTATTTTCACCAACACGTGTGATTATTGTTTTAAGTTCATGTGTTGTGAGATTTTGCGCCTCATCGATGATAATAAAAGCATTAGACACTGAACGACCTCTTATATATGTCAATGCCTCTACTTCAATTGTACCATTACTAACATACATTTGCAACGTTTCCTTGTCGTTGCCCATAAGAAATTTTAGATTATCCTGAATGGGTGCGACCCAAGGCGCCATTTTTTCTTCTATACTGCCTGGTAAAAAGCCAATATCTCGGCCCATTGGCTGAATTGGCCGCGAAATAATCAGTCTTTTGTATTTTCCAGTCTCCATTATCTGCTGTAATCCAGCAGCTATAGCTAAAAGGGTTTTTCCGCTTCCTGCTTTGCCTACCAAAGTCACCACTGGGACATCACAATCTTTCAGTAAGTCTAAGGCAAACATTTGTTCCTTATTTCTTGGTTTTACTCCCCAAGTAGCGCTTTTATGTTTTCCGTTAATTCTTTTAAGAGGCTGTGAATAAGAAAAGAATCTTGCAAGAGCAGTCTTTTTTTCATTCTGATTAGAGACTAGCATTATAAATTGATTAGGCATCAAAGCTAGCTCATCTTTTTCGATATACACATCTTCTTCGTTATAAAGTCTATCTAATACCGGTTCATCAACCAAATATTCCATAAAGCCTGTATACATATAGCTTGTATCTTTAACAACATGATTAGATTGATAATCTTCAGTTGCCAAGCCTAAAGCGTCACATTTAACTCGCATATTAATATCGCGTGTGACTACAATCACTTTTCTTTTGGGATTGTCTTGCTTTTGGTTTAAAGCAACTCCGATTATTTCATTATCTGGAATGTGTAAGTTTAAACCGTCTAATGAGTCATCTTTTCTACACAGCTTGACATATATAACGCCTTTCCCTTTTCCTAGTCTTACACCCTTATAAAGACTGCCTTTTTCTCGTAAAGCATCTAATTTGCGTATTATTTCTCTTGCGTTCGAACCAACACTGTCTTGTCTTTTCTTGTGATTGTCTATTTCTTCTAAAACTTTTAACGGAAGAATAATATCGTTATTCGCAAAAGAAAGAACAGAACTAGCATCAGTCAAACAAACACTAGTGTCTAAAACATAGATTTTTTTTGCCATAAAAACTCTCAAACATTAAGCACAGTTAAGTGCTGCATAGTAATTAGTGTTCTATTTTTATTTAAACTTTGGCGAACAATTGTTTTATTTGACTTATTTATACTATGCGGCTGATTTAAAAAATTGGTCAAAAGGGGGAAAATAATAATGTTAAGAGCAATATGTCTCTTTATTCTAACAGGGTTCATGGTATCTTGCGGAACTTTAAGTAATAAGTCGGCCAATGATATTCTTCCACGAAAAGGATATATCTATATTAAGAAAACTGTTGACTTAAGGATTTGTGTCAATGATATCTGCACTCAAGGGCAAATGGCTTCTGCTGGCTCGGGTTTCGTAGTAAAGAAAACATACAAGGGTTCTTTTATTGTAACAGCTGCACATGTTTGTAGCACAGAAAAAGAAGATATCCCAGAAAATATAAAGTTTCGCGACAATTTATACGTAGAAACTTTAGGTGGTGACACCTTTAAAGCAGTTGTAGTAAGCAAAAATACAAAAATTGACGTATGTATGATTTTTGCTGAAGATTTGGTAGACGGAATTGAAGAAGTGAGGCTAGCATCTAGAGCGCCAAAAGAAGGAGACAAAGTTTTTAACATTGCTTCACCATATGGCATTCATTATGACAACGTTGTACCAATATTTGAAGGAAGATATATAGGAAGTAAAGGTTTTACTGGATTGTTTACTTTTGATGCCGGCCCAGGATCAAGCGGCTCAATGATATTAAATGATAAAGGTGAGCTTATTGGAGTATTACATTCTGTATTTACAAAAATGCATTCAGTTGTAGTTGCTGTAGAATTTTACGCCTTAAGACAGTTTATTAGGCGTTCATTGATAGAGCATGCTACTTCACATGTTCAGCGTTCAAAAAAATATTATGAAATAATGCGCCCGCCCTACATATAGAATATTTATTTTTTTACAAATATTTTTATACCTAATTTATTCCTAACAGTTTTTAGATCATTATAAAACTGTATACCTTGACGAGTATAATCTAAAAACATATTTATAAAATTATTCTCATCTCTGTGAAAAATCCTTTTTAGGCATAGCGTCACTGCGTCGTCAAACTCTGTGCGATTTCTTGGCGCTAATTTCATGAAATGGTTTGTTTGTAGTGATAAATGGCCATTATCATAGAATGATAACTCTAAGCCGCCAACTTGTTCTCCGTTTCTGGGAATTGATGTATATTTCGCTTGAATACTGAAATTATAGGGAGAACAAACATAGCCCATCTCTTTAGTAAAGAATTTTTTTGCCAATTATTGTAACCTCGCGAGGATCAATATACCTCATTTTTTTTATTTTATTATTCGGGTCTAAAAGAGTTAAATATTGATTTCTATTCCAACTGAGGTAGTCAATTGCTTCAAGCAACCATACTCTATTTTTATAAAGTACTTCTGCTCCTTCGTATGCTTTTTCTCCGTTGGCGTCAATTGCGAACTTTTTTGTTAGCATTTTTCTTGCTCTTCTTTTTATTTTCTGCTGGTTTATTCCATACTTTAAGCTTAAACCAACCTTCTTTACTTTTTTCTCTTACTCTTTTAATCTTATATAATTCAAATTCATCTTTTAAGTCATTAATTTTATTTTTTGCTTCATTGTAATGCTCAAAGAAACCATAATTGGTCCAAATTTTATTATTTTCACTATCAGACATTATTGCCCTCCGCAAACTGCTTCTGTGATTAATCTCGTAACCAGATAAGGGTCGCAATTGGCATTTGGTCGCCTATCTTCAATATAGCCTTTGCCTTCTTTTGCTACTTGCCAAGGAATTCTTACAGAGGCTCCACGATCTGAAACTCCCCACCTATATTCTTTATAGGAACAAGTTTCGTGATCGCCGGTTAGTCTCTTTTCAATATCAGCACCATAATTTTCAATATGTAGGTGCGATCGTTCTCCCAAAGCCACAGCTGCTCTCTCACAAGCTTCTAAAGAGTTTCTCATTGCTTTAGTAGAGAAATTAGTATGGCATCCTGCGCCATTCCAATCACCTTCAGCTGGTTTTGGGTCAAAAGATACAGTAATATCGTGCTTTTCTGCAATTCTATGCAACAACCAACGAGCAACCCATAATTGATCGGAGACCTCCATTGCATCGACTGGACCAACCTGAAACTCCCATTGTCCTGGCATTACCTCAGCGTTAATTCCTGATAATGTTAATCCTGCTTCTAAACAAGCATCAAGATGTTC
>Ga0098040_1001160_pt1 | contig 11688 bp, 12 predicted proteins | sample 7_EtaG_FD_75065 | JGI IMG/M metagenome (GOLD analysis project Ga0098040, IMG submission 75065) | Marine viral communities from the Subarctic Pacific Ocean - 7_ETSP_OMZ_AT15161 metaG | ecosystem: Environmental > Aquatic > Marine > Oceanic | place: Pacific Ocean | collected 2015-01-08
CATAACGCACAACACTCATGCTTGAGGGGCCAACGTCCTGAGGCACATTGTCGACATCTCTCTTTGCGTCGGCGTCCTGCAGTCCACGCAACGAGAGAGTGAGCGGACCTTCCGCCTGAGCCACGGTCACCCGTTCTGCCTGCGCTTCTGTCAACTCGAGAGTTGCCGTCTTTCCGAGCGCCACTTTTTCACCTTGGTCGCCGTCGATACGCTGATCGATCGCCAGCACGCGAATATTCTTCAGCAGAACTTCGCCCTGAATGGCCTCTTGCGATCCGCGCGGGCCGTACTGCGTCACCCGGCGCGTATGGATAACATCGACACGGTCGTTGGGAAGGATAAAGCCGCCAGCACTTGTTTCAGGCGTTACGCTAACTGCAACTGCACGCATTCCCGGCTCGATCAGAGCGGAAAGAAAGCCGCCTGACTTGGCATTGACGACCTTGGCGGCCGTAATCGGCTCACCCTCGGCAATCGCAGCGCGTGCGATGTCACCGGTCATTTCAGCAATTGCGCCAGGTTTGGCAGCCTTGGTTATAAAGCTCTGGTTGAGGGAGGATTCCGGCCAGCTCTGCCAGCGAACGCTGCCGTCCGTCAGACGATCACCGCGCTCGATATTGGTGGAGGCTATCAGGACCTGTGCGGTCGGCGCTTCGACAACTTTTGGCGCTGGAGGCGTGTCGCCGGAAGAAACGAGCCCACGGGCCAGAAGCGCCGCAAGACCTGCGGCGACAACGGCCAATACCAAAACTCCAATGCGTGCGGCGTTCAAAATTCTGTTCCTTCGTCTCTAGCTTCAACCAATAGCAACAGTGAGACGGAAAATTTCCGTTTCGGGGAAAATCAACAAGGCAGCAGCGGCCAAAGCGAGGCCATAAGGCACACCCTCTGCCCGGTCATGAAGGCGTAGGGCCCAATCATGACGCATGACAAATGCGGGGAGAGGCAGGTTTCGATATCCCAAAATGGCAAGCGTCAGCGCACCACCCAGAATCGAAGCCACAAGAAAATAGGGAAGCGCCTGGGCCCATCCGACCCACAACGCAACAGCAGCCATCAACTTTGCATCGCCGCCGCCGATCCAGCCCTGCGCGAACAGGATCATTCCAATCACCAGGGCTGCAAAGCCAACGACCGTATTCAGACCAATTTCGGCGAGCGGCATTGACGTCATTGCCGCTGACGCGAAAAAGACAACGGCCAACGTCAACGTCAACCAATTCGGGATCGTCATAGTCGTGAGATCGCGCAAGCCCGCGAAAATCATCGCTATACAGAAGATGCCGATCGGTAATGAGCTCAACACAGACATTCCGGGCCTTGAGTTTGACCGCTCGGAAAATATTGAGCGGAAGATTGGTTCACCTTGAAGTTTATCTTGTGCTCTAGACTGTAAATTTGGCGTAAACGCTGGCAGAGTTTGGTGAACGGCTCCTTACAGCGGCTACCGGGCATGAAAAAAGCCGCCAGACCCTTGGGGTCTGGCGGCTTCTTGGAGATCGTGCCTGGCAAAAAAGGTTTATTTGTCAGGCTAATCCGAGCTTCCGCATTATTTACCGTTAATCGCGTTGTCAACGGCAGTGAACTTGTTGGTCAAGCTCGTACCGAGCGTGCCAACGATGGCGGAGATCGCCACGGCGATACCGGCAGCAATCAGGCCGTATTCGATCGCCGTTGCACCCGATTCATTCGCAGCAAAATTCTTCAAAAACTGGCTCACAATAAGCCTCCTTGGATTAGTGACTGTCGACAGCAAATCCACCGATTGGATCGGCAGATACCCTTTCAGGTAGGAGGGAGAATAGCGGGAAATCATTACTGGCCACTTAACGCCAAGACCAAAGATATATGCTTAACAGATTATAACTTAAAATTTTATGTATTAACTAAAATAATCAAAAAACTTTATCTATTTTACTTAAGTAAATTACTTGAACTTGAGATACCGCAAGCGAAACAACATCAAACATGATTACTCGACGGTTAAAAAAATGGATCGATTGCACCAAATTGATCCGAGGTAAAATCAGACGTCGTGCAGGTTACGCATCGCCGCTTCATCGGTGATCAACAAGCCGGGATACTCGCGCTCGGCAATACCGAGGCGGATCAGGTCAGCAATAGCGCTGGCGACGACTTCTTCTGTCGTGGAAAGCCTGTCCGCCAGCTCGCGATGCCGCGGAAGCCGAGCGATAAATAGCCCTGGCTTTGCCCCGGCATTAGGGAGGCGCGGCTCGCCAAGCGCCAACAACTCTCCGTAAATGCGTTGCGTTGCCGTTGTTCCGGGAGCGCTCGTCGAGGCCGCAACGGACGCCGCGTCACGCTGTCGCAAACGTCTGGCATATTGAGTGAGGAGCGCCCGAGATACAGACTCTTCGCGCCCAAGCACCTCGACAAAAACGCTTTCAGGCATAATCGCCAGCACGCAGTCTTCACGCGCAATCACCGTCAGGCCTGAATCTTCAACGCCGAAGAATGACATTTCACCGAACTGGCCGCCCGCCTCAATATCGGAATAAGCGATACGACCATCCACGCTCGTCGGGCGGGCAAGGCGAACGCCCCCGCGGACGACGAAGCAGACCTCACGGTCGCCCGCACCCTGTTCGGCTGAAACAATGATGTCGCCACGCTCGAATTTGCGCCATGCACACTCTGCGGAAAGAAGCGCGAGTTCCTTGGGCGAAAGGTCGGAAAAAATACCTACTTCGCGCAGCCCACCAGCCATTTCCTGCGTTGAATTTTCATGGCGTTCGCTAGTGAACATGGCGATTTCCCTGGACTTGCATGCCTACAACCTATCTAGCGCTATCTTAATCTGACGTAAAAGCGGCAAGTTTTCTTACGGTCAACAAATCATTTACCGGTTGTCGATAGTCTTGAGGCTTGCGCATGGAACGCTGCGCTTACTCGAACCGACAGGTCCACCGATGACTGCACGCAAATTCAAGGCGCCGCTTAATTGCTTCACGTCCAACCGTTTCAAATTGGGTGCGGCCGTTATCGCGGCATCGTTCAGTCTTGGTATCGTTCAGGCAACTGCAGGCGGCCTCAAGGTCGAGGTCAACCAGACGCGCGCACTTCATCTCAACAAGCCCGCCGCTGCTGTAATGGTTGGCAATCCGGCTATCGCCGACGTTACGGTGCTCAGCCCACAGCTCGTCTATCTCCTTGGCCGCTCCTACGGACAAACCAATTTTGTTGCGCTCGACAAGAACGGCAAGCAGATTTCCTCATTCGATGTCGATGTTGTCGCGCCGAGCAATTCCACCGTGACTCTGACACGCGGTGCAGGACAGCTCACCTATAATTGCACGCCACGCTGTGAACGCGTCGCTGCCCAAGGTGACGATACAGCCGCCTTTTCCACCACTGTGCAGCAGATGCGCGCCACAGCCGGACTTGCTCAGGGTATGGCAAACGTCAATAGAGATCAGCAAGCCGTTCTTTCCGGCGGAAGCAACTCAAACGGTGGAAACGGAGAATAAAATTCCGGAACCTTGTTTTCCGCAACAAAAGGCACGCTCCTCCGGGAACGTGCCTTTTATTTTATCCGACAGAAGAGTCAGCACTATTGGCTGACACGCAGATTGGACAAGGCCTGAGCGATTGAAGAGAAGACCGATGTCAGCTGGCTGGCGCTCGTAACGCTGTAGTATTTTCCGGGATCGCTTGCACAGTTCTTCAGCAAGGTTTGATTGCCATTCATGACTCTGATCGTATACACGATCACCCCGTCGGCCTTGATAGCCGCGCACACATCCGAGGTGCGAGCATCAATCGCGCTCTGCGAACTCGTATACCGATTTTGAGTATTATCACCGTCCGTCAAAAAAACGATAACCTTGTCGAGATTGTCGGCAGGTGCTGCCGCGCTCGACAATGTCGAGCCTTGCGAAACCATTTGCCATCCCCAAACAAGACCAATCGTCGTATTGGTATTTCCGCCAGCGCGGAGCGCATTAATCTTTGCCTTAAGAGCCGCCCAGTCGGTGCTTAGAGGCATAAGAGATTCAGATGTGCAATTGTTATCATCGGCGGGATAAAGGGTTGCGCTATTGAACGGATCGGCGGCCATATTTGAGACGTCATAGTCCTCGTCTCGATCTATCACACACCCTTTCCATGTATTTTTTTTTGGATTGGGATCATAGCATTCCCATCGGCTGTTCCAGCCCCATCCCGTCCATCCACATTGCTGTGGCATCCAGTCCCATTTTATCCAATCCGCATTTTTGTATACGGTGCCAACATTCACATCGACGGTGAAAGGCACGATCGCAATTTTCACGTCACCAGGATTGACGGCAGCGGCGGAGACCGTGTCGATCAGATCCTTTGCGGCGGTCTGCATCGTCGTAAGCTTCGATGAGGAGGCCATCGACCCCGTCGTATCAAGAACCAGCGCAACTTCCAGCTTTTTGCCCATGCGCGTGATCTGGGAGGATGCACTTATCCTCAGTGTATCGATTCCGATAATCCCCATAATGGATGTCGGCATCGTCGCACTGACAGTCAGGCCCACGGTATTACCGTTCGGCGTCACGACCAATGCAGCGGGCGTTCCGATCTTGGAAGCCGGATAATTGGCGTTAAAATAATTTTGAGCGACGGTCTGCAACTGCGCCGTCGTCAGGCCGGTCATACCACCGACGGCAAGTCCAGCGGCATCGAGCGCGCGCGTCAAGCGCTGCTTCACGAAGTAGGCTTGCGAAAGATCGACCGCCGCGCCGATGGCAATCAAAATCGGCACGAGACTGATTGCGAAGATGACCGCATAGCTACCGCTGCGATCACTCTTCCAACGACGAAAAAAGACGCCAACACGTGCCAACGGACCTAGGTACCTGCCCGACATCTGCAAATCCTTGCGATCTGGGCCGCCAGCGGAAGTGCCAAATTGAAGAGGGTCTCTGCGGATTGATATCTACCAGAGCTTGACGGCCGGACTGCATTATGTGCGAAAGGCCGTTAACGATTTGCGAATATCTCCGAACTGATTTTCTTCGCGAAAGCTGACACTTAGGCCGATTTACAGACAATTGAGCAAACTCACGTCTTACGCCGAAGCCTAGAAAACAAGCGATCCAGTTAACGAGACATCAACGCAGTTGAGGCAGGATCAATCTCTGGCAGTGATTGCGCGCATCCATGCAAACCTGCTCCGGAAAATGGTGCGAAAATGACGAAACGATTGTTCCAGCCGATCATCAAAGCGAAGCCGGCGAAGGAAAACTTCACCCGCAACGAGAAAGGTAGTGTTGCGGTTGAATTCGCACTCACCGCTATTCCTTTTTTCATCCTTCTCTTTGCCATCCTGGAAGCCGGTATCGTGTTCTTTGCCACCGCGACGCTCGATCAGGCTGTAAGTGACGCCGGTCGTCTGATCAGAACGGGACAGGCGCAGTCTGCAGGAATGACTGAACAGCAATTAACTCAAGCGATCTGCGATAAGGTCGTTCTGCTGTCAAATTGCCCGAACGAGTTGAAACTCGATGTGCGCGTCTACAGCAATTTCTCGAGCGTGGCTTTCCCGAACGTTATGGGGTCGGACGGAACGGTGCAAAACGATAAGCTTGCATATTCATTGGGGAATGCCGGCGATATCGTTCTCATTCGCGCTTTCTACATCTGGCCAATATGGAGCCCTTTTCCGACCGGGCTAAATAACAATGGCGGATCTGCGAGCCCCTCGCGCCTTATTCAATCAAGCGTTGCCTTCCGCAACGAGCCCTTCACCTCGTGAATGAAGGCATGATCATGATCAGCAAATTCTCACGCATCGAAAAGATAATGAGCCGGCTCCGCCGAAGCCGCATGACGCGTATCCTGTCCGGAGCGCTGTTCGACGCAGGCGGAATGGTCGCAGTCGAATTTGCACTGCTCATTCCCGTCATGCTGACCATGTATTTCGGAACACTCGAGACGACCAACGCGTTGACGGCAGCACGGCGCGTCACCAATGTTGCGCAGACCGCGGGAGACCTGACAGCTCAGGTCACCAATGTAACGACTGCCGACATGAACGATATATTTGCCGCGAGCTCCGCCATTCTCGCCCCCTTCCCCACCAATGTCGTCCAGATAACGATCTCCAGCATCGTTGCAAGCTCATCGAATGCTTCGAACACAAAGGTCGCCTGGAGCGATGCCTATGGCGGCGCGACGCCACGTTCAACCAATTCATCGGTCACACTGCCCACCGGGCTGACCACGCCGGGCTCAAGCGTCATCATGGCCGAGGTGACCTACACTTATACGTCGCCCATCGCCTCGTTCATCACGGGGCCGATCACAATGCATGAGGTGGCCTACCTCAAGCCCCGCCGCTCGACAGAAGTTATCTTCACGCCCTAAGTCGGCGCGAAACCTTCATTCGCTTGCGTTAACCAATATTCAGTCGGACCTGTAGCAATTCTGCCGCAGGCGCGTCGTGGCATCGCAAGGCGCTCAGCGCAGCTCTTGAACGAAATACTTGTTTTACTGCAGAAATCTCGCAGACATCCAACCGCTTGCTTGTATCGGCACGTGATAGATGCCGCGTACGAAAGACCAGGCAGGGCTCAACGCTCCGCTCAAAATCTCCATAAACAATTGAAATATAAGGAAGTTTAGATGGCGGAGGGAGTGGGATTCGAACCCACGTTACGGTTTCCCGTAAACACGCTTTCCAAGCGTGCGCCTTCAGCCACTCGGCCACCCCTCCAGAATCACAAAAGCCCGGAGGCTGGTGATCGCGGCGCACTATACAAGACCAAATGCTTGAATCAATTGGCCTGAGGGGGTGTTTTTGTCGCTTTTTCAAAAAGCTGACAAATGAGTGTGCTTGTTTGGGACACTTGTTACGGTTACCGTTCCTGACACGTTCAGTAAGTTTTACCGCCTGGGGCTGGGGGGCCTGCTTATGTTTATCTTTCGTCTGCTTGGACTATTGCTGATCACACTGGCCTTGATGGCGCTTGGCGCAGATGCGCTGAAGTCACTGGAAGCCGGTGCCATTGAAATTCGCTCGCTCGCGTCTCTCTGGTCGCTGATCAACGAGGCTTCATACACGGGCTTCACCGGCTGGGTGTCGTCGACAGTTCCTGCCGTATCGAACCCGCTGGCTACTGTTCTCAGCTATCCGGCCTGGGCCGTTCTCGGTGTCGTCGGCATCGTCATTGCCGGTCTCATCCGTCTGGTCCGCCGGAGCTAAGCTCCAAACCAGCCAAACAAGAAAGCGCCTTCGGTCAGACCTGAAGGCGCTTTTTGCTTTGTCTATTTCACTGTCTTAATTGTCATCCATCTTGAGGGCGGCGATGAAGGCGTCCTGCGGAATATCGACCCGCCCGAACTGCCGCATCTTTTTCTTGCCCTCTTTCTGCTTGTCCAACAGCTTACGTTTACGCGTCGCGTCACCGCCATAGCATTTCGCGGTGACGTCTTTACGCATGGCAGAAATGGTTTCGCGCGCAACGATGCGCCCGCCGATTGCGGCCTGGATCGGGATCTTGAAGAGATGTTTCGGGATCAGCTCTTTCAACTTTTCGCACATGGCGCGGCCACGCTGTTCGGCCCGACTGCGATGCACGACCGTCGAGAGCGCATCGACATTCTCGTCGTTCACCAGGATGGTCATCTTGACGAGATCGCCGGGCTCATAGCCTTCGATATGATAGTCAAAGCTTGCGTAGCCACGGCTCACGGATTTCAGGCGATCATAAAAGTCGAGAACGACTTCGTTGAGCGGCAGGTGATAGACAAGCATAGCGCGCGAACCGGCATAGGTCAGGTCAATCTGCGAACCGCGACGGTCTTCGCATAGCTTGAGCACCGCGCCAAGATATTCATCCGGCACGAGAATCGTCGCCCTGATCCAGGGCTCCTCGATATGATCGATCTTCATCGTATCGGGCATGTCGGCAGGGTTGTGCATCTCCTGCACTGTCCCGTCCATCATATGCAGATGGTAGATAACCGAAGGCGCCGTTGTAATAAGATCGATATTGAACTCGCGCTCGATACGCTCGCGAATGATTTCGAGATGCAGGAGACCAAGGAAACCACAGCGAAAGCCGAAGCCGAGCGCTGCCGAGGTTTCCATCTCAAACTCGAAGCTCGCATCGTTAAGACGGAGCTTCGCCATCGCGTCGCGCAAATCGTCGAATTCAGACGCGTCTACCGGGAAAAGACCACAGAAGACAACCGGCTGTGCAGGCTTGAAACCCGACAGTGCGGTGGCACAGGGACGACGCTCTTCCGTGACTGTGTCGCCCACGCGCGTGTCTGCAACTTCCTTGATCGAAGCGGTGAAGAAGCCGATTTCGCCCGGCGTCAGGCTTGCGACGTTCTCGCGCTTGGGACGGAAGATACCAACCTGTTCGAGCGTATAGGTGCCGCCCGTGGCCATCATCTTGACGCGCTGGCCCTTCTTCATTTCGCCATCGATAATGCGTACCAGCACGACCACGCCAAGATAGCTGTCATACCAACTATCAACCAGCATGGCCTTGAGCGGCGCATTGATGTCGCCCTTGGGAGGCGGCAGACGCTTGACGATAGCTTCGAGCACATCGGGGATACCCAGACCGCTCTTTGCCGAGATTTCCACTGCGTCCGAAGCATCGAGGCCGATCACATCCTCGATCTGATCGCGTGTCTTTTGCGGGTCAGCTGCGGGCAAATCGATCTTGTTCAGGACCGGCACGATCTCATGATTGACCTCAAGCGCCTGATAGACATTGGCCAGCGTCTGGGCTTCGACGCCCTGGCTCGCGTCAACGACCAGCAGCGATCCCTCGCAAGCCGCCAGTGAGCGGTTCACCTCATAGGCAAAGTCCACATGGCCAGGCGTGTCGATCAGATTGAGCTCGTAGGTCTCCCCGTCCTGCGCCTTATAGTCGAGCCGCACGGTCTGGGCCTTGATCGTAATTCCGCGTTCCCGCTCGATATCCATGCTATCGAGCACCTGCTCCTTCATCTCGCGCACGGTCAGGCCACCGCAAATCTGGATCAGCCGGTCGGCGAGGGTCGATTTTCCGTGGTCGATATGCGCGATGATGGAAAAATTACGAATGTGGCTGAGATCGGTCATTTGGCCTGTGCAGGAGCTCTGGATGGTGCGGGCGCGCCCATATAGCACTGGAACGGGTCCGAAGCCAATCCGGGCGCAATCCTAGGGTTTGGGAGCCGAACACAGGGTTTCCGGCGGATTTGCAAAGAGCTCGTCGACCAGACCTTCCGCCATACGACGCTCCAGATTGTCCGCATGGCGGTGGCCGAGGGGCGCCGTCGCCCGTCCGAGCCAGACGGTATATTGCGAACCCAGCTCGATCCGTAAATCAAGCGTAAGGACCGGTCCGAACAGTGGTGCCGGCGCTGGAGCCTGCAATGAAAAGTCCTTGCGAAGGTGCGGAACGATGATCCTTGCGTGAACACCGCTGCCACTCGCGCCTTCGACCTCAAGGCCAAATCCCGAGTGGTCGTCCGGCCTCTCCGGGACGAAACGATCACGCTGGAATGTGAGGAGGAGGACGCCCTCTTCCGACTCCGGCGCTCGATCGAGAACTTCAACCTGATGTCGCGCAAATGCGGCTGCAATCCACTTGGCGAGAGCGTCGTCTTCCGGGCTTATCCCCGAATTATCGACAAAGACCGGTGCGCCTGCCGGCATCTGGCAGAAGCGTGAGGTGACGATCTCAATGTCGGAGGCCCATGCAGGGAAAGCGATGACACAGAGGATCAAGCCAAGCAACCAACCGCTAACTCGTCCCATCCCGTCGCTCACCAAGCCCCGTTCCCCGCTACCCCTGCCAATTCGCCTTGCGCTTTTCCATCCAGGCTTTCACCCCTTCCTTGTAGTCCGGGTGCATGGACATCTCGACCAGCATGGCTTCGGAATGATTGACGGCCGAGGCGGCGTCGCCATGCAGGTCCTTGTAGATCTGACGCTTGGTTTCCCGCAGCGAGCCGGGCGAAACTCCATCAGCCATGGCGCGGGCATAGGCGGTTACTTGAGGTATCAGATCGGCGGGAGCGAGGAGCTTGTTCAGAAAGCCCATTTCCATCGCCTCGTCGGACGTAAAGACCCGGCTCGAGAGCAGAATGTCATTGGCGTATGTGACACCAATGATTCGCGGCAGCAGCCACGACAGCCCATACTCCGCCGGGAAATTGAAGCGGCCATGCGCGGCGGTGAATTTTGCGCCGGGCACGGCGAAACGCAGATCGGCATAAGCCGCAAGCACAAGACCCACGCCAGCGGCAGGTCCATTGATTGCCGCGATGACAGGCTTCGTCAGCCCGAAGTGATAGGCAAAGGTCGCATCGAATTCCGGGGCAACGCCGTAGCCCGGTCTGGCGATATCCTCAGAGATGCCCGCATCATATTTGCCGCGTTCCGAATGACCTTCCAACGCGCCAAGGTCGGCGCCCGCGCAAAAGGCCCCACCTTCAGGGTCGCCCGTGACGATGATGACGCGTACCGCCGGATCCTTGTCAGCTTCGGCCAATACCCAGCGATATTCGGTGTGCATGCGGCCCGTCCAGGAATTGCGGCGCTTCGGGCGCGAAAGGGTGATCGTCGCCAGACCGTCGGCAATTTCGTAGCGAATGGTCTTGAGTTCCATGGCGATGTCCTCAGGCGAGATATTGGCTGATAATTTCGACGATCTTTCCGGGCCGTTCCGGCAGCATGGCATGGCCTGCATGCGGCAGTTCCGCCAAGGTCACCTGATCGGGAAAGCGTTTCTTCAAATCCTGAGAATTGGCCGGCAAGGCGATACGATCTTCCAGCGCCTGCACCACCAACATAGGCTGACCGCCCGCGCCCCACCAATCGTCAACCGGCGTGCGCCGCACGGCACCCGATTGCATCAGCATGACATCCGGATACCAGCCATCACGCCAGACTTCCGGATCGTTGCCATCTGCAAAAAAGCCGTAGCGCACACATTCGAGATGTTCATCCGGTGTCTTGTTCACATCAAAACATCCGATCAATGCCTCGCGCGCCTTTTCCGGCATTTCGATGAGACCGCCACAGGCGAGCAGAATGACGCGTGTGACAAGAGCAGGGAAGTCCGCTGCGGTCGTGCGCGTCAGGCGATTGCCAAACGCGTGACCCAATAGCGTCACAGGCGCGTGTGGCATGTCCTTGATGACATGCGCGACATCATCGGCCAGATCGTGCAACGTCAAGTCTTTCATCGGGCCGGTGCTGCCGCCGATACCGCGCGGTTCGGGGAGGACAATGCGATAGCCCATTTCGGCCAGCTCCAGCGCGACCTCATCGAAGTCACTTCCCGGACGACCGAGCGACGCCAGCATGACGATGGGGTGGCCCTTCAGCGGGCCGGTCTTACGCCCGCACAGAACAATCTTGTTCCCTGCCTTGTCGGTACGCGTCAGTTCGTAGGCCTCAAAACTCATTACTCTTCCTCCCGAACCTCAGGATATTTGTCTTCCTATTTATCTCTATTCGCGCGCTCTTCCTGCAACTTGTCCATGAAAGCACCCGCGATGATGCCTGAAGGTAGTGCAATAATGCCGATGCCGATCAGCGCTATCAACCCGGCGATGATCTTTCCGATCACCGTATGCGGATAGACATCGCCATATCCCACTGTCGTGAGCGTCATGACGCTCCACCAGAGCGAGCGCAAAATACTGCCGAAATGCTCGGGATCGGTTGCGCTCTCCGCATAATAG
>Ga0098040_1001162_pt1 | contig 11676 bp, 30 predicted proteins | sample 7_EtaG_FD_75065 | JGI IMG/M metagenome (GOLD analysis project Ga0098040, IMG submission 75065) | Marine viral communities from the Subarctic Pacific Ocean - 7_ETSP_OMZ_AT15161 metaG | ecosystem: Environmental > Aquatic > Marine > Oceanic | place: Pacific Ocean | collected 2015-01-08
GGGGGATATTACTTTGTTTTAAATAATATAACAATAGTTTTACGTTGGCGGCCCCACATCATGTTCGTCGTCAAAGAAATACCCTTGATCTTCAGCGTGCTTTGATGGCACATATTCTGTGGGCTTGCCTGCCTTTAGCCAACAGGCTTCATGGTAACAACATGGCTCATTTTCAAGGTTGGAATTATCTCGCCATTCGCCTAAGCGAATTTTGCGTCCGTCCACACACCCATACCCATCGTATTCGCCTCGCATAAGTCTGCCGCTATTAGCCTCGATGACTACAACATTAGACATCCAGTTGTTGATGCTGTTCACTGAATATCGGTTCAACATCGGGTGGTCGCACTTATTACAATTCCAGCTAAAAAATCCCATTTTATTCTCCTCCCTACATCATCATATAACTGATGTAGAAAATAATATCACTTTCAATCCCGGGCAATAGGTTTACGCTTCCCGCCTTGCTTCTTCTCGAATGTCATCAAACACAGGCCACACCTCTTCTCTGCCAACCTGCATGAGCCAACCAGCATAATAGCCATTATGCTCTGTCCGGAGCTCAAGAGTTAGGTCGCCATTGTGAGTCCTAAAATTATAGAATTCAGTATCGGTCTGGTGCCCCCAGTCATCATTCTTAACGGTGACGGGGCTTGAGGTAGCCTGAATAATTTTATTTCCTAGGAAATTCTTGAGGTCTTCCTCCTCAGGCTCCAAGACATAGGCGGTAGCACAGCAGTCGCCTTCCGCAACAAAAGTATATTTATACTTGTCGGTTTTGATGATAAGGGTTTGACCCTCTTTCTCAAGGGTAATTGCGCGGACAGTCTGCCCTACCAGTTCTTTAAACATACCGCCCCCATCCCTACTAGGGATTATACTTCAATCCACGATTATCAAAATCTTCTGTCACAGCGCCGAATATAGCACGAGCCTCATTTTCAGACATCTTGACACCCTCTGTGCGCCAAGTTTGAGCTTCTTTGTTATGATTCTCTCCTTGAACCGGAACTACATAGGCGGCCCATATTCCGGCATCATCTTCTTCGAAAGTATTTTCGGTATAAACAACCAAAACTCTGCGGTGAATAGCTCTATACCATAGGGGGCTTCCTGTGTCTTTATCTTCCACCATTCCCATCTTACACCTCGTTATTACACTAGTTATTACACTAGTTATTACACTATCATATAACCGATGAAGAAAATAAACACAATTTCCCCAGGGGCAATAGATTTACTCTTTCTTTTTCGTTGCCTTCGCCTTCTTCTTTGGAGCTGAGGCCTTCGCTTTTGTGGCCTCAACAATTCGCTTAGCGAGCTTTGCTCGCTCCTTCTTCGCTCCAATCCCAGCTCCGAGGATTGTATTTAGTCGATCAAGCTGTTGCTGATCGGTAAGGGCAGCCCGAGCTGCGTCTCTCTCCTGAGCCTCTGCTTGACGAGCAGATCGGTTTCTTTGCATTCCCATAATTCTCTCCTGAATTTTTATGGTTGAAAAGTTCAAGCCAGCGGGTATATTTTCCTTTACAAGGATATACTATACCTACTAACCCCAGATGCTATCCTGACAGTCCTGACACATCCCTGAGATGGTGTATTCCTTTTTTGAAGTTGCATCTCGGAAGCCCTTAGCTTTGCCGCTACAAGTGACGCAGGTGCTTGATTCAAATGCAACGCTCCGTGGCGTACCTAGCTGCTTAGAGAGGCTTTCTAGCATATTCTCTATTACTTCGTTCTTCTCTGCTTTTTCAAGTGGCTTATTCATCGTTAGTCTCCCTTCACAGACATATAATTGATGTAGAAAAATATCTGATATTCTTCCGGTATTAGCAACTCCAGCCGGGCAATAGTTTTACGATAAAATTTGAGATATTTTTCTACATCGGTTATATCGTGGTGTAGGAAAGGAAAGAAAGAAAAATTCGGAGGAAAATTTAAGATTAATTTCTCCATCAGTTATATCGAGGTGCGGCACACGATACAACTTTCAACTAAACGCCGTAGAAAAAAGGATGAATTATGAGCGACAAGACTAACATTTTTGCTAATGACCATAGCGAGAGCCCTGCTCAAGTTATTCGACAAACGATGTCGGTATCTGTTGATGATGAGGGAACTCCTCAGGTAAGTTTCGCAACGAACCGAGGAAAGGGCAGCGGAGCGCAAACCCTGCCTGTTGACCAATATCGAGACTATGTTATGGCTCTAGAGGGTTATGCGGAAAATGGAATCCCTGAAGCTGAGGCAGAAAATCTTTCTGCCGCCGAGACTGTGCGGCGCACAATTCGGCAGGACGATGGGCAGATTTCTTTTCGAGTTAGGTCCGGCAAGGGTTCCAAACCTGCAAAGCTCGGGGCTGAAGATTTCTCGGAGGTCGTAGATTTGCTGCGGTCTACAGTGGATGCTGTTGAGAATGCTGGGGAGAAATTGTCTACCCATGGCGAAATCGAAGAGTAAGATTTAGAATCCCACGGGGAGGCATAGGGAAAACAGGTGCCTCAACTTCTAACCGCAAGGAGAGATTATGTCAGATAATGACACAAGCGAGCATAGAAAATTTGTTTATGGGTTTTGCCGAGAGGCGTTGATGCGAAAAGCATCACCTGAAGAAGTTAGTTACGCACTTGCGCTTGTGTCTCCTCTGAGTGGGCACAAAGCCCTTGGCTACAAAATCAGGCTTCAGAGGAAGGTTGATGGGAAGTCAATTAGTTGGGCAGATTTTTAGAAAAGGTTTGAGTTTTTTTTCAGTCATGGGTATGATGTTTATCACGATTGAAAAATTGAAATAAATTCTACATCGGTTATATGTTGATGTAGAAAGTGTTCTTTAAAAATTTAGAATATGACCCTTGCTCTCGGGTCTTTAAATTTCAGATACCGGATCTGAAGCCTCCTCGGAGGATAGCGAGAACCCGGTTTGGGAAAGACGTGTGCATACACGTTGCCGCCCAACTGTGAAGGGGGATGAGTTAAGGGGTGTGGTAGCCCTGAGTATCATCCAGTAATCGGATGCGTGAGCCCACATTCCACTGTGGGAGTGCTGCTGAAGGTATCTGCGAACTTGTAAGTTCATCGTGGAAACGGTTGCAGGGCGCTAAACCCAAGAAAAACTCTTGGTAAGTTAGCTAACGCTAACAGAACTTAACTTCTGGTGTTCAGAAGGCTCTCTGGTAGGAACGGCAACGGTCCTACCGTCCCGAAAGGGGTTAGGGGAATATCCTACCAAGGGGTTGAACCTTAACGTGTGATTGAGAGGGGAAGTGTACAGCTTACTCTATCGAGCACAGAATGGGGCCAGGAGTATCGTTTGCTGTTCAACACCTCCAAAGGGTGAGAACAGGGAGCAATCCAGTGAAGGGTAGTAGTTGCCCGTGTGTGTACGCCTAACCCGCAAGGGGACAGAGCTTAACCGCTTTGGGGGTCACTGGAGGGAGAACAAGACATGCTAATGTCTCCCACTTTAAAAACCAAGGGTAGCTTGCTATCCCGAGTTTTTAGGCTCACCGTTTCGGCGGTGGGCTTTTTTTTTGCCTTGTGTAAACCTTTTGCCCGCTTTCTGCTAATTATTTATGAATGTCAATACTTTTTAAGTATGGGAGGTTTTTATGAATAATTACAACGCGATGCGAATTGTTAAGATAGTAGGATACACCCTGATGGCAGGGTCTGTTGGTTTAGCTCTAACCTTTATGGCTATGATATAATCATGAAATTGACAAAAGTTTTGTCAATTGCTTTCGGGCAATAGTTTTACAATTCAGATAGAGGGATACCGGGGGCCAGTGGCCCCCGGTTCCTGTTTAAACAAGTTTCCCAGAAGATTTCAGAAAAAGTTTAGCGCAGTCTGTGTGCAAAACAGTGTCGAGGATACCGCTCTTTGAAATGGTTTTCCAATCTTTCATCAACATCTTATCTAGTCGACATCAAAAATGTATTTTTAAAAGATGGTCCATAAATCGTGATGGCCTCTGACTCTACCTCTTTACCTTGCCGTTTATTTTCCTTTTCCTTCCAGAGCTATATAACTGGTGTAGAAAATATTTTCAATTTTTATTGATTTCATCCTGGGCAATAGTTTTACTATATGCAACAGTTGGGCCAACTTCTTTTCTTTGAAGAGAAATCGGCATCAATTATATAGGAGGGAAGGAGGTGCTCCGTGGCAAATAAAACAAAGTGCTTGACTTCTGGCGCGGTATTTCACACCGATATCAATAAGAGGTCAGTCTCGGTCAAAGTAGACTTGCCTTTCGACCTAGATGTGGACGAAAAAGAGGCCGAGGTATTGGAGAATTTGCTTCATAACCAATTGGAGCTTGTCTTGAGGAGTTATTTCTTGTAGTATTCTAAATATGACAAAGGTTATACAGTACTTTAAACAAGTTCATATTAGAATATTACTGTTACTTATAATCCTTGATCTAATAGCTACTCTTAATTGGTATTTTTTTTTCGGGATAGAAGAGGCCAATCCATTGCTCTCCGCCCAGATCAAGGACTCTCCAGCAAGCTTTGTTTTGATAAAGCTTGGCCTGAGCTTGCCTGGACTATATTTATTAAATAAATATATAAATAAAAAAATAGCCCAAAGTGGAATTGGGCTTCTTCTATTATGTTATTCTGTTGTCGCTATGATTCACATCATGATATTTTTTATGATGATATAATTGCCGGGCAATAGTTTTACAAATTAAGTATACACGCATGCAACTAATTTTAAAGCCCGCATAAGCTCCCGCACGCACACACTATGTATACGCGGTGTGTGCGTGCGTGCATTCTGTTTGCTTACTTTACACTGCCCAAGACTTCCTCTGCTTCATCAGGTGTGAAAATGATATGTTGTATGCGCCCTGTAATTTCCATAGGCTCTGTGAACTCAAGGTACTGCACCGGCTGGTCAATGTAACCCTGAATGCTCTCCTCGGCTTTGTCGCCTCCGACCATGCTTACTGCTCCGCTAAGCAGCCCGATAGCTGCCGTAACTCCGATAATAATTGCCTTCATTCTATATTCCTTTCCTTATATATAATTGGTGAAGAAAATCTTGTATAATTTTCTCGATGGCCCATGTTACTTATCTATGGGGTTATCTTCAAGTTTCTTTTTCCAAGCTGCATATTCTACTAGCTGGGGGTCATCGTCCTCTCCCCATCTAGTGTTCAGCAGTTGTTCCATAAACAACTGCTCATAATCTCTTGCCCATTGAATAGCTGCTGCTGTTGATACAATACCATCCTCATTGAGCATCCAAGACAATTCATCATCGCTCAAACATTCATCGGTTGAAGTACAAGTACCACTTCCGACACAAGGGTCTTTTCTGATTGCTTCAATTCTAACGTCCATCATTTGCCCCTATGTTTTATAAAATAAAAAGCCCTACCTGCCACGTTTCGTGTCGCAGCAGGTAGGGCGAGGGAGGAAGCAATAGCGCAGCTTATTTTTTTGGGGGAGATACACTTTCGGTAATCACACCGGGTTGCTTTGCCGTTCTACTTCTCTCTTCTCTTCGTAGCTATATAACTGATGTAGAAAATTATTTACAAATTCTACGCAAACCGGGCAAAAGGTTTACGGGCCTTTGCCGTGCAACTGCTCCGACAAATCTTCTAACTCATCATTAGCTATTCCAAGCAGGGCATAGCCGCAGATATCTCTCCAGGGGCTTTCTCCAAAGGCATCTTTTTTATTAGCCAACCTAAATAGCTTATCAATTACTCTTGTGATAGCTAAAGCATCACGGTATTGATGTGGATAAATCCCCGAAGGATATAGCACCTCAAGGATGCGACAAGACTGTCCAAAGGAATCCCCGTATGCTTCGTTCTTCTCTTGGACAAGGGCTCCTATGTCAGATGCTATTTTTTCATAATTTTTTGTCATAGTCTTTATCTTACGCCTCGGGCAAAAGTTTTACAAAGGTTCTGCCTAGCCAAGACAACACTCTGGATGCTTGGCAGGCTTATGAAACCGTCGCTGCCTTTCTCGCACCAAGTAACAGAACTCCACTTCTTCTAGCTTTGAGGAGAGCTTCTTCTTTTGAAGATTCTCAATAGCCTGCTTCTTGTTGGAGATTAGAGTGAACAATGCGTGGTTAGTCATTGTCCGAATTTCGTCGAAACTGAAGCGCATGAAATGCTCCTTCCAAGTAACGTAACTTCTCATTAGAGGAATTCTCCAATGAATCAATTTTGGGCAAAAGGTTTACCTTCTCTCTTGATGGGGGAGGGAGCAACCCCTCCCCCATGCTCTAGGCCAGCTTGTTGCCAGCCTCCTCTACTGCGTCAACAGTGGAGGCGAGAAGGTCAACAACCTCGGAGAAGCTATCGACGGGCAGCTTCGCTGGCTTCGCACCTTTGCCGCCCCGGACTCGGAAGGACACGATGCCCTCATCCTGTCGGATGGTTCGGCGCACCATATCTGCCGCCGAAAGAGTCTCGTCGGACTCCTCCGAGATACCCGTTTCAAGGGCATCCTCCAGAGCGCCGACATAATCGGCAAACTCCGAAACGGGCAAGGACTGGCGACCAGACCCCTTGCCTCGGTTCACGGCGAAGGACACCATCGGGGTGCCATCGTCACCAAGGCTAACGCTCATAGTCTTACGCAGGATTGCTGCGGGACTCTCGCTATGCTCACTCGTAAAAATGGACTGCATAATAGACTCCTAGTCTAATCCCCCGATGGAGGGGGCATCCTGAGAGAGTATTCTCTCACGGAGATATAATTGATGTAGAAAAAAATCTGAAATTTTCAAGCCAACCCGTCTCGGGCAATAGTTTTACAAAAGGAATAAACAATAGTTTTACGATATATTTATTCAGTCAATACAAATTATTTGGCATATTTTTTGCACCAACTATATCGAGGTGAAAGGCTGAATAGCCTAACCACAAGTAGGAGAAGCGTGATGGTAGAAGTGACTTTAGACGGATATAAATACTATTATCATAAGAGCGATGAGGGCGGCAGTTGGCTTGGAGTTGCTGGTTACAACGGCTCAATGGGCAGGTATCCTAATTGTAGGGTGCCGTCTATATTGTGGGTTGACCTACATAAGCAAGCTTTAGTGGAGGGCTATTCACCTGATGAATTCAAGGCTCCCGAAAAGGAAGAGAAGAAAGTGGCTAAGAGAGCTTCTAAAAAGAAAGATAAGAATTCAATTTCTATTTTCTAAAGGGGAAATGAATAATGAGTAATGAACGTAGCACAGAGGAACTAATCGCTGAGTTTCTAAAGAATGGTGGGGAAATCATAAAGCTTCGATATGCCTCAGAGAATGACCAGAAGAAGGCTTCTCGAAAGTGGCATCATAGAGATAAAGCATTGTGTGGTAATGAGAAGTCTAAGGAGATTCTGGAGAAAGAAGATAGCAAAGAAGATATGATGATTTTCTCCAAGTCGGATAGATGGAGAGAGTAGCGGGTATTCAGCTCCCTTATTCTGAGGGGGTAAAAAATACTTGCCCTGTATGCGTATGCGTGTACAATGATAAAGAGGTAATAACGTGGAAAACTATATAAAAATCATAATTGCATTAGGTCTGTCTTACTGCCTTGTACACTGGGCTGTTAGTAACCCAGAGAGTGCATCGTCTGTAATAGACAAGATTGGCGCAGTAATCACAACTGGTACGGATTTTATTTCTGAAAACTTATTTGATAAAGAAGGAGTCTAAGATGCCTAATTGGTGTATGAACAAACTAAACCAAAGTGGTCCAGAAAGAGATATTCATCTTTTCAAGACTAAGGCTAATGGCCCCGTTCAATCATATAATGATTATATACCAAGGAACGGTGGAGCGTGGCCTATTCACGATGATGTTAGGCTGAAGGCTTTGTCCGAGTCTCTTCCAGAGCCAGGGGAGCCTTCTGTGCTTTCCTTTCATGCCCTCTATCCTGTCCCAGATGACGTTAGACGCTTTCCCTATGATGACACTAGGGCGAAGGAAGTCGGTGAACGTGTTGGGTGTGTCCGTGCGTATGGAGGCTATAACTGGGAGCAACAGCATTGGGGCTGTAAGTGGGGTGCTTCAGAGCCGGAGCTTCAATGTGAAGAAGATTCTTTTCTTTCATATTCTTTTGATACTCCGTGGGGTCCACCAATGGAATTTCTAAAAAAGGTTTCTGAGGATTGGCCTACTCTGTCTTTTGAGGTAGAGTATGAAGAGCCTGGAATGGGCTTTGCTGGAAAGACAGAGTTCGAGAACGGCGAGATTACTCTTGAGGAAGAGTGGGAGCCAGAGTACGAAGACGAAGACGAAGAGGAGGAGGAGGAGGACTGTGATGAGTGAGTTTGAATTTTTCATGTTAGAAAAGATAAATAGTTCACGCCACATGGAAAGAGATATGAATGAGGCTATTCTATCTTTGTATCAACAAGGTTATCTCGATGTACAGATGCGTGATGATGGAGAGCCTTTGATTACATCTTCTGAGATGGGCAAGAGCGCGATGATGAGTATGATTTTTTCATCTATTTTTCCCCAACCAATTGCAGAAGCATAGAAGAAGCTGTAAACCTTTTGCCCGGGAGGGTGGTGATGGACCAATTTGAATACGTTGTGCATGTAGAGGAAGAGTACGGATATAGGGATTGGCTATGGGTTCCTAACATGACTATTGATGAGCTACGGGTATGGTGGCAGAAGCTACCTACGGTGGCTCCTTTCTTCTTTGATGGTCCCGTAAATTTCCCTGGAGAAATCCACCAAATTTACTTTGAGACAGCAACAACATTTGCCTTTGTCAAAGAGGGTCCTAGCCGAGTAGTGACCCCTTTGCACTCAGACCTTCTTACTCTTCCTAAAGATGCTCTGTATATGCACATACATGAGGACGAGGATAGCTTTCTTCGGATTGGGGATAAAGAGTATGAGCACGCAGGCTGGAAGGAGTATGATGACCCATCAGAGCGAACTGGGGCTGTAAAGGAGGCTTGGGATAAGGCTCTTAATGAAAGTATTGCAAAGCGGTTTGGAGCAGAGAAAGAAGCAGAATAATATATGCGCCCGTAGCTCAGTTGGATAGAGCATCGGCCTTCTAAGCCGAGGGTCATAGGTTCGAATCCTATCGGGCGTGCCATTTTAGAGGAGAGAGTGATGTCAAAGGAAAGAGACTGGGTATGGAAGTACGTGCCCGTACACATGCAAGATAAAGGCGGATATGATGAAGGATATTATTATCATTACTGCTACAAGTGTAGGGAGAAGACGGAGCACGAAGATGAAATGTGTTGCACTTGTAACTCTCATAATCCAGACTAACAGAGTATTATAAACAATAATAAGAATTCAGTGGCGGGTGAAACCCCCGACCCCTTAAGTTCTAAGCCTCTCGGTCGAGAGTGGGGAAAACGATGATAGCTAGACCATCGCTCGATGACTCAAATAATCGACGCTGAATTCTTATTTTCTTTAGAGTAATATAACAGTATAACAGTATAATATAAGGAGAACTTGGGGCTAGATTTTGACGAAAATTTAGAAAAGGTGTGAGCTCCTTGGATAGCTTACAAAAATGTGGGTGTTCAGGAGGCGTGCTTTAGAAACCCATAAAAGAGATAGCTGGTAAGAATACGCACTCCATGCTATCGTCCGTTATTCCAAGTGAGCTCCGCCTCCCCTTTTTTATTTATGAAGATTTTTACATCAAAAAACTTTAGTTTATTCTGCACAATATTTAATACTGCGGCCGCTATGCACAGCTTTGCAAATGGCAATGATGTATTAGGTGCAGTATGTGCTGTATTTGCGTGCATGTGTGCGCATAACTATTGGAAAGGATAAGAATATATGCTTGAGTTTGTAGCCTATGTTGCCGTAGCCTTAGCCGGATATATCCTAGGATTCGTTATGGGCTGGTCAGATGCCGATAGTAGTCGCGCTCGAAGAAGAGAAGCCTACGTAGCCGTCCCTAAAGAAGATCCGACTCTCTGTCAGGATTACAGTCATTTAAAAAAAAAGCTGTAATAAATACCTTCTCACAAGATACGCTCGCGCATATGTATAATGAAAAAGTATATGATGCAGAGGTGGTTGAGGATGAAGTTCGGGTAAATAAGATAATTTAATTTTTTAAAAGATTTTTTTCACCAGTTATATGCGAGCAGGAGGTCCTATGTACGTTTTAGAAAGGTCTGGAGTTACATGGAGCGAGAAGTTCTATGTAGGAACAACTACATTTTTCCCCTGGTCTATGTGGGGAGATCTCGAACAAGCGTGTAAGTTTAAGAATAAATCTGAAGCTGTACGAGCAAGTTATAGGGTTGATGGAGAAGGCTTCTATACAACTGTTGAAGAGTATAATGAATTCGAATAAAAATATAGGCCGGTAGTTCAATTTGGTTAGAGCATGCGGCTCATAACCGCAGAGTTGAGGGTTCGAGTCCCTCCCGGCCTACCACTTTACATTAGGTAGTTAAATGAATCGATCACAAATAGCAAGTGCATTATATAGAGATACATTCTATCTATTGGTATGGGACCATAAGCATGGGCACGACCTATCTCTATACAGCACGCACGCAAAGGCGCGGCATTGTGGCGCATTGTTAATGAGAGATACAGCGGAAGAGTGGGGGGAGGATGTCGCCTCCCTAAGTGATGATGAACTATGGGAAGCGTGGACTGAGCTATCAGGGGAAACTGAATTCTTTTCCATTCAGCAGCTTAAGGTAGATGGAGATGGCCTCCTTTCGGAACGCATTGGTCTCGGGCGCTAGCTGCTAGGGAGATAGACATGCGCAAAGACATGGACAAAGTTCTCGTTACTACGCCGCGTATTGGAAGTAGTCGAAAGAACGGTGAGGTGCAAGAAAGTCGTAGGCTGGAGCGAGAAGAAAGGTATGACGATCTTCCTAGCTACTCTTCTATGAAGCCTAAATTAGGACTCTTTCTAAAAAGGAAAAGAAAACTTTGGGGATTGTGTGATGAATGATTATGGAACTCATGTATACTTGCATGTCAAGCTCAACTTAGAAGATGGTCAAACAGAAGAGTCTGTCCGAGAAATTGTTCAGGAGCTAGACTATTCTTTTGATCATAGCCAGATTACTGATTATGAAATCGTAGACATAGTTGATATGGAACTCTCTAAGGGAAGAGAGATTGATTATGTTGATCCTTACGAAACGGAAGAGATGGAATACGATGCTGAGCTATATGAAAAATGGAGCGAATAATGACTCATGATATATCGAAAAAATCTTGGGGATGCAATTACAACATCATGGAACTTCGTGATGGAGGTATGAGTGTAGACCTTGTTGGCTGGCATTCTGGAATTAAAAATGGCGATTTTTTGCTTTTAAAACAGGATGATGGTACAACAAGATACTTGGTTGAAAGCATTAGGTACGAATCGAACCCACCTGATATGTGGTTTGCGACAGCATCTTTTGCTCCGAGATAATTTTTTAATTTAATAAATAATAGGAGAGAATAATGAGAATTTTACTAGTTTTATTGGCAGTCGTCTTGGTTGCCGTGGTTGGATTTAATGTAAACGGATGTACTTCCGACGATGCTCAGCCGGAGCTTCAGCAAGTGCAGGATACTGTTGGTGCTGCGGATACCACTGATACTGTTGGTGCTGCGGATACCACTGATACTTCCGAGGCTGCGGATACCACTGATACTTCCGAGGCTGCGGATACCACCACAGAGGAGTAGA
>Ga0098040_1001168_pt1 | contig 11660 bp, 9 predicted proteins | sample 7_EtaG_FD_75065 | JGI IMG/M metagenome (GOLD analysis project Ga0098040, IMG submission 75065) | Marine viral communities from the Subarctic Pacific Ocean - 7_ETSP_OMZ_AT15161 metaG | ecosystem: Environmental > Aquatic > Marine > Oceanic | place: Pacific Ocean | collected 2015-01-08
ACTTGGGTTCTTTAGAAATAACAGGTGCTTTTATAGATGAAGCAAATCAAGTAACTGAAAAGGCTAAAAATATAGTGGCATCAAGAATGAGGTATAAATTAGATGACTATGGTTTGATACCTAAAATGCTAATGACTTGTAACCCTGCAAAGAATTGGGTATATTCAGAATATTATAGGCCTGCAAAAGAAAAAACTATTAAACCCTATAGAAAGTTTATACAAAGTCTAGTAGGTGATAATACTTATATATCTAAACATTATGAAAAGCAGCTATTTGAATTAGACGAATTAAGTAAACAAAGACTACTTTATGGGAATTGGGAATATGATGCAACAAATGACAGTCTAATAGAATATGATGCAATTTTAAATCTATTCAATCAAAAAGGAATAGATGGTGATAAATATATAAGTTGTGATGTTGCACGTTTTGGTAGTGATAGAACAGTTGTAATGTATTGGCAAGGGCTACACATTATAAATGTAAAAACATTGCTTAAATCAGCTGTAAATGATGTTGTAGAGCTTGTTAGACAATTGCAACAAGAGCATCAAGTTCCTTTGCGTAATATTATAGTAGATGAAGATGGAGTTGGTGGTGGTGTTAAAGACTACTTAAGATGTCAGGGATTTGTAAATAATTCAAGACCTATAAAAAAAGAAAATTATCAAAACTTAAAAACCCAATGCTATTATAAATTAGCAGACTTAGTTAATAAAGGACAAATAGGGATTGAATGTCCTGATGTTAATACCAAGAATCATATTATTGAAGAACTTGAACAGGTAAGAACTAAAGATGCAGATAAGGATAATAAGCTTCAGATAATACCAAAGGACACGGTAAAAACAATTTTAGGAAGATCACCTGACTATGCTGATGCGTTAGCTATGAGAATGTATTATGAAATCAACAGTAATACAGGGAAGTATTTCGTGCAATAAACTAAATAACAAAAAATTCTATTATATACTATGAAAGTCAATATCAACAAGGAAGGGAAGAAAGAAACATTTAATTTAATTGACAGTTGGTCAGATGTAACTCTTGAGAAGTGGGCAGATCTTGTGGCATTACAAGAAGGTACAAATAGTGAAGAAGCTCTTAAAACTATTACATCTATGTCAGACATACCAAAACAATTAGTGTCACAACTTGCTTTAAGTGATGTAGTTGGTATAATGGCTAAAATATCAGAGCTACAAAACCAAGCAGATACAACTCTTAAAAACCTTATTGAGATTGATGGAGTTGAGTACGGCTTTCATCCTGATTTATCAGATATAACATTAGGGGAGTTTGCCGATTTGGAAACAATGATAAAAAATGGCATTGAAGATAATTTACCTGAAATAATGGCTGTCCTTTACAGACCGATTACAAAACGAAAAGGGGAGAACTATTCAATACAAGCTTATGATGGAGCAATACGGCTTAGGGCAGAAGAAATGAAACAGATGAAAGCGGAAGATGTACAAGGAGCTTTGGTTTTTTTTTGGACTTTCGTAAAGACACTTTTGATAGTTATGCCATCATATTTAATGGCACAGACGGAAGCGATAGAGAAAACAACACAGACGAAGATTTCGCAAGTAAGTGGTCGTGGTTCGGAGTGATGTACAGATTGACAAATGGTGAGATAGTAAATTTAGAAGCAATAACAAAGCTTAATCTTTATGAGTGTTTAACTTGGTTAAGTTATGAAACAGATTTAAACGATAGTAAAATGGTAAATAGAAATGATTAACAATAAGACATATCAGAACGTAATAGATGTAATTGCAGAGATAGGCAATAAACATCAGCAGATAGCAACAGTAACAACAGGAGATATATACGATATAGATCTTGAGAAGAATACTAAATATCCTTTAATGCACATTAATCCAACGAGTGTTCAGGCAAATAACAGTTCTTTATCTTTTAACTTTCAAATCTTTATAATGGATATGGTTGGTATAAAAAATGATTGGACTACTTCAACAGCAGTAAATAAAACTAATGAGAAGGAAGTCTTATCTGATTGTTTAAGTAATTCAGTAGATATAATAGGAATCCTTAGACATAGTAAATATCAATCACAAGCTATGGATGATATTAATGCACCTATCTATTTTAGTTCAGTAGGTCAGTCCTTAGAACCATTCACAGAAAGATTTGATAATGACGTGACAGGGTGGGTGTTCTCAATAACGGTAGAAGCAGAGAATGACTTTCAGACTTGCACAATACCTGTAAGTGCTTAGATTAAATAATAATAAAATAAAAAATAAAAATGGCAGATTTAACAGTAACAATAAGTGAAAGCATTATAGTAAATAATGCAAACAGAGGTTCTACAAACACAACAACTATTGCGGACATAATAGATACTTTTGAAAGAGTAGTAACTTGTATTAATGGAAATGTAACAACAATAGCGACATTCGCTGCACAGCCTTATACTTCAGCAGGAGCTATAGATGTAGATAGGTGCAAGTATGTGAGAATCACTAACTTAGATGCTGCTGCTTGGATAGAAGTAGCAATAGTAACTACAGCTTCTAATTATACAGTATTACTTACTCCCGGCACATCACACATACTAGCACAGGGTGAAGCAGTAGCACTAGCTGAAGAAGATACAAGCCCTTCATTTGGTACTCTTGAAAACCTAGCGTCAATACAAGTAAAACCTGTAGGTGTAAGCTTTGATCCTAGAGTAGAGATATTCGCAGCTTCGATTGCATAATGGCAGAAGATGGTGCTAAAGCAGGATCTAAAACTAAGAACCTAGAAAGATTCTTACATAGTGTAGGGAAGCAGGTAGTCAATAGAGCTAAAGCTAATTTACAAAAAAAGAAAAGAGGAAGTAAATTAGAACAGTCTATTAAATACAAAATTGTTGAACAAGAGGGTTCTAAGGGGTCATTTGTTATACAATTCATTATGTATAACTACGGAAAGTTTGTAGATAAAGGAGTTTCAGGTACAAAAAAGAGAAGGCAATATAAAGACAAAGAAAACAAATTTGTATCAACTCCTTTTAGATTTAGAACAAAACAACCACCTGCAAGTATATTAACAAAATGGATTAAAAGAAAAGGATTAAAAGGCAGAGATAAAGAAACAGGAAGATACATAAGCCATAAGTCTTTAGCGTTCTTAATAGCAAGGAGTATTAAAAGCAAAGGAATACAAGGGATAAGCTTCTTTCAAAAACCTTTTGGACTTGCTATGAAAACATTTGGACAAGGAGTAGCACAAGCAATGGCTCAAGATGTTGCTGACAATATGAAAAACAATAAGAATAAGAATAAACAATAAACAATATGGCATTAGTTTTCGCACAACACCCTCGTTATAAAACTCTCGCAGCAGAGGAAGATATTATCTTTGCAATAAAAGAAAATACTACAATAGTAGCAAATGAAACAAAAGTTAAATTTGTAGCTAAAGTATTTGTTGCTAGTGATAGTTCTGCACTTATAGAAATAGGAGTATTTAAAACAACACCAAATGCAGCAGGAGTAGGGATATTTGATTTTGGAACTATATTAAAAAACTATGTATCGCCTGACTATACAGGAATAGATGACAGTTTAACTACAAGTCAATATAAGGGCGTTGATTATAGTAATACTGACTACCATCCAATTCACCTTATTGATGAGTTTTGTTTAGGGTATAACTCCACTAAATGGTTTAAGATAAATTTCACAATAGAGTATTTAGGAGCTGATCCTAACAATGTTAATTATGTAGCAGAAGATACTGCAATACCGACTTTAGTTTCAGATAAGTATTATTTATATAACGGTGTGGTCTATGACACAGATCCATTAAGAAGTGATAACAATAATGGTATTTATAAGTTTGGTTATGATTTACTTTTAGGAGGGTATATATGTAATGCTGCAACTATTACAACAGCAGGAGCTTTGTCTGACGCACCAAAAGTTCAATATGCAAGACTTACTGATTATGGAACTTTGCCTTATATTACAGGAATGACAAATGAAACTACTTATGGTTTTTATGCAATACAAGCAGATACAGTACAAGTACAGATGTATGACGCTTCAGATTCATTATTAGGAAGTTTCACAATAAATCCTAGTAGTTCAAATGGGGGATATAATGGAAGTCCTGCAACTACTTTATCAGAAGCTAATTTAATGTATATAGGGTGCTTCCCTGCAAACTTTGATGGTGCAGGAAATGCTACTTGGAATACACATAAAGCAAACACAAGTTATTATACATTACGACCTGAAGATGCAAGTGGTGTTCCACTTGGGCAGTTATATACAATTAATATTATATGTGATGACGCAAGAGGTTATGAGGGTGTTCGTTTGACTTGGTTAAACAAGCACGGAACTTGGGACTACTACACATTCAATAAGAAGTCAGTAAGAAGCGTGAGTACAAGTAGAAAAACATACACTCAGCTAAGTGGAACTTGGAATGAATCAATATTAAAATTACACGGATCTAGTGGTGGAAAAAAGAATTACAGAGTAGATTCAAAAGAAAAAATCAAAATGAATACAGACTATGTTAGTGAATTAGATTCAATATGGTTTGAGCAGCTTATGAATAGTCCTGAAGTATTTATATTAAATGGCTTTCAATCTGACACAGGTGGCGTACTAAGAAGATATGTGCAACCTGTAACATTAACAACATCAAATTATACTAGAAAGACAGTTGCAAATGATAGACTTATCCAATATTCTTTTGAGGTAGAAAGAACTACAAACCTAAGAACACAATCAGTATAATGAGTGTACAATTAATAGTATATCCACAAAGCACACTTGAAACAACCACAACAACAACAGGTGGTGGTGAATTTATAGTAGATGGTCAAAACTTTTCTTCTTTAACTGCTACTGCTCCATTTATTTGGGAAGATTCTAATTCTGTTTGGGGTAATGGTCATCCGGCTCTATTTTACAATTACCCTTCAATTCCTAATACTTGGTATTTATTTCGTATTCAAGATGGCTTTTCTTCTTATGAAGATTACCCTTATCAGTCAGGAAACAATGTTGTATTTCCTTCTTGGGCAGCACATTATGCTTATGGTGCAATATATCAGAGGATTACCAATTTAACAATTGGCGCACAATATAGATTAACAATAGGAAATAATGAAGATCCTGCTGACGACAAATGGTTTCAGGTGAAAATATATGAACCCGCCCCTATCCCACCTTTAGGGTTTGGTATGGGGAACTTCTATTTGAATTGGAATACTACTACTATTGCCTTTCCTATGAATGGAACAGATTCAGTTTTAGACTTTTACGCAACACATACTGAACATATATTTTGGCTGACAGCGGGTTCAGGCATTTATTCTCCTGCTCAGCTAACAACAATCACAGATATATCAATAACAGAGATAGGAACTTCTACCACAACAACAACAGGAACTGCACTTGATTTAGCAGGTCAAGAGATACTAGACCTTTACGAAGAAGAAACAATACCTCTAACTCTTAGTGTAGATGATTTCAAAGATGTTGCTGCTAAGACACAAAGTTATTCAAAAGCTTTTAATTTACCTGCTACTAAAAAGAATAACAAAATATTTGGTAGCATTTATGAAGTTACTAAAAAGTCAGATGTTTATACTTTCAATCCATATGTTTCAACTGCTGTTGTATTAAAGGAAAATGGCTTTATGGTATTTGAAGGATTTTTAAGATTAATAGATGTAGTAGATAAAAATGGAGAGATAAGTTATAATGTGAACCTTTACTCAGATACAGTAGGACTAATGGATTCAATGAAAGATAAAACATTTAACGAATTACCACTTTCTGAGTTAGATCACGAATATAATATTGAATCAATACAAGCAAGTCAAACAGGAGCATTGCCTTTATTAAATCCTTTACCTCCGGGAACTTTAGCAGGAGTAGCAGGTGCAGATACTACTGCGGTTTTAAAATATCCTTTAGTAGATTGGGCAGGAAGTATGAATAGGGATGCAACATCAGTTCATACTGCTCTTGGAGCTACTGATGGGAATCCTTCAATGAATAAACTAGAAGATGGCTTTAGACCTTTCATCCAACTTAAATACTTAGTAGATAATATATTTGCAGATTCAGGATTTACTTACACATCAGACTTTCTGACTTCTAATTATTTCAGTAAATTATTTATGGACTTTAATTGGGGTGAAGAACGTAATGGGTCAGCTCCTAACAGGAATAATTGGGTAAAAAGAAAAACTGCTTTAGTAAATACAACTGTCGGTCAATCTTACACAACTGCACCTTTAACTCAGCTTGGTTCTCCTCCGGGCAGCGCGGAGTTATGGGATAGCACAAATTATAGGTTTCAATCAGATGTAAATAACTTAACAGCATCAGGTGAATATAGAATACAAATAGAGAATGTTTCTACTTATCAAGAATGGACAGCATTTCTGCGAATAGCTGTATTTAATGCAGGAGGTAGTGTTATAGAAACAATTAAATATGAAGTAAGAGATGCTGATCACGCTGACGGTAGAGTTCAACCTCTTGGTGGAGCTTCAATATCAGGAGGATTTGATGTTGTATTAAACAATGGGGATTATATAGCATTACAATCAAAAACTTTGACGGGTTCGGGTGATATAAAGTTTTCAAATACAACTACAAGTTTTCTGAATGTAACATATAGTAATACCGCTGTGAGTGTTCTTTCTCTTTTACAAGTAGCAAGAGGTGACTTAGGGCAATGGGATTTCTTTAAGGGACTTATTACAATGTTTAATCTAATAACACTAAAAGACGCACAAGATCCATCTAACTTAATTATAGAACCTTATAATGATGTTTTTGTAACCAATCCTAATATCAAGACAATAGATTGGACGCATAAGGTAGATATTTCAGATATTAAGTTAAAACCTTTTGACTTACATAAGAGAACACTCTTTAAATATGAGGAAGATGAAGGAGATTATCCTTTTAGTGTATATAAAGCAGCAACAGGTGGTTATCTATATGGAAGTAAAGACTTTGACGCTTCAGGATTTGATTTATTAAGTGAGGAAACAGAAATTGTAGCTAATCCTTTTGCATCCACATTAATAAAGCCGTTATTTGATGATATTGCAGACTTTTATGCTCCTGTTATTTATGGAGCTAATGAAGATGCTACTGAGTTTGGATCAATTAAGAACTTACCTAGAATTTTATATGATACAGGAGTTCACACTATCAATGATTCATATTATATACCTGCACAAAATGGAGAGGGTGATGATAACGCTACTACTTATAGTTTGTTCTCACATACTTCAGCAGTTCCTTCTACTTTAACTGATACTGATTTAAACTTTGGAGAATGTCAATTAATGATAGGTGATTCTCCAACTGACAATCTATTCAGCACTTATTATTTTCAATACTTTTCAGAACTATATAGTGCAGATGTAAAGACAATGACTTTAAAAGTTCTATTAACTCCTGAAGATGTTTCAAACTTTAATTTCTATGACAAGGTATTTATTAAGAACAGAGAATATAGAGTGGACAAAATAAACTACAAACCAAACGACTTAGCAACTGTTGATTTTATACTTATAACATAATGGACTACAAAACAGGATTTAACGTAAAGCCAAAAGAAATAAGCGCAGTAGGAGAAGTAACTTTTACTGATGGAACTTATGACTTCCCACCGAATCAATTACAATGTGAAGCTTATGGTTATAAATACAATACGGCAACAGGAACTTGTACGGCTTTTCAATATAGTAATAAAGTAGCTAAATTACTTGATAATAGAACTAATAATGTAAAAGGTGGAACAGCACAAGTTGGAACATTTAATTCGTTTATAAATGGAGAGAGTAATGAAGTTAAAGGTGACAATAAGAATGTTTTTATTACAGGTCAAGAGAGTGAAGTTGAAAGGGGAGTAATCAACACATCAGTTTTAGGTGGTAAAATGGGTAAAGCAATAAGAGATGGTGAAATAGTCTTAGGTGGTGGCTCGTTTAATTTAGGAGCAGGATATACACAGAGTTCAAGAGTACAATTAAGTGGTAAAACCACAGACGCAACTGCTACAAACTTAACTGTACAAGATATAGTAGGTTCATATATTACGCTTCAAACTAATAGTATCGTTGGTTATGAGATGTACTTAACAAGATTGGAAACAGGGGGAACTTCAGGAACAGCAGGAAATTATAGTTACAGACAACAGAGGGGTGCTATAAGTACAGATAGTTCTAGTGCCATTACAATTACAACAGGCACTACGAAGAATATTGCTAAGGTTGGTGGTGTAAACGGGAGCTTTGCATTTGTAGATAGTACAACAGATGGAGTGCCAAGTGTAACAATAGAAGTATCAGATAGAGCTAATGTAAACAACTTATGGTCAGCAACAATTTATTTACACGAATTACGAACAAATATAGATTTTTAAAATGGCAATAAAAGAAACAGTAGAGGTAGAAGTTAAATCAAATGTAGGAGATGTATCAAAAGGAGCTTCAGATGCAGCAGGGAATATTGCATTTATGGGGGTGTCTTTAAATGGTGTTAAAGCTGCTATGTTGAAGCTGAAAACAACATCTAAAATGCTATTCAGTACAGTCAAAGCAGGAATAATGAGTACAGGAATTGGTGCTTTGTTGATTGCATTTGTAGCATTAAGACAATACTTTACAGATAATGAGGAAGGAGCAAGTAAGCTTAAAATAATAACAACAGGATTAGGAGTTGTATTTGGTAATATTACTGATGTTATAAGTAACTTAGGTAAAAAGCTTTTTGAGACTTTTAGCAATCCAAAAAAAGCGATAAAAGATTTATGGAAACTTATTAAAGAGAATCTTCTTAATAGAGTAACGGGAATGGTAGATGTTTTTAAAGCTGCGGGTAAGGTTATGCAGTCAGCTATAAAATTAGATTGGGATGGAGTTAAAGAAGGAGCAGCTGAAATGGGTGAAAGTATGGCACAAGTTGCTACGGGTGTTGATGATGTATTTAATAAAGTTAAAGATGGAATCAATAGCGCAAAAGACGCATTGAATGATTTTGTTGAGCAAACCAAAAAAGAAGTTGCTCAATCTACTCAGTTAGAAAAAGACAGACTAGCATTACAGAAATTTGAAAGGATGGCTTCTGTTGATAAAGCGAAAACGGAAAAGGATATGATGAAACTCCGTGTACAAGCAAGGGATTATGAAAATGAAACAGCAGAGGACAGACTTAAATTTATGAGAGAAGCTAATAAATTAGCTGATGAACAATTAAAGAAAGATCTGCACGTTGCAAGAGAAAAGTTAAGATTTCAAATAGAAGAAAATTCATATAGTAAATCTTCTCAGGAGAATTTAGACGCAGAAGCAGCGTTAAGGGTACAGGTATATCAAATTGAAAGAAGTAATTGGTCAGAAAGAAAAAGATTAAAATCAGAAGAACAAGCAATAGTACGAGAACTAGCTGCTAAAGAGAAGTCTGCTGCATTACTAAAGAAAAAAACTGAGGAATTAGATATACAAGCAGGGAAGCTTAAACTTCAAAGAATGAAAGACGAAACTAACGCTGAACTAACAATAAGGATAAAGGCGGCAGAAAAATTAAAAGCACAAGCAGAAAAAGATGCAGAAATTTTAGAAAAGAAGAAGCAAGATTCAGCAACGAAACTAAATGAATTAGAGCAACAGAATACGTTGGCTTTAATGGATAGCGAAAAAGAAAAAGCATTTGCACTTCTAAAAATTCAAGAAGATAAAGAAAAAGCAGCTGTTGAGTTGATGGAGAACTCAGAAGCACTTAAAGCAGCTATTACAAAGAAATATGAAATAAAAAATGCCGAGCTTACTAAAAAATGGGCAAAAATGGCTGCCGATTCAAAGCTTGACATTATGAGCCAAACGGCAGGTAATATGGTCAAGATATTAGGCGAAGAAACTGAAGCAGGGAAAGCTATGGCAGTTACACAAGCTACTATTGACACTTATAAAGGTGCTACGGCTGCTTATTCAGCTATGGCAGGGATTCCTGTTGTCGGTCCTGTTCTTGGAGCTATTGCAGCAGGTGCGGCAGTTGCTTCAGGGTTAGCAAATGTAAAAGCGATACTAACAGCAGATGAAAGTGGGGATGTTGATGATAAAACAGTAAAAGGAACTGCAAATGCTCCTGCACCTGAAATGCTAAGTGGTAAATTTGAATTAGGTGGAGGTCAAGCTCCTGAACCATTGAAGGCATTTGTTGTAACAGACGAAATGACAAACAGCCAAGATCAATTAGCAAATATAAGACGTAGAGCAACAGTTTAAAAATCAAATAAGAACAATTAATTTCTATTATATATTATGAAAAAGAAAACAAGCATTGTAGAATTAGTAATAAGTGAGGAAAACGAACCATTAACTATTGACGCAATTAGTTTAGTTACTTCACCTGCACTTGAAACTGACTTTGTTTATTTCTCAAAAGAGAAGAACAATTTAACTTTCGCAAAGGTAGATGAGGAAAAAAGAGAATTGATAAGTCCTGCTTTAATTCCTAACAAGCAAATATTTAGATATGATCCTAATACTGATAGTGAATATTACGTTTACTTTTCTAAAGAAACGGTAAAGAAAGCAGCTTATAGTTATTTAAAACATAATAACCATCATAAAGCAACTGAGCAACACAACGAAAGAGTTTCAGGTGTCTTGACTGTTGAGAGTTGGATAAAAGAGGGTGATCAGGATAAATCTAATTTATACGGCTTCGATCTTCCCGTTGGAACGTGGTTTGTGAAGATGAAAATAACCAATTCTGAGCTTTGGAGCAAGATAAAATCAGGCGAACTTCGTGGTTTGAGCATAGAAGGGTTTTTTGTTTCATCTATGGAAAAAATGAGTGAGCAAAAGCCAACAGACGAAGAAATATTGAAAGCATTGAACGATATAATAACTAAAAATCAAACAACCTAAAAAAAAATCTATTATATACTAAGAATAAAACAATTATGGAATTAAAAGAACAAATCTTAAAAGCACTCGGACTTTCTTCAGAAGTAAAGTTTGAAGTACAAGCAAAATTATTAGACGGAACAATTATTGTATCAACGGCAGAAGCTCTTGTTGAGGGCGCAGACGTATCTGTATTAACTGAGGACGGAACGACTATTGAACTTCCTATCGGTGAGTATGAAACTGAAGATGGTGTTGTATTCAATGTTGAAGAACCGGGTATTATAGCTAAAATCGGTGAATCTGAAGAAGTTGAAGAAGAAGGCGCACCTGAAGAAGAAGAAGTTGTTGAAGCTGCCGAAGAAGATGACGAGGACTACGCTGATGTTGGCGATTGGGAGGGTATGGAGAAAAGAATCCAAAACTTAGAGGACGCTGTTGCAGACTTAAAAAGCAAAGTAGGAGGTGAAGAAGAAGAAATAGAAGAAGTTGTAGAAGCTGCTGAAGAAATTGAGCCATCTACAAATCCTAAGTCAATTAAGACAACTGAAACGATTGAATTTTCAATAGAAGATTTAAAAGCTGAGAATGAAAGATTAAAAGCAGAATTATCTAAGAAACCTGCGACAAAACCTGTTGGAGTGAATAAGTTTGCTAGTACAGAAAAAAGTACAAAACTTTCTGCTGATGAATACAGAAAACTAAGCAGAAAAGAAAGATATTGGTATAATATAAAAAATAA
>Ga0098040_1001173_pt1 | contig 11634 bp, 9 predicted proteins | sample 7_EtaG_FD_75065 | JGI IMG/M metagenome (GOLD analysis project Ga0098040, IMG submission 75065) | Marine viral communities from the Subarctic Pacific Ocean - 7_ETSP_OMZ_AT15161 metaG | ecosystem: Environmental > Aquatic > Marine > Oceanic | place: Pacific Ocean | collected 2015-01-08
AATAAGAGGTAATGTTATGAAAGTAAAACAACTAAGAACTATTATTAGAAAAATGGTAGTAGAAGAGGTTAAAAAGCAAGTTAATGAAATATTTATAAAGGAACAGGTAAAACCTTCTCGTATGGTTGCAACAAAACCAAAAAAACGAGAAGATGTTAACTATACCGATAACTCTGCATTAAATAAAGTTTTAAATGAAACCGTTGGGTTTAAGGGTGAGACTGAAGAATATCCAACTATGGGTGGTAAAACCTATACTTCGGAAAATATGTCAGAGGTATTGGGATATGGTGATATGGCAAGTCCTGAAGTTAAAAGAACTAATGTTGCAGCACAAACTTTAGCAGAAAAAGGTGTTACTCCAGAACAAGTAGGTGATGGAGTTGTTAACGCACTCACAAGAGATTATTCAGATTTGATGAAAGTAATTAATAAGGATAAATAATGGCGAATGTAGTAAAATACTCAGCACTTGGTATTCCGTTTGGAATGGGATATCCATTAACTTTTGGAGCAAAATCTAAAACATTTGCGCAAGTTATGGAATACGGTGTAACTATTAAAAATAATATAAGAAATCTTTTACTTACACAAAAAGGTGAAAAAGATTCTGATCAAGAGTTTGGTACAGATTTAAATAGATTATTATTTCAGTATCAAATAGGAGATCCAAGTTTAGATGCTGCTGTAGATGAAACTATTCGTGAAGCTATAGAAACATATTTACCTGGAGTAAGTATTGCTTCTATAGTAGTAGAACCTTTAGATACAAAAGATGGAGCCGTGGTAGTAAAAATAGATTTCCAAGCAGATTTGATGGATCCAGCTAACTTAGAATTTACAGTAACTCCAGATGGGGGCGCTGAAGATTCCGCCGGCGGTGTAACATCAACGTTACTATAACATATAGGATAAAAAATGGGTGAATCAACAAATATAAAAAAAGACGTAAAAAGAGAAGTTAAGTATTTAAATAAAGATTTTTCACAATTTAGAGAAAGTCTTGTAGAGCATGCTAAAACATATTTTCCAACTACCTATACAGATTTTAGTGATAGTTCTATTGGAATGATGTTTGTAGAGATGGCATCATATGTTGGAGATGTTCTTTCTTATTATGTAGATAATACTTTTAAAGAAACTATTTTAGCATATGCTGAAGAAAAGAAAACTGTATATGATATAGCACAATCATTAGGATATAAACCAAAAACAGGAGTTCCAGCTTCTTGTAAAGTAGATGTATACTGTACAGTTCCATCACAAGGTTCAGGAGCTAATGTTACACCAAATTGGTCTTATGCTCCTACTATAAATGCTGGGATGAGACTTTCTACAAAAGCCAATACAGCAACATTTAGAACTACAGAACCTATAAATTTTCAAGTTTCAAGTTCTATAGATCCTACTTATTTTGAAAAATATCAAGAATCTGCAGATGGTACACCAACAAAATTTTTATTAAGAAAGAAAGTGGACGCGGTTAGTGGGAACGTTAGTACAGAGTATATAACATATTCAGCAGCAGAACAATATACAATTAGTGTACTGGGGAATGAAAATATTAACGAAATAATTTCAGTATCCGATAGTGATGGAAATAAGTGGTATGAAGTAATGTCTTTAGGACAGGATACAGTTTTAGATGAAAGTGCAAATAATACCACAAATTCTCCAGATTTAAGTGATTATGCTGGAGATACACCATATCTAATGAAACTTATTAGAACACCAAGAAGATTTGTTACATATTTACGAGGTGATAATAGAACTGAATTAAGATTTGGTTCAGGAGTTTCAGATAATCCTGATGAAGAAATTATACCAAATCCAGATAATGTTGGATCATCTCTTTCTACAGGAGTTTCTAAATTAGATACTACATTTGACCCAAGTAATTTTTTAAAAACGCGGACTTATGGATTAGCACCATCTAATACAACATTAACAGTTGTTTTTGCGCACGGCGCTTCACATACAGATAATGTAGGTGTTAAACAATTATCAAGAATTGTAAATAAAGTAACATCAATACCAAATTCAAGCACTTTAAATTCAGCTACTGTAACTGCTACATTACAGTCTATTAGGGCTATAAATAATGAAGCAGCTGTTGGAGCTAAAAATGCAGAAACATTACAAGAAATAAAAAGTAATGCAGCTGCTAATTTTCAATCACAAAATAGAGCAGTTACTAAGAATGATTATATGGTAAGATCATTAGCAATGCCTTCTAGATTTGGAAGTATTGCAAAAGTTTATGTAGTACAAGATGATCATTTAAGTGATATAGCAGAATCAGTCAGCGATAAACCAGGTGCTTCATCAAGTGATTCAGAGGATTATACACAAGGTGGTACTGATCAAAAAGAAAAATATGGATAAAAACTATGCCTAGTCAAGATAATAAAAACCCGTTAGCATTAAATTTATATGTTTTATCATATGATGGAAATAAAAATTTAACTGCACCCAATCAAGCAACTAAAGAAAATTTACAAACATATTTAGGACAATATAGAATGGTAACAGATGCTATTAATATTAAAACTGCGTATGTTATTAATATTGGAGTTAAATTTTCTATAATGACATTACCACAATTTAATAAAAATGAAGTTTTAGTTAGATGTATAAATGAAGTAAAATCATTTTTTAATATTGATAGGTGGCAAATAAACCAACCTATAGTTATATCTGATTTATTATATAAATTATCAGTTGTTGAGGGAGTTGCTGTTGTAGTAACACCAGAAGATGCTGTAGCATCTACTGCAAATCCTGCTGATAAGCCACAAATAATTATTACAAATAAATACCGAACTGCTGATGGTTACTCTGGAAATGTATATGATATGGATAAAGCATATTATAATGGAATATATCATACATCATTAGATCCAAGTATGTTTGAATTGAAATATTCAGATTCAGATATACAGGGTAAAGTAGTTGGAACTATAGGGGGATAATAAATGCATTATTTTGAATATCCAAGCGTAGATGCTACAATATATCAAGCAAGTCAATCTATGAATACGGGATTGGATCCTATATTAGAGGTTAGGAAAGATGTGAGTGCTACTGGTGATACTGTAAATGTTTCACGAGCGTTAGTTAAATTTGATTTAACCTATATTAGTTCTTCAGTAATAAGTGGGTTAATACCATCTACTGCAAAGTATTATTTAAATATGTATGATGCAAACCCAGAAGAATTAACAACCAGTGATCTTTTATATGCTCATCCTGTAAGTCAATCTTGGACTGGTGGAACAGGAGAATTTGATTCTAATCCTCAAATAACAAATGGAGTTAGTTGGAAATATAGTCAAGGAAAGAGTTCAGGTCAATATTGGATGTCAGGCAGTTTATCGGGATCTGGTGCTACTTGGTATAGTGGTAGTGGTGGCGCTAAACTTGATGCTTCACAATCTTACGATCATTCAACTACTGATATGAGAATGAATGTAACAGATATAATGAATGCTTGGATTTATTCTGGCTCAACATATCCAAACGAAGGGTTTTTAGTAAAGAGAAGTGGTAGTCTGAAAAATACAGATACTTCTCAACCAGAGGGAAGTACAACACATTTAGGAAATTTTAGTTTTTTCTCAAGAGATACAAATACAATTTATTCACCAAAGTTAGAAGCAGTTTGGGATGATAGTTCTTGGAGTACAGGAAGTTTACAACCAATAACAGGCTCTGATTATGATGATATGGCTTTTTATGTTAAGGGGTTGAGGAGTGAATATAAGCAAGATTCTAAAACAAAAATACGAGTGGTAGGACGGGCTAGATATCCAGAAAAAACTTATGCTACTACACCTACTCAATTGGGTGTAAAGTATTTACCAAGTGGCAGTACTTATTATTCTATAAAAGATGCACAAACAGAAGAAGTTATAATTCCATTTGGAAGCGGTTCAATAGTAAGCTGCGATTCAACAGGAAATTATTTTAATCTTTGGTTAAATGGATTACAACCAGAACGAATTTATAATGTTCAATTTAAAGCAACTGTAAGCCAGAGTACATCAAATGAGCAAGATGTAATATCTCTTCAAGATCACACTTTTAAAGTGAGTAGATAATGCCAATAACATTCGAACAAGTTAAAACTGATTCGAGGTTCAAAGAAAAACTTGATTCATTTCAAGCTAAACGTTTAAAACGCTTAGAAAGTGAATATCAAGATTTATTTTTAACTGGATCAAGAGAAGATGGTAGTACAGTATTCAGAACTAAGAATGGAACAATAATATCAGTTGATTCAGATTTAGATCTTTATGGAGTAGATTCAACTGATCAATTAGTTCCAGTAAATTTAGAAAAAACTTCCCCAGAATCAGATAAAGTTGATGATATTGTAGATAAAAATTTTAAAGAGTTAATGGGTGGAGCTGGCTTAGGATTAAGTATAGAAGAATTATTTAATGAATATGAAAGATTAAAAGGAAGTATACCAGGAGAAGGTACAATAAATTCACATAGGTATTTGGTTGAAACAAGTGTTGAATATATAGGTGGAATGGATGAATTAGCTAGAATTAAAGCAGAGTTAGAACGAGAGTTAAAAGAATTAGAATCATTGATAGCAGAAACTGCTGAAAAAGAAGCGGCGTGGACTTCTTATTTAGCGGAAATGAATAATTTTGTAGATACTACTCAACCATATTCTCGGGCAGATTGGGAGCAAAAGGGAAATCCAATAGCATCAGCTGATGCTGGTTATCAAAAATTAAGGTTTGTTAAAAATTTACCTTATAGTGTTGCTACGACTCCTAAAGTTGATGTTACTGGAGTTCTTGAATTACCATATAGAGTTTCCAAAAGAACTCAACGTAGAAAAAATGGGAAATTATCAAGTGGTTGGAAAAAAATATATATAAAAGTAGATGCAGTAGGTGGTACTGGGATGACATATAGATGGTTTGTTGATGGAAATGAAATTTTTCCAAGTGATAGATATGGGGCTACTGATAAAGAAGTAGTAGAATATTTTCCAGCTAAATATAGAAAAAATCATGCAACAAGAGTTTTTACATGCAAAATATCGGATTCTCAAACCCAAGGGGAGATTACTTCGGGTCCAATTAAAGTACAGGTTGACTAATGCCAAGTAATGAATTAACATATAATGATTTTAATATGTTGTATACTTCTACAGCACATCCGACGTCATTTGGAAATGATACTAGAGATTTTGTATTAGTAACAGTTTTAGATCAAACTGGTGAAGTAATAGAAACTACAGAAATATCTGTAGAAGAATTGAAAGTAGGAGAATTATTTAATTTTAATCCAGGAAGAATACTTAGAAAATTAGGATATATAGCTGGATCTTATAAAGTAAGATTGAATTTTCTTAGAAGAAAAGCTGGTTCGAGTGTATATGGATTCTTTGATAACGATAGAGAATTGTGGAAAGGAGCAGTTCAAAAAATTGAAGGTAAGTATTATACTGGAACAAATCCACAAGATACAAATGTTGAACCATTAACAAGGGTAAAATTAGCATATGATGTGTCAGATATAAGTCCATCCAGAAAAGAAGTTAGATTACAATTAAAAAATATAGATGTAACTGAAAAAACTTCATATGCATCTAATTTTATAAATTTTGATACTGCAGCATATGATTACATTCCAAAAAGTACAGATGATTATACTTCAGAAGGAACTGTAAAAGTAGATACTTCTGATCCTTATAAAATTAAAGCAACTTTAACAGCTGAAGATATGGGATTTTCTCCAGCTATGGTAGGGGGTAAGTTAACTATAGATAATGCATTTATTATATCATATAAAACAACTAATCTTACCGTAACGGATAATACTAATAAAATAATTACAAAAACAAATACTGTAACAGATTATGTAGATGATGAAGAAAATCCAAATATAGATGTAGGTCTTAAAGATGATACTACAGAAACAACAACTGGAGGTCGTGGTGGGCTTTCAACTGAACGAGACGAGTTTGATTTATAATGGCTAAGCAAGATCCAAATTATACAGAAAAAGATGCTCAAAGAGATGCACGAAAAGCTGCTGGTGAACAGGAAAAAAATGCCCCTGGAGTAGGAAAAGTAGTTGAATCAATACCTCAATATGCTCCATTTATATCTGAAATTGTAGAGGTTAAAAGTCGTGATACTATAGTTGTAGAAGCAAATTTTAAAGATGAAGGAATATCATTATCGGCACAAGATGGTGATTATGAAGGTACTAACCCAAGAAAACCATTAACATTTCATGTTACATTTGATAATATTGATGTAAATGATCTATCACATTATTTGTATACAGAAGATAATAATCTTTATTTAATTGTAAATACTCATCAGGAATCAGAGAAGAAAAAATTATTAAAATTATATTCATCAATTAGTGAAGCCTCTCTACAAAATGTTTCTGTAATAGAAGAAATTATTGATCCAGTTGAAGAAGATGTACTTTTAATACCAGAAGATGAGATTGATGAAGATGTAACTTTCTTATTAGATCCACAATTTGATTTAGAAGCAGCCCAAGGCTCATTTTTTGATAATAAATCAACACAATATAAAAATTTATCTGATTTAATAACAAGTGATGTAAATATATCAGAACAAATTAGAACAGATATATTAAGTTCTAGTTTACAATCAGTTGATTTAAATATAGATTTTGAAAAATATGATAATTTTACTGTATTTGGTTCTGCCGTATCTAAACTTGATAATGCAAAATATAAATTTGATAAGATAGAATCGTTATTAACTACATCTGCATCATTAGCAACTAATTCTACTACTGGATCTTTAGGAAAAGAATTAAGTTCGGTACATAGACAAATTAGAGATGTTAAATTAAACTTTACACCATATGAAAAGTATTTGTATAGTACTGTTTCAACTGTTGTAAGTGGATCAGAATTTTTAGGGACGGAACGATATAATGCATCATGGCCAAAAACTGGAAGTGGAACATTTAGTGATCCATATACACCAATAACTTCATCTCATGCAGATTTTACATCTTGGTATGGGAGTGTTGTAAATGAAACTGGTCAGGCATATAGTGCATCGGTATTTGATATGGATAATGAAAATAGATTAGCTAATAGAATACCAAAATATATTGTACAAGATAATTCCAATGAAGATTTTTTAAACTTTATAGATATGGTTGGAGAAATGTATGATGAAGTATGGACATATATTAATCATATTCCAAAAATATATGAAACTTATGATTCGAATAAAAAAGGATATTCAAATGATTTAATTCAAGATGTAGCGAAAAGTTTTGGATTAGATTTGTATAATGGGGCAGATTTATTAGATTTACCAAGATATCAATACGGGCAATACCAATCAGGATCTGATTCTGCGTTCACAACATATTCAGCTGAACCCCAGAAAGATTTAGGTAGAAAAATACATAGAAGATTGATTAATAATATACCCTTTTTCTTAAAAACAAAAGGTACATTAAAATCTTTACGGGGAATGGTTAATATGTTTGGAATCCCTGCTACTATTTTAGATGTTAGGGAATACGGTGGTCCATCTCTTCCTGGTCAAGTAAAATCATTTAATATAAAAAGAAAGTTTACTAAATCTTTAGATTTTAGAGGTGGGCAATATGTTCAAGTACCTTGGGTACACGATGGAAATACAGGAAGAAGACCAGATACAGTTGAATTTAGATTTAATTCTGTAAATAGTGGAAGTCAAACTCTTGTTGAAGCTGTAAATGGATCTACAAAACATTGGGAAGTTAAATTAAGAGAAGATTCTACTACAACTGATAATGTTGGGCATGTTGATTTTCAATTATCTGGATCAAGTGGATATGTTTCAATGTCTACAAGTGCTATGCCATTATATGATGGTGAATTTTGGTCTGTTATGGTTTCAAGAGAATCTGGTAGTGGTGCATATGTAGCATCTGATAGTGGATCTCAAGCCGTAACATATAGATTAGCAGCTAAAAAATATGATGCAGGAAGAGGTAAGATATATTATGCGTCTGAAACTTCTATGTCTATAGATGGGGCTAATACAGTTTCTCAATCATTGAATACTTCTTGGTTAACTCCTAATCAGGTTAATGTTGGTTATGGTGCAGCTGGATATTTAACTGGTTCTATGATGGAGTTTAGATATTGGAATTCACCACTTACAATGTCGGCATTTGATAATCACGTTACTTCACCAAAAGCTTATAATGGAAATCATGCTTCAGCTTCGTATACTGATTTAGTATTTAGATTATCATTTGATGATAATAAAGATTTGAGTGTAGCTGCAAATGCACAATTACAAGATAAGAGTGGAGATACTTCATTAACTACAATTACTGGTAGTGCTAAGAGTTTTAGTGGTAATTTTTATGCTAGTGTAGAAGATGAGGATAAGATGTTAGTACCAAATATTGGTCCTAAGAAAGAAAGTAATGTTAAGATGCGAGTTATTAGCTCAAGTCTTGAAGGTGGTGGCTTACAACCATATATTCCAGGATATAGTTCTAAACGATCGGAAAAAAGTTTATTAGATGCAGCTCCAAAAGATTCACCGAAAGTAGGAATATTCTTCTCACCAACAGATGTAATAGATGAGGATATTGTTAGATCTTTAGCAGATTTAGATTTTCATCAATATGTTGGAGATCCAAGAGATTTACCTAAACCAAGATATAGAAGATTACATGAAATAAAAAATGCGTATTGGCAAAAATATAGTTCACCAAATAATTTTTGGGATTATATGAGATTAATAAAGTATTTTGATCAGATTATATTTAAACAAATAAAAGATATTTTGCCAGCTAGAACAAGGCCCGAATTTGGATTAACAGTTAAACAAAATATTCTTGAACGATCAAAAGATATTATTTCAAGAGGATTAAGTTTTGAATCCCCAAATTTTGAAGGACACATAGATGCATCAATATATGCAAAAGAAGTTACTACAAAATTAACTGGAAGTATAAATGATAAGGAAGGAATTATTTCTGGATCTACTGAAATATTTAATATACCAACATTAACCAGATTAAATTATACAGGATCACATAAAGGATATTGGGGAAATACATATATATCTTCTTCAGTTACAAGCGGTGGTCCTGAATATGTGTTTGAAGAAGTTTTACAACCAGAAATAACTGGCTCGATTATTTCACCACATAATTTAGAAACAAAATATTATTATAGTAGTTCAGTAAGCCGATCTTTGAATTTATATTATTCTTCATCAACAGCTCGTTCCACTATAGATAGTAAATATGATCAATTTAGTGCATTAGCTAATTTGATGTTTGAAGGATGTAAACAGACTAATGCTACGACTGTGTTAAATAGTTATGCAGGAAACTTTGATCCAGTAGAAACTTCGGATACTACTCCACTAAGAATAGTATCTCAAGATCCTGGAAAATCACAATTGAGAATAGAATAATGTATAATATATTTTATTATTATATTTATAGTAGAGTAAACGCAGTTATATACGAAAACCAAATATACTTAGGAGTAAATAATGGGATTTTTAGATAATACCACGCAAACCATAGATGCTATTCTTACCAAAAAAGGTAGAGAATTATTGGCACGTGGAAATAATGAATTTAAAATTACAAAATTTGCATTAGGAGATGATGAAATTGATTATGGTCTCTATGATGTTTCTCACCCAGATGGAACTAATTCATATGGAGCGGCTATAGAAAATATGCCGTTACTTGAGGCTATTCCAGATGAGAATCAGATAATGAGATACAAACTTGTTACTTTACCAAAAAATACAGTTAAATTACCTGTTATTAAGTTGGCAAGTTCAGCATTAACATTTACAACCGCAAATGAACAACAGATTATATCACCAGCAACAACTAATGGTAATGATGGAAAAGGTGGATATACATTTATATTACATAATTCGAATGCAGCAGATTTGTTTGTATCTGCAGGTGGTGGGGTTGAACAACGAGGTGGAACTGTTCCAGTATTCCTTAGTGATGCTGATAGGAAGAGAAGTACTACAGTAATAGGTAAAGTTGTTAATATAGTATCCAAAGCAACTACATCAGCAATTACAACACAGTTGACTATTTTTGGGAATGATTCTGGCGCATCTCAAACAATTAGTGTAGCTGTAACGGCAAATAGTTAGGAGTTAGAAAATGGCTGAAATATATACAGTATTTAATACAGAAGAAGATATAATAGCCGATATTAATCAAACTATTAGTTCTGGGTTATGGTCGGGGGGTATTGGAACGCTTCAAACAATGCACACTTCTTCTACACAAAGTGGAAGTTCGGGAAAATATTTTTACGATGTTTATAAAACCAATCCTTCTTCAGATAGCGAAGCAGAGGTTCAGTTTTCAATGGCGTTTGGACATTTAGATGGTAGTGGAAGTGCTGGGATATTAGGAACTTCATATACAGATAGACCATCGGCAGCTGTTTATTCTCAATTTAGAAATTTACTTCTTGCACCGAATGATACTAAGTTTACTTTTTCTCCATCTAAAGATATAAAACACATTTACGCTATTTCTATGGCTAGAGCTAGGATGCGTGAAAAAGTGGATCCAGGGAACTGGGAACTACATTTAAGTAGTAGCGCAGGAACTGTAAAATTGATTGATGATAGTGGTGCTACAACTGATCCAACAGTTTCTCAGGGTGGTAGAGTTTTTAATATAGTAAGTGGTTCAATAACAAGTGGCACAGCAGTAACAAACACAGCGGCAGCAAGTGAAACAACTGATGGTGCGTATGGATTATTTTATCCTGATATGGGTATTATGATTTTAAATGGACAAAAACTTGATAATGGATATCTTGCATTAGCTACTAATACTGCATCAAATGCTGCTCATAATAATACGGGTAAATTATATAATTCCGTTTCTGCAAGTTCTTATTTTGTAGCTAGACGGGAAGAGCAATTAAGTACTACACATTATTTTTGTAGATTAACTAATAAGAAATATAATTTTAGTACTAATCCTACATTTTTTACTCAATCTGATGGCTCACTAACAGTATCATCTATGCAAAATGATCCTAAGGTTTATATGACAACCGTAGGAATGTATAATGATTCTAATGAATTGTTAGCAGTTGCAAAATTATCTAAACCTTTATTGAAATCATTTTCTAGGGAAGCTATTGTAAAAGTGAAGCTCGATTTTTAACGGAGCTTTTTAATGTATAAGAATTTTCAAGATGGCGATACTTCTGTAGAATCGTTTAAAACCCACAAATCATTCTCGTTAACTGATATGGATAGTGGGAGTGGTGTTTTTGGTTTTAGCGCTAATAGTAGTTCTGCACATTTATTTATTTCCTCATCAGCTGTCTCTTCAAGTTATTATAGTGGATCTGTTTCGGCTGATAATACACCTTTTGCAACATATTATGCAATTCCAAGTTGGTTTACAATAAATCGGTTATATTATTCTAAAAAAGATGAACCCTGGAATTCTTTTGGTATTAACAATGTAGCAAATAAGAAAATGACGTTACATGGTTCTGCTCAAATATTAACAATACCACAACAATTTTTTGGAGAAGAAGTAAAACCAGGCTCAGTAACAATTACTGATAATGGTGGTGCAACAACA
>Ga0098040_1001174_pt1 | contig 11634 bp, 14 predicted proteins | sample 7_EtaG_FD_75065 | JGI IMG/M metagenome (GOLD analysis project Ga0098040, IMG submission 75065) | Marine viral communities from the Subarctic Pacific Ocean - 7_ETSP_OMZ_AT15161 metaG | ecosystem: Environmental > Aquatic > Marine > Oceanic | place: Pacific Ocean | collected 2015-01-08
CAGTGAGCGAAGTTAAATCTTGTACTTGATCTACAAATGCCATTCTTGTATCCTTTTACTAAGGTACCCACCCCCCTAGAAGAGACCCCACATCTCAATAGGGGGGCGGGTATTATTTTAGTTGTTATATATGATTATGTTTACAGTCCAGTAGCATCACCAAAAGCTGGTGCTGTTGCTGAAGTTGCATTACCATGTACATACCATATAGTGCCATCACAATAAACTTCTACATATGAGCCAGGTTGTGCGACTAAAATAGTACAAAAATCATTACTATTATAGTCAGAAGCAACACTAACATCATCTGCATTAGAATCATTATGTGTTAATCCGCCATAAAAATATGCAGCAGCAGCAGGACTTGCGATTTCTAAATCGTAAGAGCCCCCTGTCTTTGCTACAACTATTTTATATGTCAGACCCTCTGCTGCAGTAGGTAATGTTATTGTTGTATCTGCGGCCAAATTTACGAATAAATTCATACCACTTTCTGATGCAAGAAGTGTTCTACTTGCAGCACAAAAGCTCACAGAGGTTTTTCCCATATCAATAGCATTATCTGCCTTGTTTTGTCCATATAAAGGATTAGCCATTACTCATCCCTCCTTATGATTGAACCCAGAGAGAATGAGTTTCGGGACAACTCCATTCCATTCCGGATTCGGTTAAGATCTGATCTACTCTACGGTCAACACCAGAGTTCTCTAAAGTCTGAACTCCTACATAGATCCCAGTATCACGATTAATTCCATTACCAACTAATGGCCTGTATGCACAATATTTCATGTTAATACCTAACAATCCAACATTAGTGCCATCAAGATGCACATTACGTGCAATATTCATATCACCATATACAGTTGAGATTGTTGTAATATCAACACCAAATACTTTCTTTCTACCAGTTGTAGCCATACTAGATCTTGCCAATGAATCATTAGAAGGATCTGCACTTGCTCCAGCAGCATAAGCATCTTCTGGAGTGACCATACCAACATTATTAGAAAAGTATCCAGATAATTTATGCAACCAATTGTAAACCGCTGTAGAAGCAAAGAATACAGTTGATGAAGCATTATTATATCGTGGATCTAACAAAGCTGACATATCATCAAGAAATGAATCTTGAGTTTTGGTAGCTAGTGGCAAAGTGAAAGAATTACCATATGTAGAAATAAAGTCTACAGCACCTTGTGTGGTATTGTAAGTAGAACTTTGGTTACCAAACAGAAGACTCTGCTCAATATCCCATTTATGTTCAATTAACTTTTCTTTCCAAATACGTGCCCACTCATTGCCCTGATACTTTAGTACAGTCGCACGGTCAGTATTATTCATAACTGCAGATGTTTTCCATATCTGAGTTTGTCCAGTACTAACACTGTATGGCTGATCTTGCCAAGATTCCGGATAACCAGAACCAGCAGCAAAAGCAGAGCCAACTACATAGCATTTAAAAGGATCTAAAAACTCTAGAGACTTCGAAGTTGAAGTCACTGTGCCATCAGCTCCTAAACCTGCACCAGTATTGTCTGTCTTATCAGCAGTAGTAGCAGCACAAAAATAAACTGATGATGCAGCTTTAACACAAGTTGCATTAACAATAGCTTTATTAATAACTGCACTACTAGAATCTGAAGTAGCTTCTCCCTGGGAATCTAAATCAACTGAATTAATTTTCCACAAGGTATAGCCACTTACAGTACCAATAAGAGAATTGGCATTACTAGATGAGTGATTTATTTTCATGATTTGTCCCGGAACGAAGAATAAAGGCTGCGTGCCTTTAATACCTTCAGAGTAACTTGCTGTCTGTCCTTTGATATTTTGCAGATTGCCATTATTATTATAATCTGTAAAAAATCCAAAAGACCAAGGTGTGCCTGCTACCGGGGTTACTGCTGTATCAGCTTCGACTGCTGTTGCAGGTACTGTACTAGCAGTTATGCTATAATCAGCGATATATGCATATCGCTTTGTGTAAGACGACCGTTTCTCAGTAAACTTAAACTGAGGGTCATCTGTCGGTTTTTTCGAAACCATACTTACAAACCGAAAGAAAGGATCTTGTGCTAATGATAATTCAGATACTTTATCACCGAAGTTATATTTTCTCCGGAGAGCACCTGTAGCAAGAGAATCCCCTATAACGGCCGTAGGCTCGGAAGTATAATTACTCCCGGTTACGTTAAGAATATCCGCCATTTGTCTATCTCCTTAATTAGGATTAAGTTTGGATAGACTACATAAATTTTATATAAGCCTAACCAAACAGGTTATCAACATCACTATCAAAGCCATTTATCAGGTCAAATACTTCATCTGATTCTGATCTTTTCTGACCTTGACTGTTTGCTCCCGATGCGGATGTAGGCATATCACGGACATTCTTCATTTGATTTAACATGTCTGCTTTTGTAGAATTAGCTACATTAGTATTGTTTTGATTTCGATTCAGTAAATAATTTACATCATCTAAAGTCATAACATGCTTTTGAGCCTTTTCTTTAAATGCATTAAAATCAGTTTCTGACATTTTATGCTTATCCATAAATGCTTTTTCTTCAGATACTCTGGCTTGAGCTTGTTGAATACCTTGAGCTCTCTGTTTTTCAACAGTAAGCATCTGGCCAACACGCTGTTTTACCATACTATCTACATGAGCATTCATTACTTTAGCACTATCAGAATCTGGGTCTGTTATATCATTAGCGTCAAACACAAAATCTTCACCAAGGCCCAATTGCTCTTGGACAGATTGTGCAGGCTTGCCACCATTCTTTAAGTAATCCCGAACATGATCCACTAATCCACTATCGTTTTTCATCGCTTCCAAAACTGGTACAAAAGGTTCAACATTTTTATACTGTTCTGATAAGCGTACGGCTTCTCTGCTAGAGTCTTCGTATCTTTTCTTCCAATCAGTGCCGTTATCTGTTGGAGGATCCACATTCTCGGAGCCAACGCTTTGTGTGTCGTGGGTTACCTGTTCGGAGCCACTTATTTGTTGTTGGGTTACCTCAGCGGTTTCATCAATGATACCACCGTTGACTTGGTTTTCTAGATCATTAAAAAAAGTCTCAGAGCCTTCATTGGAATTTGCTTCTGCAGTTTCAAACGAATCTTCAGACATTCCAATCTCAGGGTTACTTTGACTTTCTACTGTATCTGTCATGTTTTCTCCTTATTTTAGGTTAAGTCAACGTGGATAGCTTAAGCATTGCTATCTTTACTATCCAAGCTATTTTTTGCAGACTGTAACATATTGGCTGCTTTCTGTTGTTGAGACTCTACATTATTAGCCATTACATTCCGCAATAATTTTTGTTTTCCTTCAGTCTCAATATACTGTTTCCCCATTTGAGACTTAACTTCTTCTTTCTTTTTATTTATTTCTACGTCAGCTTGCATTACTTTTTGTTTGATACCAGCTTGTACCAACTGTCTTTCAAGTGTTTCAATAGTACCTTCCTGATCCTTATTAGCTTCGGATAGTTGTTGTATTTGTCCTTGTAGCTGCGCGTAGAGTGATTTTCTTTTAACAATGTTTTCCTTATTTTTTATATCTGTTTCTGCTAATACAGCTATATCATCAACAACGCCTAACTGCATTAACTGTTTAAGTTCTTCCAAATAAGCCCATCTATTAACTGGTAACGTAGAGCCTTGTACTACTCTTACATCATATTTAAGAGCTTCAACATCCATAGATTTTCCAATAGCTTCTCCCATATCATTATAGATTGGGATATTAATTTCTTGTTCTGTTTGCTCATTTATACCAGAAGGTTGAATTAATCTAAACCTTTTATAAGCTGTATATGTAGCCTGTGAAAATTGTAGTACTAAATTACCAAGTTGTCTTAATGCAGGTTCAATAGATGTACTCATCCATTGCTTAATACGTCTAGTTCCATATTCATCTAAAGCCAACATACCACGATAAGTTTCTCCAGCTTGAGAACTATCTCCCATCATTGAGCTATATATTCCTGCTAAATATTCCATATCAGATTTACCTTCTTGCACTATTTGGAAAAAAGCACTAGCAAGAGGAGCAGGAATAACTGGAGTAGGTCTTTCTACACCAGGTCTAATAGGAAGTAAAGCCCCAGGACTAGATGAATACTTTTCCCATAGTTCTGCATCAATAGATCCTTCTTCATACATCCATCTTAAAGATGAACCTAATGAAGCATTGTGTACCATAATTTGATGAGCTTTATTTATTTCCTGTTGTTTTCCAATTAATGGAGATACAGCCGATATAGGGTATGGAGTACCTGTCCATTTAAAATGAAATGGTACAACTGGATATTCTTTAATATTATCAGGTAAATATGATTCATATAAAAGCTTATCACCTGCAATACATGTCTGCTTAATTCTTGAAGAATAAAACTGTACTTGATCTACTACATTTTTAGCTATCTGAGGATCTTTCATAAGAATCTTAAATTCTTTTTCTGTAACTATCTTATTTTCAATTTTAGATGCTTCGGCCTGCAATTTACTCATACATTCTTGTTGAAAGGCAGCTAATTGCTGTTGCATCATCTCTTGAGCTTTCTGCATTTCTAGCTCATATCTTTCTGGTAACATTTCTCCAGCTTGTACTGCCTCTTCCATTTGACGTTGTTGTTCCATTAATTCCACTTCAGCTTCAGCTTGCATTTCAGCAACCATTACATCGCATTGTTTTTTTAATTCTTTTAATTGTTCTGGATTTGGAGGAATACGATAGAATAAACTAATATAAGACATCTTGACTTTCTCATATACCTCAAAGAACTCAATCAATTGATCTAGTTCACCACTTGGCTTTATAGCATAGTCTTCATCCTGAGAGTCGTTAAATGCGAATAATTTTTGATCACTGCTACCTACAGATCTAGTAGAATAATTATGATAACTTTGTTCATCACTATTTGATTGAGATATCTTTCTTTTATATTCAGGGAATATCTTCATTAAATGATTTTTAGGTAAAACCTTACGAATCATAATGTATGCTGCATCACTAAAAAGCATATCTCTAGATTTAGGATCTACATAGAGATCAAAAGGTTCTGGCTGTTGAATAACTACTTCACCTAAACCATTGTCAGCATCCTTATCTATAGTAACAAGTAAATAGCCAACTCCTTTAGTAACTGCATCATTAATAGCATTTGTATACAAAGTAGAGCCCTTAGAATTATGCCATACATAATCAGTTAAATCAGAAAATACAGAAGCTACATTGGTATCGCTACCCTCTACACCAATTGCCTGCCATCTAGGATTCTTAGCTGTTGCATAGAAATTCAACATCTCTACAACAGGTAGTATCCTATTAATAGTAAATGTAGGCATTCCTTGTTCCTCTAAAGACTCCTTGTCGTCAGCAGCTAACTGCTCATCATGAGCAAACTCATAACCTTTCTGATTAATTTTCTGCCACTGTCTCCGTGTTGTATTGTCTGCCAGATGGTATAATTGTCGAATCTGGTCTACTTTCTTGTTTGTCTTTGCCATTCTTACATTCCTCTATTGGTAAGTGAATGTGATCTACGTCACAAATTTTTGGACACGCGTACTCTTTCTGAGGGCACTTATATGTAATATAATCTCCATACCAATTAGTCCCTAAAAATAGTAACCCAAATAATATATTTCCTATCTGTCCAATTCATTGATGGGTTTTCTCTTCATATTCTTCTAAAAATTTTTCTATATCTTTTGAACTTGGCTCATCTATGAGTAATCCAAAATCTTTAAAAAGCCATTCGGCTAACATCTCTGCCATTACTTCTTTCACACTTTTAGACATTTCATTTACTTTTCTTTCCCCAACTGAAGGGATTAAGGTTTAATTCAGTTTCGTACCATTCCATTCTTTCCTCCATCTCCCTTATATGCTTTGCCTCCGACAGTTCTCTTTCTGCTTCATGAAGTTCTATCTCCTCTAAAGCAAGTACCATATTTCTCTCTAACTCTTGTATTCTTGACTCTAGTTGCCACCATCCATACACAATCATAGCAACAAATACAATCAATTGCAATAACCACTTGAAGTTAATAGTAACAGACATTGAGTCTCCAATAATCTGTCCCTTATAAGATCTAGCTCCCTTTTTATCTAAGTCCGCTTCCACCGCGTCTACGTCCACGTTGTTTTTTCCCACGTTTGCGTCCAGCTTCTATTTTTGTATCATCTGGGATTACAGCATGAACTTCTCCTATATTAAGTAAAGCAGAAAATATAATTAAATTAATCATATTGGCATACGCTCCATAAGTATTCTCATGTAAGCATAAAATAAATCAGTTATATATGCTAAATCTTTCCACATATTATATACTAAATATAACATAGCTAACATCCAAAAAAGAAATATAAGTTTTAATGTATCTGCCATTACTTATGCAGTTATCCAACTTTTAGCTTGAGGTTTCTTCTTATACCATCCATCTTTAGATTCATGCATTCCCTGCGGAGGATGTGCATACTTACATGCATATGCTAAAGCATCAATAGTATCATCATGTGCCATACGCGGGCCAAATGTCATGATCTCTCTATGTAAATCATATTGAGTCTTTTTTAAATGAACCTGCCCTACAGCAAATCTTTGTGCGAGTATCTCTTGTATTCTATCTCTCTTAGACATTCTATTTCCAGGTTTCTCTTCTTTGAATGGAATAATAAATTCATTCCTTCTTCTCATTTCAGCTCTTATAGCTTGAAATATAGGCTTGGACATAGAGGTATCTTCAATTGTAAATAATGTCGGTTTATAAAATTTTGCATAATCAAATATATAATCTACAATACCTTTTTTATCAGTTCCAGGCACTCCAAGTACTGGAAGAGTTCTATTTCTAATATAATCTAAAATATAAATATTATTATCTGGAGTAACAGCAACAGCAATAATAACGCTATAGTCAGAGTTCCTGCGAGCAGAATCTGTGGCAGGATCCACTCCAACAAAAATATTACAAGGCTTAGGATCGTCCCCATCAGGTACCACATACATAACGCCACTTTCTTCATCCTTAACAAACTGACCATCCCAATATTTAATATGATCCCTATTAAAGATTGAATCTTCTTCACTTTGAACCTCCATCATATATTCTTGATAAAATTTCTGAGGAGTCCCACTATCGGAATAAAACTTCTTTTTACGCTCCATTTCTTTATGTCCAAACCAAGAAGGCCATAATGTCTGACCATCATCCATTAAAGCTTTATATGTAATTACTTTCCATGAATAAAGATCGTTTTCCTTTACAGCTTGTTCGTGCCCAACTAATATCTTCTGAATAAAACTATCATAATGAACAGGAGTTCCATTTATTCTGAGTCTTCCTGTTTTTGGTTCGAGGGCAGGGAATACAACAGCGGTAACAAGATTGGAAATCTTAGAACGACTCTCAGGAGTAATAGTATTATTTTCGTCTTCAAAATCATCCAATACAATAAGATCGTACCTTTTATGAAGTTTGGCACCACCACGAATACCACTAAGGTTACTCTTAGAAATAAGTTTCGTACCATTTTTAAGCTCGATATCATCTTCTGTCCATTTCCTTCCTTTTAAATCACCAAAATAATATTTAACCTTATCATTAAACTCTATATGATACTTTATATAATCTAAATTTGGTATAGAGATCTTAGAGCTTGCAGCAACCCATCCGTAAAAGAGAGGCTCTTGAGAGAATACGAAGTCATGTAAAATATTACACTTAGTAAGAACAGTCTTACCGTGACCCCTAGGTAATATAACTGCAAGCTGTCTATGATCTAAATCAGTTAAAGCATCTGCTACTTCATAATGAAAGAATGGTGTTTCCGAACGCATAAAATCGTCTGGTAAAAATAATTTACCAAAAGCAATTAAGTCTTGACTTGCAAGTCTCAACTCTTCTTCTACCTTAGATACGTTTTGTGTGTTTATATTTGCCATTAAGATTTCTTTTTAATACACCTCTCCAATACTCTTTATTAAAGTAGTCCCTAATCTTTTGTGCAGGCGTCTTCTTACTTTTTAATTTCAAAGTGTGGGAAATCATCAAATTTATTATCTTGAACTTGGAAGTCTTGATCCCAATCTCCACCCCATCTTAGATTAATACCCATCGACTTAGCAATGCCAATAACAAAACCAGCAAACAAAGTTTGACGCTCCCTATCATCCCAGTTGACGGGATAAGGTGTAATATCAACAGCAAGACTAGGAGAGGCATTATGCCTTCCCTTGGGGAATTTAACTTTTGTTTTACCTTCATCAAAAAGCTTATCTTGTCTTTCTGCACTTCTATGTCCCTCCAATACACTACAATCTACATGTTTAATTACTTCATTAAATACTTGCTGTAGTCTTTTATCACATGTTGCTAATCTTTCTCTTGAGTTTCTTCCAAACTTTGGCATTATTAATCTCCGAATATATTTATATCTTTTAACTTATCAAACATTGAATTAGAGACACCAGGCCCCTGGTTCCATCTTCTTCTAATCCCTACAAGTTGAGGCCCTATTCTCCCATCTACTTCAGACTTATCCATATATCCTATTTCCACAAATAGATTTTGAGCTTTAATTACATCCTCTTCCTTAGCTTTTGGAGAAAAAGCATTATCTATAATATTTTGACGTTTCTCTGTCCACTTAGGCATTGGAGAGCCTTGAGGAAGTATATTGGAATAGTAGATGCTGCCTTTATATGTGCCACCTGCGGTAGGGTTTTCTTCAGATAATGCTTTCTTAACTAGTTTTGGGATTTCAATGTGTTCTTTGTTTTTTTCCTTAAACCACATATCTTCTTTGTATACTCTTGGTATCCTAAGGTCTCCTGTGAACATACGCTTCATATTTTTTGCTACTTCCATAGTCATATCTGAAGGCCTTATTGAGTCTTCAACTTTATCATAAAACTCTCTCTCTTTTTTAAAAAATTCCTTTTCGTCAACTGCCTTTACGATATCTAATATAGTCTTCTTATCACCTGCCATTATAAACTCCTTAATATATGTAGTATAATACTAGTATAGGCTATAACCTTCCAGAAGACAATTTTTCTAGTTTCCATAGCTATAGCTTGTACTAAGATTGATTTCATTAATACCTCTTTTTAGGTTTTACCCTAGAAGGCATTTTTTTCTTTTTTGGCGCTTTCTTATAAGCCATTATTCTATCTCCTTTGGTCTTTCAACTGATTCTAATTTATCTGGAGTAAACCCTTGAAACATAGCTCCAGTAACTGTGGTAACTTGAGTTCTATTTTTATCTTCCATATCTAAAATATCTGCTAACTTAAACAAGGCCTTTAGCTTGGTGTCATCCTTGGTGCAAGAGTTAATTACCTCCTTTATTTCTTTGAGTACATAATTTTCGTCTAACCCTAAAGCTTCCATAAACGGTTTTAATTCCTCTTTCATTTGACTCCTTACTCTTGCAGTTTTGATAAGCTGTCCCGCACGTATACCAGCATAGTGTGGATCGTTTGTTGGAAAAGCTTGTAAATACGCTTTACGAGGATCCATCCCCGAAGCATAAAGCTGGACAAATAACTCTTCACGAGTTGTAAGCCTTTCCCTTTCATCAACTCTTTGATTTCTTTCAATATCACCTCCTATTGAATATATGTTAACTCTTTTAGATGTATCCATTTTATTTGTTGGGGAAATAATAAATGTACCTGTACAAGTACCTACATACCCTACCTCACGTACCTTGCCCTTAGCTTTAGTCATAGTACCTTTACGTAGAATTTGAATCACACATCCATCATCAGCAAGTACCCAATCCGAGAGGGCACACTCCTTCCACTCCCTCAAATAATGTATATTTGCTGGTACTTCATCCTCAGAATCAAAGACTGTGTGTTGTACTTTGTTTACGGTATAATGTCTCATTTCTTTCTCTCCGGATCCCTTCAAGGGATTCGGTTGATTTAGGCAATCCCCAGTATTTCTGATTCCTGTAAGTAGGGTAATAATTCATCAGGTAGCTGTATAATGCCATCTCCAGTGTCGAGCCAAACATGATCCATATCATTCAGATTATCAACTTCTTCAATATCGTCTTCATGACCTACCATAAGTTTGTACTCTTTCTTCATATTAACCTCCACTTTTAGATAGAGCTAGCCCCTGAGCACCAGAGGCACTTTTTTTGGATCTTTAACTCAAAACTTCACTTAAGACCAGTTATTCTCTCCCATATCTTAAGCTTATATCTAAGCAATTTTTATCGACTATTGGGGACAAATTGACCAACTATTTTGAAGGCCCATAACCCAACTTCTGACCCACCTAGCAGAACTTACTCAAGTGTACTATTTGGGTGATAGCATTTAGCTGTCGATGCTGAAATATACCATCATAGAAAACCTTTAAGCAAACTATTTATTATTATTTGAGAAATAATAAAAGTAAAGCCATCACAACCTTATCGAGAACCCATAACAAAATTAATATATTTAATCTGGCTTTCATGGGGGAAATATAGGAAGGTTTTGAAAATTATGCAATTTTAGTATGTGGGCTTTCATATAGATGTACCCCACTATCGGGGGTTTTTAACTATCGTAATTACGTTATTTTTGATTTGATATTTTTAGTTTTAAATAGTTTATAATCACAATTAACAGGAGATAATAATGCCAGAAGAAATAAATAATGATGCAGTGAAAGAAACTGAAAGTAGATATGATGCACTTAAAGATAATCCTTTACAAGTAGAGTTTAATGAACTGAAGGATGAATACAAGGCTGCTCGTAAGAATTGTAAGACAGTGCATGAACGTACCACTGTGATGGAGGCGTATCAAGCTGACTTGATGGATATAGCTGCTGAAGCACAGATGTTAAATGATTGGACACTGTTGACTCAGCTCAACTCTATCATTACATCAATCGACAGACGTACTGCAAGACGGTCATATAAGAAATACTAAGTTGGTGTGTGTTATTGGGGCATTCATTTGTCCCATTAATACTTGGTTCTTTGCTTCAATCGTGGACGAGATAAGCTGCGAGAGAATATATATATACCAACTCATACCAAACTACCATTCTATGCTAAAGTACAGGATAAAGGCATATTATGGACTATTTAAGGCTCATTCCTCTAGAGATATGTGTTTGAGGCCCTGTAATAATTTGAGGGGATGATGATCCCTACGACCTGATAATGGTGGTCTATAGTGGAGTAATGAACCACGTTGTGCTTGCACTGGGCTACCTTATCAAAATATATAGCGGGGTGGAGAAGTTGGTATCTCATTAGGCTCATAACCTAAAGATCGCTGGTTCGAGTCCAGCCTCCGCAACCAATTAAAATTACATAGTTCTATTGTAGGTAAGAAATCAAAGCAATTTGTAAGAGGTAAAAATATAGGGAGAGCAACCTAGTAGTCGGCAGATGAATGGAAGTGAGGCCTTATATGATGCTTAACCTTCCTTCACCTCTACTATGTATACATTGACGCGAGCTGTTTGGGGGATTTAATTCTCACTAACTCGAGTAAAGTTGAGATGGCCTGTCCATTCTTAAAGTATGGTGCAAATCCATAGCTCGTTACCTTTGAGAGAGTTACAAAAGGCTTGAATTGGGGTTCAGACAGGGGAAAAGAG
>Ga0098040_1001175_pt1 | contig 11631 bp, 8 predicted proteins | sample 7_EtaG_FD_75065 | JGI IMG/M metagenome (GOLD analysis project Ga0098040, IMG submission 75065) | Marine viral communities from the Subarctic Pacific Ocean - 7_ETSP_OMZ_AT15161 metaG | ecosystem: Environmental > Aquatic > Marine > Oceanic | place: Pacific Ocean | collected 2015-01-08
ATAATTTTTATTTTTGCCATTATAGTTTCGTTTTCGTTTCCAGTTAACTTTAGACATTTGGTATTAGTATGATTGTAATGAGTGTAGTGATTGTAGTGAGTGTTTTGTTTGTTATGATGTTAAAGAGTATGAGTGTTTTGTTTGTAGTGATATACTAATATAGCATCAAATTTCACTCTTGTCAAGGGAAAAAGTTGTCAATTTAATTAAAAACCGAAATCTATTTCCTCTTCTTCTCCAGCTTCTATTTCTTCATCTGGAAGTTCAATATCGGGCTCTTCTGGAGCATCCGTCGACATTTCGTCTTCAAATTTCTGGAAATAAAGTTTCAAGTTTATTAAAAGGTATTCGCGAAAGATTCCTCTATCTTCATCATTTCCCAGGATCCCGTAAGCATCTAAAATTTGTTGCTCAATTTGTTTGTAAGTCTGAAAAGCAATATTGCGTCCGGTTTTATCTAAACCTTGATCTTCTACTCCCGTGGCAAACTCTTCTTCTTCAGGAACCTCTTCTTCTTCGACTTCATCGTCCTCAATATCGATAAACTCGGGTGGGGAGTCTTCATCTTCATCACCTAGATCGATCTCAATAGCTTCCGACAGAGCATCCTCATTGGTATCAGCAGTTTCTAGGGAATTGACTACAGCATTTAAAATATGACTGGAAAAAGAAGATCTTTGATCTTCATTCGTTGTTAAAGACAAATATGAATCTTGAAGAATGGGAACAATTTTCTTAAGAAGCTCTTCCAGAATATTTATTCCAGTGGAAGCATGAGGAATTTTATCGGTCACAGCTACTTCACTTAAAACCTGACGGATGATTTTGCGCACCATTCTCTCTTCGGTCCTGCGTTTATTCTTTGCATATTTTATGATTTTGCGAATATTTTCTCTTAAAAGAAGTTCTTGTGCCATTTTATTTCTATCGATCATTTAAACAATCTCCACTGTGTATAATTAGTTGCTTTTATCTCTTCTCTTATAAATTAATTTAATCCCTGGCATTGTTCCTTTTAGGCGAGGGATCTCATCATGAAAATAAGACGGTTTTTCTCCAAGAGGAAGAGAATAGCCTCCCGCAGCGCCACCGGCACCAGATGAAATTTCATCCAGTTCATCTTCTTCTAGAGTTTTTTTATTGAACTTGAGATTGCGTCTATCTTTCTCTTTTTGCTTGTCGATGGCTTTTTGGAGACTAGCGCGCATCCTCGCATCTGATGCAGCCTTAATATCCCCGGGCGTTGTTATATCTTTTTTGCGAGATGGGAGTTCGTCAGTTGAGGCGCGCATTTCATCCAACTCGGATTCTTCCAAAGGTTCGCCGTCTTCGTCTCGCTCTGCGCCAGGATCTTCTTCACTTTCTGAGACTCCACCGTGGGTAGCCGCTCGTGCGGTCTTGCAACTATCATAGCACGCTGTATGACCATCTTTAAATTTAACATGGCAGTTTCCGCTACTCCCATCTTTCTTTTTGCAGCTTCGGGTTATATAAATTTCATTGAGAATATCTTCAATCATTTCCGAAATCGTTTCCGAACTATTTTCTTTTAATTCGCCGGATAAAACGCGTAAAACCTCTCGGTGGTCGACCGAACTAGGAATGAAATGCTTAAACAATTTTTCCAACTCTTCATTTCCCTCTAGGGCTAAAGATGCTAAATGACGCATATCGGATCCATGAATATTCATAGGATCTTTCCCTTTTTTAACGCTAGGAAGGTCTGCGTCTTCTAATGCTTTTAATAATTTTTCATAATCTTTTTCATGTTGTTTGGTGGGGCAAGTACCCGCCACTACTTCCACTTCGTCCCCTCCTGTTTTACGCGCAAATGCTGCAGCGCCCTCAAAGCGCGCCTCGTCTCCGCCCTTATCACTGCAGCCTAGCATAATTTTCGTTCCGGGTGGGGATAATTGCGGATCGTCTATAAAGTCAAAAAGCGCTCGGACGGGAGAAGCCGCTGATGCGATTTGAACGTCGTCTGGGGCTAATCCGTATAATTCCCATATTTCTTTAGTCATTTCAGGAGTTATTTCGCGCTCACCTATTCTTCTTTTTGAACTTTCAGATTGTGGATTAGAGATAAGAATTATAGTTCGATCTGCTTGGTCCATTAAAGTTTCAACTGTGGCTAAGTGTCCTTTGGTGGGGGGACGAAAAGCACCTGGAAACAGCGCAATGGTTTTTGCGGCTTTGGGCACTTGAAACCCGCTGGAAGTCCCACTATCATTAATAGAGAGTTCTGTGAGGAGAATACTCATAACCTCTTGAACTAAGTCATCTTCCCGAAGCTTCATTCTTCCTTTAGCTCCTAATCCAGTTTCTCTTTGAACTTGAAGTATTTTATCAATTTGTTTTTTAAGAGGGGGTACATTGCCTCGGCCATATTTGAAAAGACCAAGAAGTTGATTCATCGGCGCAAAGTTGCCCGTAAATTTATAGGTATGACCGTCGAAATCAAAAACAAAACCTTCGGCTGCCGTGGATACATTCTCTACATCTTTGAGTTTATCCATTTGAACTTGAAGGATTTTTAATGCCTCCTCGTTACCAGAGTTTTCAATAGCATCGATCGCCTCGGCCGTTTCGGCCCTAAGTCTTTGGACTTCTTTATGGGATATATTTTCTCCATTATCTAAAACAAACAAGCTCTCCAAATCCCGCAGCATCTCGACTGAAAAATCATGGATTACATCTTCTACTGGCCAAATAGCTTTCTTTAGATATTCGCTAGCGACATCCTTTTCCACAATACTTCGAAGAAAACCGCCTTCAAGAGATTTCTTTCCCCCAACAGTTTTCATGAGCGAATTTAAATTAAGTTCGGGGGGTAATTTATCATACCCTGCGGCCTTAAGATAGCCTTTATTACTAAAGAGAATTCGTTTAACCACTTTAGCTTCGATTTCCGGTTCTAAATCAATTCCATCTTCAACTAAAAGGGTCATAATCCGAGCAATCATATATTCAAGAACAGTTTGATTATCACCAATCCCTTCAGCGCCTATAACATCATCCAATCGGGCGAGAGTATTTCTTAAAATTGTTCCGTCCTCTAATCCGGCCAGCTCTTGGATTGCATCCATCTCTACTTTATAATCTTTATCTTGAAGTTCGTCTTGTTTGGATTCCAAAGCCCGGGCCAGGAAATCTACATTTTGGCTCACATCTCGGTCCGTGGCATTTCCAGTTTCCTTATCAAATTCTGCTGCGGCCGCTCGATGAACAGCTAATGTTTTTGTATCATAATAATTTATAACATTAGTGCTACGCGGATCAATTACTTCGGCACTATAATATATATTTGTATCAGGGCCAAATATTTGTTCCTTCTCTTCGTCGGAAAGATCTTCAACGGCCTCCTCAAAAGCTTTAAAAGATTCCGAAAAAGTTTTTTCTAAATCTCCTCTGCCCCCAAAAAACCGTGCAATTTCTTCTGGAGTTAATCCTCCTTTTTTGACGTGAGTACCATTTCGTGCTGCCTTTGCTCTTCCTTCGGGAATAGAATATGAAACAAATAGATTTTGCCCATCTGTTTTCTCGGTTCCTATCAGTTCGCCGGCCGCTGCCGCAATTAATACTTCTTTCATTTTTTTGAAAGTTAAAGTTGGATTATCATATAAGTGAGACATGTGCCCGCCTACGCCGCCTTCAAGAAGTAACATAATTAATCTTCCTTCCCTTCTTCTAAAACTTGAAGTTTTTCTTCAAGAACATGAACCTGCTCTTGCAACTTTCGATGTTCTCTGCGAACATGAGTTAAATTTTCTAAAGCTAGTTCTATTCTTTGTTTCTCTTTAATCGTTCTAGGTTTCAAGCTTTGGAGTGCTTCTTTGATTGATGCCAAACGAGAACCGGTAGAAGCCTTATTTTTCCACTCCCCCATTAAAAATTTTCTAGTCATATTTCCAAAATCCATAATTATTCTTCCTTGCTGGTAGATTGCCACCATTTTCTTTTAGATGTTTCCGTGTCCGAGTCTTCTTTTAGAGTAGGGCAAGTACGTTTAGTGTGTCCAGGTTCCTTGCATACCGAACATGTTCGGACGCGTGGTTTTGGTTTAGTTACCGGGACTTCAACGTCCGCCACCTCTAAAGTGGTTAATTTTAAAATGACTTCTTCTTTTTCATCTTGGTCCTCTAGTTCGCTCAGTGCGCGCTCTGGTCGCTTCGGGCCCTTGGGCTTGATGATTTTTCCAACACGCTCCAACTTGGCTCTCTTCGCCCCGCGTACCCGCCGGTTTGCTCTTTTTCTTGTTTTCCCCATTTTATATTTCCTTTATTTAATTATTCAGGTTCAATTTTAAAACCCGCTTTTGCTTGATTAATCGCGCCTATGGTCCAGGCGCCACCACCATCAACTTGTTCTACAGTATTATGCCAAACTAAGGTACCCGAGTTTATTATAGTATTAACTCCAATATCATCCACTGCATTCTGGCCGATGACCGCGCGCGCGCGGTAGTCAACCCCAGAACTTGGGGGATCTTTAATGCAGGCAGCAATAGTTCCTACCCCCACATATTTGTCTACATAAGGGGTAAAATCCCCCCAGGACAATGCGCCGTTTTCTACATTGGCTGGATTTTCCACATCAAAACTACAAGAAGAAGGAGGATTACTCGGCGCATAACAAAAATTAACTTCCATTGGATTCGGGTCTCCAGGGTCTTTTATGTAATCCCATAAATCCACGTCAGTAGACTGATCATTTAAAAAAGTTCCATCATAATTATCTCCCACAGGATAAAGACCTTGAATAAACAATGAAGACGTGCCCGTGTCCTTCTCGCCGTCGTCCGGTTCGCTCCATACAAAGAGATGATCAATAAGATGAGAATATTCCGGCCAGCCTCCGGCTGGCCAGGTGCTCCCGTCTAGAGTCACATACCTTCCGTGAGGAGAAAAAGTAACACTACTCCATTTACTAGGCGTAGCCCGGATGTTTCCTTCATCCATTATCATAGTACCATCTTGCCACACTTGTAGATCTCCGGTACCGGGTCCATTAGCATCATATCTAATAGCAAATTTAGTCCACACATTCGGAGTTAAATCTACTGAGGAAGAAAATATACTCGTCGGCAGCGTGAACGTACAACCGGCCCCTTCGTCGCCGCGCCAACCAATGGCTACTAAAAAGTCCCCTATATTGGCGCACGGGCCCCCTTCACCGGGGGCCGTACCGACGAACTCTTGACGCACCAAGTAAAATCCAACATGAGCATATTTCGCTTTCCACCCCTTACTTCTGAAGTTGTTCCAACACGGGGCGCTAGTAGGAAGAGGCATCCAATAATCTGAATTGGCGGCGTCGGATATTAAACAACCGTCCTTAAAAGGAATCAGATCATCAAATTGACTGGCGCTCGTCAAAGTACATAAATGAATCCATTTTCCGTTAGGATAACTCATGCCCGAAATGTCAAAGTCAAAGTCGAAATCATGTTTGAAGGAGAAATGAACCATACCCGTTTGCCAACTTCCGGACGGCGGGGTACTAATCTCCGAATAGGTACCTTTAAGAGAAAAAATCTCCGGGGCGCCAATGGTGGTTTCATCCCACTGTAAATAACTTGTTTGTTTTAAACAGCGCAACCCTCCCCCCACTTTAGTAATAGGTTGATGAGATTCATAGAATTGAGTATTATATAAAGCATAATCAGTACCAGATACATTTGTTTGAGGAGGTACTTTCCACCCGGAATTCCGATAATATTCAACATCTGCTCCTATTTCGAAACCCCACATTAAATTTAAACTCATAATATCATTTCCTCTATTAACTCCCCAATATAACCGAACTTGTTAAAATATTAATATCACTTACTTGAAATGTAGCTCCCACAGATGATGTGGGCCAAATACGTTGGCGGATAAAAACAAATGGATTATCATAGCCATCAATCATTCCTTGGCCCGGTGATGGAACTATACTCTGAAGAGTCTGTCCGGTACCAAACTGATCGGTGAGAGATTGAGAGCACCAATCAAAGGTAGTAGTATTATTTTGTGAACAAAAATTCATAGCCTGAACCCCGTGAATGAAGGCATCGGTAGTGACATAAGGAAAATCAGGATAGGTAGCTTGTATTTCATTGGATACATCTGAAGTTTTACCCCATGATTGTGTATTGGGGTTCCTTTCATAAATAGTCGACTCTTCAATAGTACTATACAAAGATCCCCCAGGAACAGGAATATAATTATTACTTGAATCGATAGCCGACGCAGATAAAATAACACAATAAGTTTCGGTAGCCGATTGTTCGTAAAACATACAAATATCATCTATTAATATCATATTATTCGAACTAACGGGATTACTAAAAGTTCCGTTTGGGTATTCAGAATTCTGATTTCCAGGGCCCCGGAATGCCAATCCTAAATTACTAATTTCTAATGAATCTTGAGTATCCCGGGTATCTTCCACCAAAGTACTACAAACAGATACATCATTTATACGAAGGATACTCTCTCCCACAGTCGCAGCCCCTGGCCGGAGTTGCCATAGGGCATAATACCATTCTCCTTGTTTAATCTCAAAGGACCCTAACTCCGACCATTCGGCCCCCACGGGCCCGCCTCCGGCCGAAGTTCGATACATCCCTATATTATTGACACTTCCGCTCGAAATAGTGATCGCCAATCTATTTTCTTGATAGAGTGGGATCCCTATGCCATTAAAATTAAAACTGGGCTCACCCGGATCGTCGGTATATTTCCCTACTCCAGTACTGGCTACTCCATTTTGGTTACGATCACCCATCCACACTTTTATAACTCCATCTGAACCTGTGGGTTCCCCTTGATCTGGATACATGAAAGCAAAATGTAAAAATACTGCACCACCGTTAGTGACAATATCTTGGAATCCACTTTTCCTATCTTCTGGATCTCCCGACCCGGTTCTCCATAATAGGGTATCGGAATGATCTAGGGGTGCTTCGCCTTGAGGAGTCCTGAGAGCTAGTGATCTTGCTTGATTTTCATAAGAACTCCCCACCCAGTTATCATTATCTGGAGAATGACATGCCGGAACATATATGGCTGGCCTTACAATATTTAGTGGGGCCATCGCCGTCGGAGAAGCGGCGTCATAAGATTTGGTGTGCCACATTCGCCAAGTAGTCCAATGGGGATCACCATTCGGGCATGTTCCAAAATGACAAGCACCATCGAATCCTTCCATAAATATAATTTTAGGTTCTCCATCTCCGGGCCCGTTAAGTATAGCCATTTAAATTCCTATCCTTTTGGTGGTTGTTCATCTTCTCTCATATAAATAGTTATTTAAAGTTTGAAAAAACATTTCTTTATATCAAGGGGGAGACCACACCCAAGCAACTTCGGTAACGGCTTCATATAACCGCCCCGTGGGATAACCCACCGGAGGAATGGGAGTAATCGAACTTCCTTTTCGGCGCAGACCCATATTGTCTTTGTGAGCCAATCGAAATGGAACTTGCTCAACTCCAGGCGCCTTTAATCTCTCACATGATAAAGTACGCAATCCATAAGTATTAATGCTGAAATCCGGGTTTATTAATACTCCGCAGTTTCTTTTGGCTGGCGGTGGTGGTGGTGGGTGGTATCCATAATCATATTTCCAGGCCACCTCTGTCATATTCTCATAAAGACGGCCCACGACCTGTGCGGGGGGAAGAGGCATGAAAGCGATCTCAATCGCCTGATAAGAAACAGTGCCACTTATGGGGGCTGGAGAATCTTCACCAGTGTGAACGATTTCCCATATAGCTCCTTGAATCCGTGCTTGTGCCATTAAATAAAAATTTCCTTCATATTATGAAAATCGAGCAAATAAACTACCCGTCCCTATATTAACTTCCGAATATGTCCAGTTATTTCCGGTAAAACTTTGAGATGAAAAAATCAAGAACATATTGGTCCAAGCTTGATGATTCATTCTAGCTGCATCGGGCGCGCCAACAATAATAGGCTTTTGTGGGGATGGCCAAGAATCTACGAAGTTTTCTCCTATCGACATGGTAGTATATTGAAGACAAAAATCATCATCTTCATCGCCACATGTATTAATGGAAATTTGTTGAACTCCGCGAATATCGCTGGGTCTCCAATCGGGGTGGATGTCTGTGGTATTTTGTAATCCGAATTTATAAGTATGAGTAGCATATTGGCAATCTATATTGTTAGATTGAGTAATCTGACTGTCAAACTTCACCGTCCACCCTGGGGTGTTTTGTCCATAACCCCATGGAGGCCCCAAAAGGCGCCAAGTATCCGGAGTAGCCAAACTATTTATATTATCCCACAAAGCAGTGGGTTGAGGAGTGGCACTGGACGCCGAACCCCAATGTCCAATAGCTACATCGTCATTGGGTCTTACCCCTTGAATATATAATTTTTCGGTTCCATTAGAACCAGTGGAACCCCATACTAAGAGATGATCATGCATAGCAAAATTAATAGCAGTATTCGGAAACGCCAATTGGTCAAAAAAGAGAGGGTAAATCCCGCCCCCGAGGGCGACACGATTCCATTCGCGCCAAATTTGTTCTCCCCCTATAGGAACCATAGCTCCTGCTTTATATTCTCCATCCACATAAACCGAAGCACTAATATAGAGAGGTTTCCTAAAATCATATTGAATAGCAATTCGATGCCAGTTTCTATCGTTAGGAAAAGAAAATGTAGGGCCAAGAGTGGGCGCCCCAGTCGAAGCGGGTCCGATACCTGTTGGCCAGTTGGGAGCAATAGCTAACATTAATTCCCGGGTAGGCTGATACGGCAAGAAAGGGGGCGGTTGTTGAACCTCCGAAAAGAGACCAACCATCATTTGCTCGACGCCCAGATGATGATCGTGATGTTCATGCCACAATGAAAGCAGTGGATTGAGATCATTCCCTCCAGCCGAATTAAGCTGGGTCAGAAGCGTGGGGGGGTTTCCGGTCAATGGACCTTGAAAAGTATATAAATTACTCACCGCTTTATAGCTAGTTTGAACCCATCCTTGTCGGGGCCCGGAAGTGTTCGCTGCACCGGCATCGCCCGAGCTAGCCGAAACTGCTCGATTCCATTTTCCAATATGAGGAGTCCATATCATGGGGAAACTATAAACCGAGGGCCACTCTCCCACCGGGCCGTTTGTTGTGACGGTGGTGCTGGCGAGTAATAAACATTTAGTTCCCGCGCCATAGGTACGTGACGGATCCGGAAAATCAGCATTAAAGCTGAACCCCAAATCTCCTGGCATAATACAGGCGGCAGAGATTGCCACTGGCGCGAGGTCGCACCAAGCTCCATTAAAAAGAATGCTCGTTCCGTCGGCCAAAGTTCCAGGTCCAGAAGCATGATAATTGGGATTGACACAAAAATCCACGCTCCACGGATAGACGCAATTAGGTCCTATAGTTGGTTCATAGGGATCTCCAAGACCCCCATAAAAAGCGCCGCCACCGGCAGGAACTTGATGAGGAGGCCAGAACTCTTGTGCATACCAATCTAAATCTCTAGTATCATAATTAACCGCAACCGATGGGGGTGGGGGAGGAGGCGATGCGCCTGCAGGCCCATCATTAATGCATTGGTTGGAATATCCCGAAAAAAGTGCAGCATCGATTTCCCATCCCCACGCCCAAACTAAATAATCATTCACAGCGCTTCCCGTATTGGGTTGCGCGGGTTCTTCCAAGAGAGCACTAAGAGGGAATCCCTGAACTCCTTGAGTATAGATAGTAAAAATTTGATCGGCTCTCAACTTTTTGGTCCACATAGCTACGTCGTCGATTCTTTCAGCGAAACCGCCCCCGGCTGCGCCCTGGCCACCAATCGTTTTTACATTCATCGGCCCAGGCCATGATGGGGTACAAGTGCCTACTGTTAGTCCGTCGACATAAAATTTTACTTGGCCCGTTCCGAAATCAAACGTCGCAGCATAATGATGCCAACCGGCATAACTAGCAGCCGGCATGCCAAACCCAGATCCCCACCACGACCCATCGCTAAAAACCCCCAACTCACCGGTGGGTAGAGTATCGTCGATAACAAAATGATAACCTGCTGCCCCTCCGGGATCGCCATTCCAAAATAACTCACGCATCGCCCCATCGGGTTGTAAATTAAAACCCCATGCCATGACCGTCCATCCTGCAACAGTTAGGGGTACCCCGACGGGCGCCCCTGTTTGCGCAACATCAGTCAAAGCCGCATATGCAAAACTATTCCCAAACATCCCAGTTCCGGCAATAGTGCATCCCGGCGTGAGAACTAGGCTCCAACCATTGCCTGAACTATCTAGTACGCTTGCGCATTCATAATATGCTTCTAAATTTCCAACTAAAGCCATTCAACTATATCCTTTCCTTGATTAATTAGTTATTTAACAAGCTTTCGGACTAATCTTTCATAGAGTTGTTGATGGTGTTCTTGTAAAGGGTTCTCGGCTTTGTATGTATCTTCCCATTCTCGGAAACACATGTTGCCTTCTTCATACGCCTGTCGTTCCATTTCTTTTAAATGATCATCTCGTTGAGCGTATCCCTCACCAACATCCAAATCATCACGATCAAACTCTCCATCACAATTTTGCCGATGGTGGACTAACTCATGAGAAATCGAGCGCAGGATATCTTTGGGGTGTCGACCGTCAACATAAACCGTTACTTCCTTTGCACCGGGATCATAGTGGGCAGTTTTTCCTAATATTTTTTCTCCATTTTCCGGATCAGAAACAAAAATTAATCTAGGCTGATCGGGATATCCCATATATTTTTGCGCGTGAGGAATAAAACTTTCTAGCTTTTCTTCGATGTCCTGTGTGTCCATCTTAGATTTATTTTCAATTTCCATCTCTCTTAACGCTCTCCCTTGAAGTTCTTGTAGAAACCTATCTGAAATATTTTCAAGTTGTTGTTCATTAAGTTTAAGTCCATATTTGGTTATATAAGGCATTAATAACGTCCGTGTCTGTATTCCAATATATTTTCGTATTTTGGGATCCAGCGGATCCTTTTTATAACTCTTGGTGGGATCGGCACTCGTTTTAGCCAACTGTTTCATCAAACCACTTATTTTTATAAACCCAGCTTTGCAATCACTTCCTTCCTCAGATTCACCGGGATCCTCCCCGCTCTTTTCTTGTCTCTTTTTCTGCTTTTCAGCGTTTTTCATTTTACCACAAAAATCTTTTATAGCAGATAAAATTTCTTTTTTACTGGAGCCTTTTGGTTCGAAGTCCTGCATAAGGAGTGCTTTTTCTTCGGTATCATCCGGCGCGTCATATAAACGTCTAAGAAATTCTAACTTAGTTTTTCGTGGTAACGCTTTCCATTCTTCATCGGTTCCACACCATTCTTTAGGTGGATCCTTAAGTCCTATTTTTTCTTTAGGTTTTTCTTCTGGAGTTTCATCATCTGGAGTTTCATCATCTAGTAAATCTTTCAATCTATCTTTTTCTTCATCAGTGACATCCGGATCAAGTAACTTAGTTAGCTGTTCCTCATCTCCCGGTCTACCTTCCCCTTGGAGAAATCGATCCAGAGCCTTAATCTCTTCCGAAGCGTCGTCGGCTTCTAACTCTTCTTGTAAATCTTTTACGTCTTCGGGTTTATGCGGATTTTTTAAATAATCATCCACGGCTTTTATATCCGAG
>Ga0098040_1001176_pt1 | contig 11631 bp, 19 predicted proteins | sample 7_EtaG_FD_75065 | JGI IMG/M metagenome (GOLD analysis project Ga0098040, IMG submission 75065) | Marine viral communities from the Subarctic Pacific Ocean - 7_ETSP_OMZ_AT15161 metaG | ecosystem: Environmental > Aquatic > Marine > Oceanic | place: Pacific Ocean | collected 2015-01-08
AAATCTTGAGGGGTGGTTCTCTTAGCTCCCCACCAATGCTAGCCTCCCTTTAATAATTTGCCACGCGCTGGCGAGGATTCGTTAGAGACAATGAACCCCTGTTTTACTTCCCCAAGATTGTTTCGTTCCTTCATATTGTTTAATATACCATGTTACGCGTTGTCTGTCAAGCTACTTTCTTCAAAATAGCTATCGATTTCATATTTTTTTAATAGTTTCCTGTACATACTCACATTTAATCCTAAAAACCTCATTGATTCTGCTTTGGTTCTGGTCGCACTCATGGCGTATTTCAAAACTGCATCTTTGATAATTTCTGGCAGTGATTGCCATAATTTAAATCCATATAGTTTTGATCCAGCGACATCTGACGCCAATTCTAATTTCAAGCTTATAACTTCCTCTAAGCTTAAATTGTTTAACATTATTTCAAATTCAATTGTTGTTTTGTTTTCTTTTCTGAGCTTCTTAGCTATTGAATAATTTGCATTCCTACCATAATGCTTTCTTTTACTTTTCCAATTCATAATGTTTATTATATATTATATTAAATATTATTATATATTATATTATACTATAAATATACTAAATATACTATAAAGCAAGTTCTTCTTCACCAGCCGGTATTTCTTCCACTGCCGGTACTTCTTCCTTAGCCTGTTCATATTCTGGGGTGGTGGGTTCAGCGACGGTTCGCGCCAAATCGTCCTCGAATCTATCAAAGTATAATTTGACATTTGTTAACAAATAATCATAAAATATTTTACTATCCTTCCCAGATTCTGCAACTAAATCATATGCATCGAGGATCACCTTTTCTACTTTCTTATAAGCCTCGTAAGCAAAATTCCTACCGGTTATATCATGATCTTCTAAGCCTGTACCAAATTCTTCTTGTGGGCTAAGTTCCTCTTCCTCTTCTTCATCGGGTTGTCCATCTTGATCAATATCTATAAATTCAGGCGGCATATCATCCTCACCTTCGTTTTCGATGTCAATATCGATTTCTTCTTCAATTGATTCTATACCTTGCGGACCAGCAGTGCCGGGATCAGGAAGTCGTTGTGGCTTCAGGCTGTTTTTGATAGCATTGACAATGTGCGCTCGGAAAGAGTCTCTTTGCATTTTATCAGTTGTTAACAATTTATAATTTTCTTCTAGTATAGGAATAATCTTCTTTAAAAGTTGATCTAATGCATTCCTACCAGTCGTTGATCCGGGAGCGGGATCCTCATCAGATACTTCTGCCTCTTTAATCAAGTGTCGAATGATCTTGCGCATGTATTGTTCGCCTTGTTGATGCTCTTGTAATTTAATACGCTTGCGATCGCGAACAATTTTAATAACCTTGCGAATGTTTTCACGCAGGAGTTTCTCTTCTTTTATTTCGTTAATCAATTCCATTCTATTAATTTTCATTTATTTAGCTCCAAGGTCTTGTAATAAATAGTTCAATACTTCGTCAACGGTTGGATCTTCTTCTCTTATGAGACTAGGTTTCTTTTTCTTTCGAGAGGGTCCTCCACCTTCTACAGCGCCCCCGCCCATTGATGACATCTCATCAAGTTCCGCGGACTCTTCAACTTCTGACTTGCACATCTCTTCCGCCTGCTTTTTGGTCAATTTGCGATCGCCTTTAAAATTATCTCCCATTTGAGCACAAGCCCATCGTCTTTGCTTTTCGCTCTCCACTTCATTCAATACATTCTCAACCATTTCGAACATGATACTGGAAATGTCAGATTCGGGCTCAACGGGATCCGGAGCTTCTTTTCCAAATATCGTTTCCCAAATATATCTTATCTGATCAGGTTCTAGGGAATCGGGCACGAAATCTACAAATCGATCGTAATCGTCGGCATTGATTGCAACTCTCATATCTGTTGCACTAATTTTTTGACCTAAGCCGGCTTTAAGATCTGGCTCGACTTTCAAAATCAAAGGGGCGGCGACGATCTCTGGTCTATCTCTAGATATCGCTACTGCAATATCACCATGCTTCATGTCAGCTTCGCTATGCGCAATACTTATTTTTGAACCATCGGCAATATTTTCAGGATCCATAGCATAGCCATAAATTGCAGCTATTGGACTATCAGTAAGTATTTCTTGTCCAACCCTATTTTTTCTTCTGTTAGCTGCGTTGTCTTTATAATATCTGCCTGTTGGTAATTTACCGACTGGCACAACTTCGACCGGGACACTAATATCAACACTGTCCAGATATATAGGTAATAATTGTTTGGTCTGCTCTAACGTAAAACCTCCGCGAGCAGCTTCGCCACTGAATATAACAAGTTTGTCAGGCTTCGGTACGGCGGCGTTATAGGCATTCTGGAACATCTTAAGGTGACCCTGGTGCGGAGGTTTAAACCCGCCAGGGATAGCCACCACATGCCCTGTAACGCTTCTAATGGGCGCTTCATCATCTTCGATCTCAATCACCTCATCGTCCCTATTGCCACGACCGGACACTGCATCTCCTCCTCGGCCAATTGCAGTTAATGGTGCGAAGGGATCGACCTTTTCTGTCATTTCGTCACCCCTGTTACCTTTTGCGATTGGCGGAACTTTGCCACGACCGTATTTAAACAGCCCCAACAATTGATTCATTGGTGCGTAATTGCCGGTAAACTTATAAAGTACCCCATCTTCTTCAAATACGAAACCTTCGACTGTCGAATTGATTTTACTGTGGTGCTTGAGTTTTTCTAATTGTTTTAGAAGAATATCTTTTACATCCTCTTCGCCGGGTCCAGTGTATTGTGAGATTTCTCTTATAGCAGTTTTTACTTCTTGTTGCAATCTTTTCAATTCTTTGTTATTGTCAAGGATATATGCGCTTTCCATACCTTCAAGCATATCCACGGCAAAATCGTGAACAGCTTCTTCAATGGGCCACATTGCTTCCTTTATTAGACGTTTATCTTGTTTTACTAATTGACTAACAATTGCTTTTTGTTCTCTTGGAAATCCTTTTGTTATTTGCGCTACGCCCTTTTTACCTTCTTTATTTAGTATCCGATCTATAACCTGTTGTCTAATCACAGGATCAAAATAAGGCAGTGTGGCATCGATCTTTGGTCTTATACTTTCTTCTTGGAATTCTAAAATTGTCATTCCGCTATTAAAACCAGCCCTTTGTAATTTTGAAATAGCTACATTTAATGATGCGTCGTTGTCTAAAGCTTTGAGTTCCACAAAAGCTGTTCTTTGAACGGCAAATGTTTTATCGGCTGTGGCTTGTTCGAATCGATCAATAACTTTGTCTAAATAAGCAGAATATTCTGATGCGTCAATCACATCTACTGTATCTAATTCGCGATTATATGTTTTATGACCACCATGGTGTATTGACAAAACATTAACATCATAATTTAAAAGTTGTGCAGCTGCTGGTCCCATAATCTCTGTGTTATAAAACACTTCTCCATCAGGTCCAAATATTTTTGTTTTATCACCTTCAGATAGACTATCGAGAGCAGCCTGATAAGCTTCAAACGACTGAAGGTATGCCTGTCTAACTTCCTCACCCCCTTTAAACTCGCGCGCTACTAAATCTTCCATTGTCATGCCACCGCGCTGCATATCCCCTTTATTTCTAGCCGCTCTAGCCTGACCGTCTCGATAGCCTAAATAAATATTATAACCATCAGCCTTCTCAGTGCCAATTAATTCACCACTAGAAGCCTTTTTTAAAATTTGAACCATCTTGTTGTAAGTCATATTGACATTATCATACAAATGGTTGAGGTGTCCACCGACACCCCCCTCTAGTAGTAGTTTTTTCATTCGTCTACGATTCCAACTTGCTCTTCTAATAATACAAGTTTTTCTTGTAATAATTCAACTTCATTTTGTAATCTTCTGGTGTGACGCTTAATTTCTTTTAACTGATCGCGCGCGATGTTTAATCTTCTAGATTCAGTTTTGGACTTGGGGCTGAAATTTTTCAAAGTCTCTTGTAGTGCTTGGATATAGGCAAATACATTGTGATTATCTTTTGATTCGCCCATAAGGAATTTTCTTGTCATTGCTTGTAAATCAATATTTGACATAATCAGTCTCCTATATATCTTCGGGACTTAGCAATTCTTCTTCTCCAGCTTCGGCGCTAGCCTCCGGAGCATCATCCATAATATCTTCATCACCGAATTCGTCTTCGTCGCGACCGGTTACATCCAACTGAACACCGGCTTGATCAGCCAATTGTACAATTGCAGCTATAGCAGCATGAGCCATACCTTCGATATCCCCAGCACCTACGTGTGGTATGCCCGCGTGGGCTCCACCTTCAGCTTCTTCTTCGCCTTCGGAAACCTTAGTGCGACCTGGGCCAACAGGGCGACCTTGTGTGCGATCGGCTGTCCTTCTTCTTTCGTCAATTTCTTCTTTTTCTTCGGACTCTTTGATAACTTTCTTCTTGTAGCCCCACTTTTCCATCAACCTTTCGTTGAGTTCTCCATCTTTCCACTTATGTACATCATATTTCTTCATTTTTTAACTCCTTTAATAAATCTTTCCATTAGCAAACTGTTAAGTTCATTGTTTCTCCACTCTTGCAGAGACACATCGACACCTGCATCGCTATTATAATTAGATTGCTTATAGCCGTCTTCCCAGTCTCTAAAGCACATATTTCCTAATTCATATGCTTCTCGCTCCATTTCTCGTAAATGTGAGTCCTTTTGTGCATACCCCTGTTCTCCCACCCCAGAAGCCCCGTCAAACTCTCCGCGGCAGTTTTGGGTGTGATGTACCAATTCATGCGACAAAGAGCGTAGAACGTCCTTGGGGTGCCTTTTATCGATATAAACGGCGATAGTCATAGTGGAAGGCTCATAATGCCCAGTCTTACCTAATGGGTTTTGAGCATTCTCGGGATCGGATTGAAATTCGATTACCGGTGGACGATTAAATCCCATCTTCTTTTGCGCATATGGCATGAAAGACTGTAGTAGAGTCTCAATCGAAGATGTATCCTGCGATGATCTGTTATGAACTTTATACATCTATTCTTTCTCCACCAATTCAAGTTTTCCGACATACCTAATATGAAGACCGGGGATTGATATAAGTGATGGTATTAATTTAGTTTTTTTAAATTTTATCGGATCTTGGCCGCCGGTTAGTTCAAATTTAATGTATAACGTTGAATAGTGATTTGCTTTATCAGTTGATGTGGTGCCTGTCACTGTATTCACAATTGTGACTTCAGGTATACCCTTGATCTCATCGATCGTCTGCTTCACCTCGCCACCTTTTGCCTTGCTCATCGCCACTTTTACAGCCAATCCATATATCTTCTGGCTATAGGAAGGGTCGGCTTCTTTTAGCAAGGCTCTCTTGTAATCATCGATGTGTTTAATCTGTCCCACAAAGGACATCCACTCGTTTAGTGTGCTCATGCTAGTAATTAGTCTTTTGGTTTCTTATTTGTCTTGCAACTTTTATTTTACAACATCTATGGGCAGGAAGTGGATTAAGTTCTTTGTTAAATAATTACGCATGGCATCAGATTCAAATTTAGTTTCTACATCCATATCACAAGTCCAAGTACTATTGGCGTGATCATACTTTAGCCATCTTTTGACAATATCGGCGCGCTCTTCTGTGATGTGGCGATGTGAGGGCGGTTTGTGCGCAATCGCCATATACAGTTTTGATGTAGTCGTAAAACTACTATATTTTTCACCGTCCTCTTCTCTTATTTTAGCTATGATGTCATCATACCAAAGAAGGTTTTTTATATAACAACCACACTTTCGAGCCATGGTGATGTAATTTACAAAACTTGCAGAGAAGGGATCAATCTTTGTCGCATATACGGAGTTAGGTGACCATTCGATTATACAGATTCCACCCTCCTTTAAACAAGACATCCAGCTTTTCAAACATGCTACGGGATCATATGCGTGATCTAAGGAATTGGAGTATACAAAACATGTATTGCGAACCCATTCATCTTTAACATCGTGAAAATCCCATTCAATCGTATTTGCAAATTGAGTAGCCGTATCCGAAATTTCTGTGCCCAAGACATCAATCATTTTCATTTGAGATAAGGAAACATATTCTTTAAACCATTTTTGCTCATTGCCGCGGCGAGTTCCGTGACACAATCCAAATTTTATATCTGATACATTGTCATAAACATATTTCGACAGCGCTTTAATTGACATCTTGCTAGCTGCTTGCATGTGAAGTTTTTCTTTGTTTCCGAATGTTTGAAACTTTTTATAAGACTCATAATCATCATATCGATATAAAAAAAACAACTCTTCATCCTGAGCAATTTCTGTAGGAGTTCTCGCTTCAATCGCTGGCTTTTGCCATGGACTGTACTCCTTGCCTTCAACCATATATTTTTGTTTGGCTGCATTGATTTTTATGTTTGTTTTGTCTTTTTCTTCATCGATATTCGTATTCATTGCTTTTTTGCCTTTGATATTACTTTTAAATTCATTGTAAATAATTCGATCTCTTTTGATTCATTGATCGAAGTAACCTTTGCTATTGAGACCGGTCTGCTTCCAATCACTTTGATGTCTATGGATATCAATATACCAGTGTGATGTACATAAGAGTTGCTATTCGAACACCAGTGTGACCATGTTACGATATCGCCAATATCAAACGTCTTGGCATATTGGGAGCCGAATGGTTCTTTTGCTTCCATTATTCTGATTTAACCCACGCACATACGCCGGCAATCAGGTATTCCTTCATTCTCTTGATCGCCTCGGGACGATCATACAAAGATTCTTCACAATATTCATCTGATACTGGATCGAAATAGCACAAAGTGACAAAATTGTAAAGAGATTGTTGGCCCATGTTCATATACCCGTCTAATACTTTCTGATAGTAATTATTAAACAAATCGCTATAATCAAGTTTTTCATGTATTGTAGTGTTAAGGGCTCGTTTCAACCGCGACCTCCAACTCTGTGATTATAAATCCCAAAGCTTCCCGCTGACCTGGGATGTCCGACTCCTCCCTTACTGCATACAGGATATCGATAATCGCTAGTGCATCTTCTTTGGTTCGGGCTGCGCCAATCAAATCATAGCATATTTTGTGTTCGCGACCAAATTCTTGCCTATACACAGACACATCTCTGCCATCATCAAATGCAGACTTGCAGTCCTTGTATACTTTGTGACAACGATTAATGACCGTGTTCAACTTGTCGCTGAACGTTAGTCCCCTGATTTTTGTTGTTTTTTGTCGGTAAAATTGCAGATCTTGAGACACGCTTGTCCTCAGTAAAAATTATCTTTCTAATTGTTTTTTTTCTGATATCAATTATTTCAATTGAAATATTGGGCTTATTTCTTCGCTTCTTTCTAGCCATTATAATACAATTTTACTTTTTTTTCAATGGTTACTTTTTCATACCCGGGGCGTATTTCGTTATAGTATCAAATACATCCTTTCCCGGGGCGTCTCCAAACATCGCTTGTAGCGCTTCGAGTTTATCTGAGGCAGACAATCTTCCGCCCAATATTACGTTTTTGAAGGCTTCAGCATATACTGCTCCGTCCTTGACCGCGTTCATTGCGGCTTGTACTGTTTTTGCTGCAGGGTGTTTTTCAGCATCTTCGCGAGCCTCTTCTTCTCTCTCGGCTTCAACAGAACCAGCATCTGGATCTGTTAGTTCGGGGTCACCTTCGGCAGCTGCAGCCTCTTGCACAGAGGACGATTCGCCGGCTGCCTGCTGATCAGCGCCAATTCTTTTGGCTTGCGTTTTAATCGCGCTTTGTGTCTTCATTTGGGTAAGATCGACATTGAGCTTGCTAGCAATATAAGAAACAAGTTGTAGCGCTGAGTCTTGATCTTCTACCACGGGGGCGAATAGGTTCTTAAATCTATCAAAAACTCTATCTACGACAACTTGAGCTTTCTTTGCAGCTGAAGCTCTCGTTGCCGGCTGGTCCGGATTGTCCAATTCTTGAAGCTCTTCTTTAATCAGTTCTCTGAGTATTTGTTTTGAAATCTTCATGACACTAATAAATAGTCCTTACTTTCTTAATCTTAAGTATATACCGGCCAGCAATGAAATAACAACAAATTCAGATCCGCAGATCCCGTATGCCGCCCAGACTGCGACAAAGAAGAATAAAGTTTTCCAGAACTCATCAAATTTATAAAGCACTAATTAAATCCAATTTCTATAATTTCATCTGATGGTATCAGGACAACTTTTCCTGAGATATAAGATAAGACTCTGTTTTTGTGATCGACATATGATTCGTTTCTAACAACTTTGTCGCCTCTTTTTACCAATTCCATAGTCTTATTAACAGGGTCGTAGAACCAAGCATTTCCGGATCCGGACAATATCTCATTAGGGGTTATATCATCATCAGAATTCTTTGCATATTCTAAAGCAATTTTTCTGATATTTTCAATCGCTGATTTTTGGTCCATGAAGCATGCCCCTAAAGTTAACTAGGGTTCAACATCCTTATTTGCTTTAGAAACTAAAACTATTTGATCCGATTCCATGAAATATGAGTTCATATCCAGCTTATCAAACCAGAACACTTTTGGGTGTTCTTTGTTGAATCCGATTATAACTCCATACACTTTCATACGAGCTTTCTCACTCGGGTCATCGAATAAATCGTACAAAGGATCAATCCACTGAACAAGATCGCCTATTTCGTATTTTGTTGTGTCCTGCATATTTTCAAGTACGGGACTTTCGTGTCCGCTAGGGTATACGGTACCTCTTCCGGCTCTTTTGTTTCTTCTATAAATTTTTCTGCCTCTTGAATTGTTCTTAGTGTATCATACGCCCAATATCTTTCAAACTCTTCAACAACTTCCATAATCGCCATGTATAACTTTTCTTTCTCTTCTTTCGAAAGTCTAGGTCTTGTTTTTAAATTAACCTTAAGTTCACTCAGCGCGCTGATCGAAAACATATTAAACTCGTCTTTCATTATTATACCATATCTTTATTATTTTTCAACGTTTTAAAGGATTCAATGTACCTAATGTTGATCTCCAGAGATCAGCCAGACCAACACCGGCGCGCTTAGATTTTTTATCATATTTCATAGTAACTCTTGGTTGTGTGGCCCGCCGTCTTGTAGCTTTTGTCATTGGAGAAGAACCAGCTGGCAGTGTAACATATTTTTGTTTACCATCGGTACCCTTCTCTCCCCAGTCTAATTTCATCAGGCGCGCCAGAATGGGCGCAGATCTCCCACCAAGCGTATACACAGGCGGGTTCGAACCCGGCTTCTTTTTCCAGAAGTTTAAATTACTCACTCGTAACCAAGTTTGCCCATCAGAAGTTTGAACGATATGTATTCCATTTTCATCGATGCCGCCCAAGCCGATATCCGCGATGGCTTGTGCTAAATTAATCTTAAGCTGCTTAAACATAGCGGGTTCGCGCTTAGCGATATGGTAGTTTTTGAAAAACAATTCACCGGATTTGGATCCTCTTCCGATCAGGCGGGCTGGAAAAAAGAAAGCTTCTCGTATTTCCGCTGATGTCGAGGCATGATTGTCAGCAAACGCTTGCGGATCTCTTAAAATATCAGCATGTTCAGCCGGTGTCAACCCCTCCATCATTGTGAAAAGCTCTTCGCGGATCATATTTTCAAGTATCGTTTTGTTTATTTTCAACTTCCACCACCTCAACGTCTGAATATAAATAGGTGTGTCTTCCTATTTTAACCCTATAAACCTCATCAGCATAATCTAATTCAAAACCATATGCGACTTCGTGCAAACTTGATATTTCGTGGGGCGCGATATCAAGTACGCCGACGATAAGACCAATTTTACCATAAGTTAGATCGCCCATTAAGGGGTAAACATACACCAGTGTGCCAATTTTAAGTCCCACATTGTAACTAGAAATGTTTTACCGAAAATTTTTTTTATTCTTAACACGTCGAATTATCTCAGAATCATATACAAACGTCCTATCGCCTACCTTTTTGAAAGCTATTTGCCATTGCTTTCGTAGCATATCAACTTCGCGCTTATAAATCAGTTCAGCTTCCCAACCAGAGTACCCAGTCCAACTACCCCTCTTTGGTTCAACGATTCGCTCAATTAAGCGAACATGTATTTGTGGTATTGCAGGACCAGCGCTAGGCTGAATTAAAACAATATCACCCTTTTTGTACGTGTACATTATATTTTACTTTGTACAACACCATATCACCAGCGATAATCGAATTGATTAACTCTGACTCGGCGTAATGACGAAATCCTATTACTTGTGGTTTTGGGCTAGCAGTGTGAACGTTTAATATCATATTGCTCATGCCTTTATAAAACCAGTGAATTTCCCATGCCCAAACACCCCTATTGTACTTGCTAGTTGTAGTTGTTTCATATCTACGTTGAAGTAATCCACGGTTACCTGTTAATTTATCGATAAGCAGATCACCAATACCCAAGCTTAGTGGCTCATTCTCGCGACATACCCTCATACCACTAAGTAGAGTGGGCTTTTATTAGTTTCATTCTACCGGTTTCGATAGCAATTGTTAAGTTGTTTTCGGTATGGTAGCCGATTCTAGAGTACTCTACCGCGTTATTTCTACGAAACCAGAAGACTTCCCAGACTGCAATGCTGGCCACTGGCGGAACATCATCGGTATTATTACGTTTAACAAGAATCCCCCGATCACCGGCTTCAAGATGATCGATAATATCGCCGCAACTAAGCTTAATCCAAGGGTGCCCCACATGTTTAACTAGTAGAATCGCGCGGCATCTTAAAAATCTAAGAAATTATTTGCGGGATTTTTTTACCGACCCCACAATTGCACGAAGATAATTATGAACGACAAAAAGACGCATATCATTGTTCTGGTAGTGAACATCGATTCGCCCAAGAGCCACCATGTCAGTATGGGGAATGTTAAATAAGACATGCTAAACACCAGAAAGCGCGGCGTCCACACCTCATTCAACTCTTCGTATGCTAAGCGTACCCCATAAAGGAAGCACAAGCCAGCTGGCACTCCATAAAGCATCACCGCGAGGATAGGCTTATTGCTCCACCACTCCCATTTGATCTGCGAATTTAATTGAAACCATGCCAACGTTTGCCCAACGGCGAAAAGCGCGCATGCGATAAACAGCTTTGTACTAATCATTCTCTACACTATTCAATATTGTGTATGGACATCCATATTTCTGTAACGTATTTTCATTAATCAATGTCCATATCGTCTGGTTGTTCGCGAAGTAATACATCAAGATATAATCTGGCTCATCTATCTCTAATACAATTGCCAATGATTTGCTTGGTGATCCTTCTGCCCAACTTTTAATTAACGACGTACTTGGATTATACAGTACCAAGTCTCCTTTTTTAAACCTCATTATCTATAATTAGAATTTCTGGGAATTTTTCTGTGGGGGTATCGTGAATGTACTTAGCGCGTGGGTGATAAGGCAGGTTATAAGGGACTTATTCCCCGGGGAGGAGGGGGGGAGGGGTAGTCCTCCCCCTTGCTATTCTGTTGTTCTTATGTTTGTTCTTATGTTTGTTCTTATATACACTTAGTTGAATCTGGTGTTGGTTCCCTATCTTTTACAATCTTTTTTATCTTCTCTCGGGCATGTCCTCGACCATGCGGGGTTGCCAT
>Ga0098040_1001177_pt1 | contig 11623 bp, 15 predicted proteins | sample 7_EtaG_FD_75065 | JGI IMG/M metagenome (GOLD analysis project Ga0098040, IMG submission 75065) | Marine viral communities from the Subarctic Pacific Ocean - 7_ETSP_OMZ_AT15161 metaG | ecosystem: Environmental > Aquatic > Marine > Oceanic | place: Pacific Ocean | collected 2015-01-08
AACCAGAAAGATTGAACGATATCCTGGAAGCTTATTCGGTCGTACAGAGACAGGGTGATGTTTTAGAAGCTTATTCTGCCGGCTAATGGTCGAGAGGTAACGTGAATAAGACAGCAGCTAAAAAAGTCTTAAATGAAGTTCTTGGCAGGTGCCGAGACAGTGGTCATGAGTTACTATATGGGTGTCCAGCGTGCAATCACCATAAGCGCAAATTGTCTGTTAACTTGGGCAAGAACGTTTTTAAGTGTTGGGTATGCGACTATCGCGGTCGTAGTATTCGTCGGCTTGTCCGTCGTTTTGGCTCCTTTACGCATCTTAAGAGGTGGGACCAAATCGCAGGTCGTATGGATCTTCGCGATTTTGCTGATCTCTTTATGGATCGAGACGATAAAGAGCCTCCCCCAAAACTTGAGTTGCCGCAAGAATTCACAAGTCTAACTTCCGCATCTCCGCCAAGAACTGCAGCGTATGCCATGAGATATCTCAGGGAGCGCGGCATCTCCTATGCCGAGATAGTAAAGTGGAAGATTGGCTATTGTTTTGACGGGCAATACCGAGCCCGTGTGGTCGTCCCCTCGTTTGATGACGATGGGGATGCCAACTATTTTATCGCAAGATCGTATAGCGGCGACTCCTATAAATATAAGAATCCCAAAGCATCAAAGGATATTGTTTTTAACGAACTATTTATCGACTGGAACGAAGATTTAGTTTTAGTAGAAGGAGTCTTTGATGCAATTAGAGCCGGAAATGCTGTTCCAATATTGGGATCAACACTGCGATCCGACTCACGACTATTACGAAAGATTGTCTTTAACGACACCCCCGTTTACATGGCGCTCGACCCAGACGCTGCTGATAAAGAGCGCAAGATTATTGAAACGCTTTTGCGTTATGATGTGGAGCTTTATAAAATAGATGTGGCGGGATATGAAGACGTGGCTGAGATGCCAAGAGAAGTCTTCTCGCAACGAAAGAAGAATGCGGCTTTTATTGATAGAGACAACTATTTATTGTTGAATTTGCTTTCAGCCGTATAGGAGTAATACCAGTGAACGTTTTTAAGAAAATCGCAGCCCTTCTCAAGAAGGATGCACCGCAGACAGACAAAGAGTGTTGTAACAATAATTGTCATAGCCCCACCGAGATCTTTAAAGATATCTGCACCGCCGCAGGATTAGGAGACAGAGTTCTCAACTCTGTACAGGCTTTAGAGAAGTTTGAGGCATGGTACGACGGGCCCTGCGATGAAGAATCAGTTAGAGCATCTCTCGACGCCTTCAAGAATGAACACCCAGGAGTGAGTGCAAAGTTAACTTCTATAGGAAACCTCTAAAATGAAAATCACAGAATCTAAATTAAGACAGATCATTTTAGAAGAGATTCGGATGGTCGAACTTGAAGAGTTTTTAATCACAGAAGCCGCAAAACTCGGCATTGTTCTCACCGAAGAGCAGAAGAAGAGTATCATGCAGCGCTTAAAGAAAAAAGCAGGGCAATATGGTGCCGGCTTAGCTCTTGGTAGTGCTCTTGCTGTCGGCGGAGCAGGTCTTCATGGTCTTCAATCAGACTATCAACAAGGCGTTAGAGATCAAATATCTCAAAACGTGGCCGCGGCAGAAGAATATAACTCTAGTTATGAGGGAACCTTAGATAGAGTAAGAACACAACTGAATAATACTGCAGCGTGGCTTTGGTCTATGAGTCCTGATTCAAAAAAGATAGAGATATTGCCAACCACAGAGACCGGCGCCGCTATATTGCCTCCTGAATTCAGCGTAATGAAGCAGGTCTATGATGACTTTATGGCTGGAGCAGGTCCGAGTGTGACTCCGGATATGACGAGCGCCCCTTCTGGAGACCATACTGAAAATCGTATAAACTTTCTAGACGATTTCGAAGATAAGGATTTTGAAGGCTATGGTGGAGGAAGAGGTATCCGAGGCGCCATATATCTCGATTTTACCGATCTTCCTTCTGATTATGCGCTGCCGCTAACTGATCAATCTCCTAGCGAATACTATGTGCAGCTATGGGATCAGTACATAGGATATTAAAAAAAGCTTGACATAGCCTCTCTTACGTGTTATTCTAATAGAAACTAGAGGGCAACTATGTTAAAAAACACTTATCTACTTTTGGAAAAGGCATTCTTTATTGCTGTTGGATATTATGTGACACAGTTTTTTATCTTGCCTGCCTTGATTTAAACTGGAGTCTATGTGAAATTTGCACATATTGCTGATACTCATATCAAAAATCTGAAGTATCATTATGAATATCGTATTGTTTTTGAACAATTATATAAAACACTGCGAGAACAAGAAGTCGATTACATCATTCATTGTGGTGATATCGCCCACACTAAAACACAGATCTCACCGGAGTTTGTTGAGATGTGTTCGGACTTTTTCCGTAGCCTAGCGGAGATTGCCCCTACATATATTATCCTTGGCAACCACGACGGCAATCTGAAGAATAGCAGTCGTCAAGATGCATTAAGCCCGATTGTGGATGCGCTAAATTTGCCGGATTTACATCTATTAAAAGATGCCGGCGAAACTCATATTAATGAAGACTTCTGTCTGAATGTGTTATCTGTCTTTGATCGAGAGACATGGATCAAACCCACTAATACAGATAAGATTAATATTGCACTTTATCATGGATCTATCAGTCGATGCAAAACCGACATGAACTGGACAATGGCAAACGGCGAAGACGAAATAAGTATCTTCAATGACTTTGATTTTTCGATGCTTGGAGACATTCACCGCCGGCAGTTTCTAGATGAAGAAGGTCGTGTCTGGTACGCAGGTTCAACCGTCCAGCAGAACCACGGAGAGACCAATGATAAAGGTATTCTCATTTGGGATATCAAGTCAAAGGATGATTGGGAAATAGAGCCGATTGTGTTCGAGAACCCTAAGCCGTTTTTCACTATTCCGCTGACGCTCAAAGGCCGAATGCCTAAAAACTTAAAGGTACCTCCGAATGCTCGCATGCGATTGGTTAGTACCAACAACTTGCCCCTTGATACGATGAAAAGGGCGATGGAGATTGCAAAGCATAGATTTAATCCAGAATCGATTTCATTTCTCAACCGCGCCGCCGGCCAACGTGGGAATGTAGAGGAGATTACAAACTCACTCCTCACAGAGAATTTGCGAGACATTAAAGTTCAAGAAGAATTAATTGATGAATATTTGGCAGACTTTCAAGTTGATAGTGAAACTATGGAAACCGTCTACAAACTGAATCGCAAGTACAATGATATCGTCAACAAAGAAGAAGAGATTTCCAGAAACGTTAACTGGAAACTATTGAACTTTAAGTGGGATAACTTATTCAACTACGGAGAGGGAAACAGTGTTAACTTTGACAGCCTTGGTGGCATTATCGGAATCTTTGGAAAGAACTTTTCTGGGAAGAGTTCTATCATCGATGGTGTTCTCTATACACTCTTCAATACAACGTCTAAAAATGAACGCAAAAATCTTAACATTATTAACCAGAACAAAGACTATGGATCTGGAGAAATAGAAATTGCTGTTGGTCACAAGATTTATACCATCTATCGCAAGTCCACGAAATATATTAAGCGCCTTAAGGGAGAGGAAACACTCGAAGCAAAGACGGACTTGAATTTTGAAGTGTATGACGACCTTACAGGAGAGACAACCTCCTTAAACGGCCTCACACGCAATCAGACGGACGCTAACATCAGAAAGCACTTCGGGTCTATGGAAGACTTTCTCGTGTCTTCACTGGCCTCACAGCACGGTTCCTTGATGTTCCTTGAAGAAGGTTCAACAAGACGAAAAGAAATCATCGCCAAATTCCTAGATTTGGAGCAGTTCGACAAGAAGTTCAAGTTGGCGAAAGAAGATTCGATTGACGCTCGCGGAGCCCTGAAGAAATTCGAAGACAGAGACTATGATGAAGAAATAACCACAGCCACCGAGGAGCTTCAAAGCCGCGATGCTCAATTACGAGAGAACAAAGTCTCTTGTGCAACAATGGAAGAACAAATTTCAGTTTGGTCTGGCGAATCGATAATGTTACAAACAACAATTGATAGTATGCCTACCAGCGTGATTGATCTCGCCAAAACAAAGAGAGAATTATCTAAAAAAGCTAATCAACTATCTTCGCTTGAAGCACAAACGCTTGATTTTCGCGAAGAGTTATCGACTGCCGAAACACAACATGAAAAAGTAGTCGCTATTCTTGAAGCATTAGACATCGATGATTTGAACGAGAAGAAGCAGAAGATTTCAGACCTCACTGAAAGTCTCCGTACTCAGTCTCGTTTAGTTTCTGATGTAAATACCAAGATTGTCTCTTCGAAAAACAAAACACAGCTATTGGAAGGAATCCCCTGCGGCACTACTTTCCCTGCGTGTAAGTTTATCAGGGATGCGAACGCTGCAGTAGCACGCTTGCCTACATTATTAGAAGAGAAGATGAATCGAGAAGAGATCCATCAAGAAATAGAAACTGGTATCGCTGCTTTGGAGCCGTATCGCGTTACTGGGATGATTGAGAAACATGGTACATTTGTAAACGATAAAGAGATTTATGAACGCCGCATCGAAGCGCTTGGTTTAACTATAGAGCGTAACAATGCTGCCTCCGATAAATTGAAAATAGAAATAAAGCACCTGAATACGACAGTTGACGAATATAATGAAAATAGAGAAGTTATAGAAAACCTAGAGCATCTGATTGGCCGCCGCGATTCAATCCTGGCCTCGATATCGCGACAGGAAACAGAACTTGAATCCTGTAAGGTATCTACGTTTGAGTATTATCGCCAGGTTGGCTCCATAGAACAAAAAGTGGAAGAGATTAAAAGCGCTAAAGAAGACTATCTTCAACTGCGTCGAGAATATGCGGCCTATGATTTGTTCATGCGTTGTATACATTCTAATGGCATTGCATATGACATCATTAAGAAAAAGATTCCGGTCATCAACCAAGAAGTTGCCAAGATGCTAGCGAACATTGTTGACTTTGAAATCTTCTTTTCCAGCAATGGAAACAAACTTGATATTTTCATCAAACACCCCCTTCATGACGAACGCCCGATTGAAATGGGTTCTGGTGCGGAAAAAACTGTGGCTGCTATGGCCATACGATTAGCTCTATTAAGTGTGTCATCGCTACCCAAGGGTGATGTTTTTATTCTTGATGAACCAGGCACGGCCCTGGATGAAGAAAATATGGAAGGTTTTATTCGGATCTTGGAACTAATTAAAGTATATTTTAAGAACGTTTTGCTTATTTCACACCTTGACTCTTTGAAAGATTGTGTTGATATGCAAATCGTGATTGAAAAAAATAAAGGATACGCGAGGATTAATCAATGAAATTATTAATGGAAAATTGGAGAAAATTTGTAGGAGACGACCAGAACCTACAAGAGAAAATAAGCAAGGCCGATGCGCCATTTATCAAAAAGTTTCTAGCTATTAAAGATCTGCCTCTAGAACAATTTGTACAAGGCCTTAAGAAGATCGCCGGCAACCGCGCAGTTCGAAAACTGGCTTTGTCTGGTGACACAGATGCTGCTGGAGCCTCCGACGAGACTTTATCTACCGGCACCACAAATGTCAAAGCTAATTCCTTACTTCCTACCCAAAAAGATATTGGATTTAACAATAGCCTCGCGGATCAAGTACAGAATGCATATGGTTCTACGCAAAAAGTATTAGGAGACGATGTAGTGATGCTCGGGCCAGGCGGCGGTTCTCCAATTTTGACATTTGGCGGCCGCCATATCCTTGATGGTCATCACCGCTGGTCACAAATTATGATGACCAATCCTGACGCCGTAGTCGCGATTCAAGATATTTCCGGCGTTGCTCTAGGTAGTCCCGAAGAGGCACTTAAAGCTACACAGCTGGCTATCGCCGGATATACTGGTCACCTTAAGACGAAATCTCTTGGTGGCCCAGATCTGATGAAGGCCACCGCACAACAAGTTCAAGCATATGTTCTGCAAAATATTACTGATGAAGTATTACAAATGTTAGTGCAGGCCAAAAAAATAAGTGCTCCCGATAAACAACAAGCAGCCGATTATTTTGTCAATAATCTTGGTATTATTCAACAGAATGTTGGCCCACATGATCGCGAAACATCGATGCCTCAAGCAGATCATACTGGCGGCCCGGGTACCCAAGCCGCAATTAATCAAATGATGGCCCAAGGTAAGATTAATTTCAACGATGCGTCACCTGAAGATATCAAGGAGTAAATACGCGTCGGGTTTTATTCGGATCTTGGAACTAATTAAAGTATATTTTAAGAACGTTTTGCTTAATGCAAATAATAATTGAAAAGAAAGCAGGATACGCAAAGGTAAATCAATAATGAAAAAACTATTTGAAAACTGGAACAAGTATCTTAATGAGGAAGAGGCGGAAGCTGAACTCTTCTTACGTGAGAATTTCGACAGCCAAACAGGGCTCCCGAACACTCCAAAAGGAAAAGAAATGTGCCTCCAGAAACCCGAATGTAAAAAGCGTATGGAGGAGGCCGGTATGTTAGATTCTCCGCAGCAAGCCCAACAACAAGGGAACATGGCCGCGTCCGAAATGACTCCGGAGAAGCTTAAGCTCGCTCTCGGCCGAGAAATATCTCAAGACGAAGCTAGATTGTTGAATTGGGTTCAAGCTAATCTCTCGGCCTTTGGGCATGCCAAAGGTCTTCTTGGCGGCCGCAGCGGCAACGTTGTAGAGCAATATAAGGAGCGCTTCGACTCTTGGCTGCGCACCGTTATACAATTTGCACCCAGCGCACCCGTCAAGGGGCTAGCCCACAGGGTCCACAACGCCCATCGCGGCGATGGCCAGACTATTCAGCAAGCCGATGCACAAGCCGCCGCGAAAGCTGCGAGAGGACACTTTGGAGAATCTCTGCACGGCGATATCGAAATTAAGAGAAACTAACAATGTCAGACGAAAACGAAAATAAAGAAGACAAAAACGAATTTGACTTTCTGCCTCCCGCAGAACCACCACCCTCCTTTCAACAGGAGAAAGACCACTATCACGAAGAAGTAGATGCTGCAGATTTCGGCATGGTCGAGGACTTCGGTCTCCAGATGGAATATTCTGATGAAGACCTCCTCCCAGAAAACACAGCACCCTCTTCGTTGAATATTGGCTTTGTTGGCGTCGGCGGTGGAGGCAACAAAATGGCCAATGCTTTTATAGAGCTTGGTTTCAACAAGACCCTGCTTGTTAATACAACAGGCAAGGATATTCCAAAGAACGTCGAAGAGGATCATGTTGTTTTGATTCCAGATTCAGACGGAATCGGTAAAAACGTTGAGTATGGTAAGGAGGTCTTATCTCAAAACGGCGCTATTATCGAAGATGCACTCCGCATCAAACTTGGAAAAGTTGATTGGCTTATTGTTCTTGCTGGCGGCGGCGGTGGTACCGGTTCTTCTGTTACTGCTCTTCAGCCCGTCTTTGAGCGTTATCTACGTTCTGTTCAGGCTGCTGGTAAAGTCGTTTACGTAGTATCCTGGCCAACCGCACAAGAAAACCTTAACCCTACAATCGCTCGTAATGCGCTGACACTGGCAAACGATGTCACTCCGCATCCACACATTATTCTTGATAATGAACGAGCTACACGCTTACTACGCGGCAGAATCGGCATGCTTGGCATGTACCCTGTCGCGAATACACAATTTGCTAAGTCGTTTGCTCAAGTACTGAAGCTCTCCACCGAGGATTCACCGATCCAATCTTTTGATTCGAAGGATTTGGAAACTTGCTTGAGTAATGACGGTCGTGCCTTTTTAGGTTCGACTATGATAAAGGATCCAAATACTGGAAAGCTTGGATCGGTGATCCTTCACAACTGTATGAATCGTTCTGCGTGTCCTCCTCCGAAAGGTAAGGCTGCAGCAGGTTCGTTAGTACTAGTTGTGTCGGAAGAAATGGCATCAGACCCGAAGGTTAGTAAAAACATCGAGTCAGCGATTGCTTATGTTGGTGGAAGATGCGAGACCCTTTTCTCGGGAGTTTACATTAGAAAGAATGTGCCTGGGTTGATTGCGATACTAAGTATGAATGGATTAGCAACATGAAACAACTATTTGAAAATTGGCGAAAGCATGTAAACGAAGAGTATACGGTACCGCCGTCCCTTGATGATATTCTAGACCGCTTATCTGACCCTGCCCAAAGGCAACAAGTTAAAACTGACCTTGAACAATCGGGAGTATTTCAATTAGATCCGATAGAAGATAAAGAGAAAATAAAATTTATCATTAATCGTATGCGCGGCAACTCTACAGACCAAGTATTGGATTTCATATTAGTTACAATAGCGGATGAAGTTTTAAAGGTGAGAGTATGATGAGAATACTAAGCATGAATGGATTAGCGACATGAAGATTACTAAATCACAAATAAAACAAATCCTCCTCGAAGAAGTTGAATCAAACGATAGGCTTATTAGTGCAATTCACGACCTTACTTCAACAATGGAAGATTTGGATATTAGCATAGACTACCTTGCAGCCGCATTTACTGGAGAAGATCCTATGAGTTTAGGATCCGCACAGAAAACTATGGGCCGCTTCGCGACACCTACTCGGAAGCCCTCTGCCCCAAAAGACATCGATGAAGCCCAATTAAAACAATATGTTATGGAAGCCTTGGATGAAGTATTGGGTCCCGATGCAGAGACTGAAGACTACATTAAAGATTTTGAAAAGTCTGACGCCCCACAGTTTAAAGGCAAAAGCAAAGAGAAAAAAAGAAAAATGGCCATCGCAGCCCATGCCAAAGCAAACGAGGGATCCAAATAATGGCTAGAACAAAAGCATTTGTTGATACATGGTTGGAGAAATTTACATCCCGCAAGCTATTGGTGTGGACCACCGCATCTGTATTAGCATTTACTGGCTATTTGACCAGTAGCGATTGGGTTACTATTTCTATTGTATTCATCGGCACGCAAGGCGCAGTTGATATCGTCGAGAGATTGAAGAAGGCAAACTAGTGCCACCGTTGTTATTAAGATTATTGCCTTATGCCAAGGCTTATTGGAAAGAGATCGCCATTGTGTCATTGGCACTGATGGTCTTTGGAAAGATGCAGTATGACCATCGTTTAATGGTTAGGTTATATGAAGAGCAGGCTACTGCGCTCCAAGAGCAGATTGACGGACTCAACGCCATTCACGAAGAAGAGCTTCGGCTAAAAGAAGAGGCCCTTGAATCTTATCGCACCACACTTGAAGCTCTTGAGAAAAACTACGTAGAAGAACAAGAGCGCAACAATCGAACAATAACCGAAAGGCGAAGAACAATAGAGAGACAATTTTCACAAAACAAAGAAGAGTTAGCAAATGAAATCATTAGCAGTTTTAATTTTGAGTATGTTCCTATGTAACACGGCCATCGCTGAAGATGCTGGTCGGTTTACATTTTTAGGAGAAGGACAGTGCGCTCCGTTTGAAGGCACGCTCTTTGATGTGACAGCCACATCTGTACTCTTAACAATAGAAGAACAGCAAGTTTTGGCATGCCAGAGTCGTCTAACACTAGAACTGGGAACACTTCGAACCGAACTTCAGCTTGAGATCGACAACCAACGCATCGGTTATGAATCAACAATTCAGGAACGAGATTTGACAATTGCTGCTCAGCAAAAACAATTAAGCAGTTTGCAAGATACATTATCAAAGCTTTCGCGGGATAATGATTGGCTATGGTTTGCCGGCGGCGTTGCGGCCGGTATCGCGGTTTCATACGGAGCTTATGAGGTATTCAACTAATGGAAAAACCTGATCGCATTGCTGCAGTTGAGAAAGCTATCTCCCAAAAATACGGAGACGAAACAATTCAGAACCCCAAAGCAAATTGGGATGAAACTAAAGAAAAAGAATATTTGGAGCAATCCAAAGAATTCTATCAGAAATCTTACCAAAAAGAAGAACAGCAGGAAAAAGTTGACATTAATGGTATAAAGGTTTCAAAAAAACTACTTAATAGAGAATCTCTAAGATGTTGTTCGGTCTGCGGATCTTATCCAAAGAAATCAATGGACGATGTTTGTCTCACCAAATTTGATTGTTGCAATAAGTGTTATATTCAATATGTGGACGGCAGAGAAAAAAGATGGTTAAAAGGATGGAGACCAAAATGAAAATAACTAAATCTATATTAGCTCAAATTATTAAAGAGGAACTTGGGCGTCTTGAAGAGATGGATCCTCCCGACGAATTCGGAAAAGCAAAGGCTTCCACCGGTGACGTTCGAAAAGCCGGCATGACCGCGGCTAAGGAACAAGGAGAGCAAGGAATTACAGCACAAGAAAGAGGGATAATTAAACAACTTTCAGATATGCTTGTTGGGGCTTCAAAGGAAACTAATATCCTTTCAGGTACCGTTATAACGAAAATTAAACATTTGGCCGCAGAATTACAAAAAGTCTTACCGGCTGACAAGTCCGGAGGAGTCGAGTAATGGCAACAGTTTATGAAATAGTACAAGGGCTTTCACAAGCCGCAGCCAACGCATACGATGGAGCGCTTGGAGAAGATTATGAACCAGTAAAGACAGGCGCCCTCCGCCGCGAAGAAGGCGACATGCTTATCGACCGTCGCGTGATGGACGGCTTTGGTGTGAAGTTTTATGGCAATATGATGTGTCTTACCTATCAATCTGAAATCCAACTTAAAGAAATTTATGGTCCTGGTTTTGAGAGCGATATTGATCAGCGCATGACCGACATCTCTAAATGGCTTAAGAAAGAATACAAACGAATCACTGGTGATTCAGTAGCTCTTACTGCCGAAGGCGAGGTTGATATCTTTGCCGAGAACTCATCTCGTGTACGCTCTTGGGTGACTGCCAAAAAGCACTTTAAGGTTGGTGGTCTCGATGAGGCAATGAATGATGACAACTCTGGTAACAGCGCGCCTGTTGAAAAGAGTTGGGAGACTTTCCTTAACCAAGGTGGTTGGCAAGGAAAGCGCCCGAAGAATGATACACGCAAAAAAGATGCATGAGTTTTCAACTAGACAAAAAACAAAAAGTAAAAGAGATCTTAAAGTGCGGTAAAGATCCAGGATACTTCTTGAAAACCTATGCCCGTATATCTCACCCGATGCACGGGCTTATTTTATTTGATACATATGATTTCCAAGACAACCTATTACAAAATTTTAATGATTATCGTTTTAATGTTATTTTAAAAGCGAGACAGCTGGGTATCTCAACGATTACAGCCGGCTATATCGTGTGGCTTATGTTGTTCCACCGCGATAAGGCTATTCTCGTTATGGCAACCAAGTTTGCGACAGCAGGAAACCTTGTAAAGAAAGTAAAGGGTGTGATGCGCAATCTACCAGATTGGCTAAGGATTGCTAGCATCGACGTAGATAACCGCACATCTTTCGAGCTTTCTAATGGTTCAACCATTAAAGCTGCTTCAACCTCTGGCGATGCTGGTCGTTCCGAAGCACTCTCTTTGTTGGTTCTTGATGAGGCTGCTCACATCGAAGGTCTTGAAGAACTTTGGACTGGTCTGTATCCAACACTATCGACAGGTGGACGATGTATTGCGTTGTCAACACCTAATGGTGTGGG
>Ga0098040_1001179_pt1 | contig 11601 bp, 26 predicted proteins | sample 7_EtaG_FD_75065 | JGI IMG/M metagenome (GOLD analysis project Ga0098040, IMG submission 75065) | Marine viral communities from the Subarctic Pacific Ocean - 7_ETSP_OMZ_AT15161 metaG | ecosystem: Environmental > Aquatic > Marine > Oceanic | place: Pacific Ocean | collected 2015-01-08
AGACCATCGGTACCGATGATGACGCGGAGGTCGATGCTGAAGAGGTAGGCGCCATCCCATCCGTTTAGGATGTTGACGGTGGTGTACATGGTGCGGGTCATGGTGTCGCTCCTTGCCCCCGTAGGGGCTGGGTGGGTGGTTAGGCGGTGACGGTGACGGTGACGGCAGATGCGGGGTGGCCGAAGGTGCCGGGGACGGTTTCGACGGAGGAAGAGAAGACGGTCGCGCCCTGGCCGGGAACCACGGTAACGAAGGTGTGGACATCAGAGGGGGTGAAGCCTTCGGAGGAGATGTGCGCGTGTGCCTTCTCTGCGGCTGCCTTTTCTGCTGAGGATGTGGGCTTGTGGGTCATAGTGTCGCTCCTTGCCCCCGTAGGGGGCGATGGGTGGTTAGGCGGGTGCGTAGCAAACAGAGCAGAGCCCGTGATAGCCTGCTGGGACGAGGAACTTCGAGGGCCCATCGCTGTCCAGCCGGAATGGGGTCGCTCGAATGCGCCCGCTATCGATCAGGGCGTCCATCGCGGGCATGAATTCATAATCGGATACCGGACCAGACTTCTCCATGTGGGCGCGGATATTCTGCGCGGTGTAGAGTTCTGGCTCTGTCCCGAATTGCCTCTCCTTGATGATGATGTAGATCGTGAATTCCATGGGTCGCTCCTTGGGTGGATGCCCCCTTTCGGGGGCTCGTGGTTGTGGATTAGAGTTGGACTTCGGAAAGACGAACGCGGGAGAGGATTCGACCGAACTGGTTGGGGGTGCCGTTGACCGGTGGGAATACGGTTTTGCCGTCGTTGTACTTCGCCTTGAGTTCTCCGTAGAAAGACTCGAAGTCTACCTCGATGACGTATCGGTAGGTGCCGTCTGCGTGCTTGATAACCTCGGTGCATTGTCCGATAACGAACGAGCGCTGATCGTCGGTCTTGCCTGGACGGATATCGAAATCGTAAGCCTTGACGGTCTTGCCGATGTACTGTTGGGCTTCTGCGAGAAGAAGGGAGAGAGAGGTTTTCATTTGTCGCTCCTATGGTGTGACTCATAGATCCTATACTCCCGTTCCTCTGGCGTCAACCCACTGATTGAACATTCCCCGAAAAGCAAGAAAGCCCGCCGGGTTAGGGCGGGCTCAAGGTGGATGCCCCTGACGGGGCGGTGGGTGGTTAATCAATGTTGACCGAGATGATCTGCCCGCTGTACCAGTCCGGCCTGTGGGGACCAGGGGTGATCAGCGCGTTGATGATGCGGTCACGGCTACGCCAATGAATCTGGTTCAAGGCATCCTCGGCGGCCTCTTGTCCGCTCTGCTCCCAGAGCGCGATGATGGTGTTGAGATTTTCGGATTCGGATTTGGTGAGGATCAGGGTAGTCATAATGTCGCTCCGGTGAGGGGAGGGCTTCAGGTTAGGAGGCGTGGTGTTTATCGCTTGCCGGTTGCGATCATCCATCGGACCGCGTAGGTCTTCGCCCACTCGTCGGAGGTCGCGGGACATTCCCTGATGATGTTCTTCGCAATCACTTCGACATTGCTATGAAAGGTTCTTTCTGCTGAGTAGGTCGTTTCTGCGATGGTCTTAATGATGTTCATGATGTGGCTCCTGTGGTGTGGCAAAGGGTGGGTGCTGACCTATCGGCCAGTCAGTTTGTTGAAGGCTCGTTCCAGGCGTGCTTCCAGCTTGCTGTCTTCAGCATCGGCGACGACATCCCAGTACAAGTCGATCAGATAGCTGAGACTGTGCCCTTGCTCTCTTTCGAACTTCTCGATTTGAGCAATGGTTCCTCGGTGTACAAGGTGAAGAATGCGGTGAATGATTGTGAGTTGCGCGGCAGTCATGATGTCGTTCTCCGTGAGTGTGACACCATCTACTATGAACCCCTGCCCCAACCGTCAACCCCATGGGTGCAACTTTATTTGAGTGAGGCATCCTCGATGCACGTAAGTGTAAGTAATAGCTGGCTAAACTATACACAGGTTTCTCAAACCAAGGTGATCGAGGGTGGAATAGCATGAATGGGTATAGAATGGTACGACATGTCGTGCCACTCGATAACGTAGGAAGAACGTAGGCAATGGCTGGATGACGATGAGGGGTGGCACACCCTTGTCGTACCGCTCATACGGTAGGTTGAAAGCGGTGTATCGAGCAGCAAGGGGGGGGGTGGTACGACATGGCGCCAAGGGGGGGTCTGCAAATCCACCACCCTTTCAATGAAAACCGATCCCCGTAGCGTATACCCTTGGAGAGAATTGTCGTACCAGTAAAGAATAGTTGTTGAAAGTATAGGAAGAACCTCGGTTATCGCGGTACGACATGGGGTGTGCCACCTGTTTTGTAGATGCCCTGGAAATGCCCATTGAACCTCGGCTATCGGCGGTACGACAAGTGGTACGACATGGTGTGCCACCCTTGACGAAGGTAGGCCAGGAGAGCATGATGGCATCACCAGCCTACATTCAAGGTCAACCCATGGGCAGAAGCCTCACCGTCGATGAAGCCCCCGAAGTGGATGTCGATCTCCTGCTCACACTCGACCCTTCGAAGTCCTGCCAACGGCTGCACCTCAAGGCGTGGAACATCCGACTCGACTGGAGGGCCCGCCGGGAGCTTGGGCAACTCAACCTGCGGGTGGTGGCCCCACCTGAAGTCCTGAAGGCCGGCGGATCCCTGCCCTGGTGGTCGTACCGAATCAGGGAGTACGGCGGACAATGGCAGGTTCAATGTACCGAATGCCTGAGTTGGGTCATCGCCCTCTACCTCCCACCGCAGAGGTCTTGGCATGGTCAGCCCACATGCCGGAACTGCCTCGGCCTCCGATACCGCGCCGAGCAGGTTCATGGTCATGGTCACGGGCTGGACATCAAAACCGACTTGCGAGTAGGAAACCTCCAGCCGGTGCTTGAGCAAATCCAGGGGGGAGGGCTCAAGGCGATCCGCGCGATGCAAGCCTTGGAGTTGGAGGGGATGGCCCCCCGGAGGTTGACCCTGGAGGATGGTGCCAAGCGCAGGTCTCGGAACCGTCGAGTGCGGAAGGTCAGAAGAAAAGTGCAGTCCAAAGGTTGACGGCAACCCCAGGGGTGAATAGGTAGGGGTGTCACCACTGGAGAACACGATGACCCTTCCCGCTTCCCTCGACCGACTCCTCGCCGCCGTCCTTGAAGCCGAGTATGTGTGCCAAGTCAAGATTGGCGACCTGACCCACGATCAGCGGAAGCTGGCCGTCGAAGAGTCTGCCCACCTCGTAGGCTTCGAAGGCGGTGAGCTTCACCCACTCTTCCCCCAGCTTGCTGCCGCTTTCGACATCTCGGAAGACGTGTGGCAGGCCAACTTCGAGCAGGGCCGCATCGACGCGGACCTGTAGACCACACCAACAGCCACACCCCGGAACCTCCCATGAATACTTGGAAGCCAACCACTCCCGCAGAACTCAAAGCCATCGCTGAAGCCGCAGCCCAGGTCGAGGCCCAGGGCTTCACCTTCAGCCCCGACTCTGCCTATATCGCAGACATCGGTGGATTCGGTGAGCACACTGCCTTCGCTTTCAGTAGCGAGACCCAGTGGGCCCACAACTACCCCCGCGCCGAAGGCGTTGTAAGCTTCAACCCCTAACCCCAGCCACACCCCACACTCCCAAGGAGAACTATCATGCCAAACCCAACCTTCTACCTCACCAACCGAGCAGGCCCAGACGGCGCCATGCTCAGCCTTCTGCCCCAGTCCGAGCTTCAGCGGGACACCATCGACTCCACCCTGGTGGATGCCGGGTGGCGCTACGCCGAGTTCCAGAACACCGGACACCGGGTGCTGGTTCGCTCCAAGCACTACCCGGAGTTCAACCGTCGATGGCTCGCAACTTGGCGCGAGTGCGTCACCGACTTCGAAGTCCGAGAGGTGGACACCGTAGTCAAGGGTGGCGCTATCGTCTCCGACCTGGGTGCCTTCCGAAACCTCAAACTCTACGCCCTGGCCGACAAGGTCTGGGAAGCCTACACCAACAAGCCCAGTCCCTGGGCCTGACCACCACAACCCCCTTCGGGGGGGGGTGCCACACCAAGGAGGCCACCATGGCCAAGAAGAAGACCAAGAAGAAGACCAGCCGACCCTCGGCGGTCCACGTGGCTGGTGCCTTGCGCTCCGGTTCCGGGCGCCACCGGGACAAGTCCAAGTACCAGCGTCACCCGAAGCACAAGGGGGGTGAGCGATGAGCTACCCACCGAAACGGGCAGACGGCACCGACACATGGGGCAACTTGGACCAACCAATCGAATGGTTCAAAGGTGACCGCATCCAGGCTACCGGTGGGGCGGTCACGCTTCACGGGGCGCTATGGTCAGTCTGGCGCTACATCGAAGGGCACAAGAAAGGGCAGGAGTGTCTTCGCCCGTTCTACTGGCCGGAGAGCAATCGCACGCAGCCTTGTCCTGCTGCTCCACCGCTGTCGTCTGGGAGGTGACCCGATGAGCCAGCTACCCCCACGTATCCGGTGGACCGGTAGTCCCATCGAGGTGGCCATCGCCTTGGGACTGCTGGGTCCAGCCTGGATGGAGAGCGACGACGATACTGTCACCCAACAGATTGATACTGTGACCAACAGAACACAGAACAAACTGAGACCGCAGAGTCACAGAAGGGGGGCGCCATGAGCCACTTCATCCGATGGCTGCTGCTCCGACGAACGTGCCCCAGATGTGGGGGAAGGCCAGGGGAGAGGAGGCGAGTCGAGTGGGCCAGGGGGGTCCGCGTCAATGGGCCATGCATCAGTAGCTGGCACTACCGTGGGGGGGCGATATGATGGCCCTCGCCGCAGTGGTGGCTACGAGCTTGGCTCAGATGCTGACCAAGGTGGCAGACTGCGTGACCACTGCGAGGTACGTCATCCCAGCCAATGCCGAGTCCAACCCACTGGCGAGGTGGCTCATGGACAGGCTGGGGCCGTACCGGGTGGTGTCGATGGACTACATGAGGGACCACCTGTGAGCAAGAAGCGGAAGAGGGTGCGGTGTCCGTGCGGGGAGGTGGCCAGGAAGAGGGTCACCGACTGGGACGGCACCGTGCTCCACCTGTGCCCGTACCACCACCAGTTCTGGGTGGGTGAGCGTGTAGTTATCGAGCTTCGACAGGCGAGACTGGAGTTGGCTGAGAGCATGTGCAGCGGTGGCCAATCGGAAGGAGACATCTAAGCCAGGGTGTGCGACGATGGTGCCCACACGATACTGGAGAGATATGACTGCTCAGGTCCAATACCTTGACGACATGATGATGGCAGTCCAGTTCATCATCCATGAAGACTTCATCGAGATAGCCAAGAAGCTTGGGGTGTTCGACTCCTGGGACCGGAGCAAGCTGGTAGCCGAGTGCTGCGACATGGATGACGGCAGTGGCCGAGTAGTGCTGACGGTGTGCGGTCCTGTGGACAACATCCTCCAGATCGAGAAAGACCTCCTGGCATCAGACCTGCCGGATGACATGATGGTTTGGCACGAGGGTCCATTCGGTCCTCAACCTTGTGCTCGTGCATAGCCTTTGATATACCTATTGGTGCGATCATGCACTGCTCAACGGGAGGTATATATGGGCGAACATAATGTGGTGATGGAGGCGTACTGTCCAGGGAACGGGACGAGGTACGAGTTGATGCTGGTGACCTTTGAGGACAAGCGAGGCCAGGAGGTCACGGTCTTCACTTGGTTGAACAACCCCTATGGGGGCAGGACCATGCGACTGCCAAGGGCTGGCAGGACGGTGACTCTCAACTACGTCACCGAGAAGATGGGGGGCTGCGGGTCGGAGGCTGACTTCGCTGCCATTATGGTGTGGCTCAGGGAGCACACGGAGGTTGGGGTAGACATGCCCCGCAACTATGACGTGGAGACTGGGCTACCCCACAGGCTCAGGTTGGTGACGGTCTGATGCGGTGGCATTCAGCGGCAGATGCCGGGTGGAATCCTATCGACCATGTGTTCTCTGCGGTTCGCTTGTCGGTGGACCCATCGGGCAGCAACCTGATGAAGGGCAAGGACATCGTGGTGTTCAAGGTCCAGGGCAAGCACAGAGACTCGCACATCCGGTTGAAGTTCGAAGAGATTTCCGAGAAGAAGATTGTTGCTTCGTTTTCAGTAGACAACGGAGACGGCAGGGTGACCACGCGCAAGATATCCCTCAACCCATCGGACGGTGAGGACAAGATGATTGCAGATCGGGAGTTCATCGAGGCCTATGAGCAGACGAGGACCAATAGGGAGTGTGGTGCCAAGCTGGGGCGTTCTGCATCGTGGGTATCGCGTCACTCGACCAGACTGCGCGACCGTGGTGTTGCGCTTCGCCGGTCAGCAAAGCCTCCCAAGACAATGAATATTTACGGCCAACAGATACCTACTCGCAGGTTCATTCATGCGTGGAACCGTGGCGAAAACCTTGACGGGGTCATCGAGCACCTTGGTCTCACGGGGCTTAGGGAGAAGAACAAGATTAAGAGCCGGTTGTCTATTATGGCTGGCAGGTTCAGGGACACCTACGGAATTGAAATGAAGGGATACCAGCGGGGTCGCAGGGTCAAGAAGGTTTTGGTCATCAAGCCCAAGCCTTTGTTGCCACCTGTAGATTGACGGCAACCTGTAGGTGGTTAGATTTGTCGTGACCAATACTGGTCTATTGCCACACTGGAGCAACAGATATGAGATACACAGCATTCAATGACCTCGGAACCGTATGGTGGAACTGGGCCAAGGACAACGCGCCATCAGGCACTCGTCCATCCAGGCGCGGGATTGCCTCGGCACTTGGGGTCTCACACCAAACGATCGCAGAGATTGTCAACAAGCGATGCACCCTTGATCGCGTCTATGATTACATGACCAAGTTGATGGATAAAGGGTGGCCGCAAACGAGAATCATCGTGGACGGCACACGGGTTGAGCTTGAGGTAATCGGAGAGATGAAGGCTTCTGCCTGATTTGTCCGTTGTCTTATGGTCTCAAATAGAGTAATAATCTGACAGCTTCGGGAGCTTGATATGGCGATTACAATCACTCAACTGAGTACGCAGTTCATCGACATTATGATGTCAGATACCGACGTGGACGACACTGTGCGTGTCGATATCACTCAACAGCCATCTACGGTGCATTACGTCGAACTGGTCAACGGTATTGGTTCTACTGCGATTTGGTTGAAGTTGTTCGACACCACCGAAGTTGCGCTTGGCACGACACAGCCCGTGTTCATTATGAAGGTAGCTGCCAGTGCCACAGAGAGGCTCGTCATCCCAGACGGGATGGCGTTTGCCTCTGGCATATCGTATTGCGCCACCAACACAAGCGGTGACCAAGCAGGAAGCAGCATGGGTGCCTTGTCTGGAAACATCACCTTGAAACTGATTACAAGTTGAGGATTGAATAATGGGAGCTTCTCTTGGAACCATTGCTGGTGCAGCCATTGGCACCACGCTTGTTGAAGACGCCAACCTGGGAACCACTGCTCAAGTAGCAGATGGGACATCTGGCTCAATCCATCAGGTGTACATCGACAACTCAAACAACTCAAATCAGGTTTATCTCAAGTGCTATGACACTACGGGAAGCGTGACTGTTGGTGGCACCCAGCCTGATTTTGTTTTTCCTTGTGCGGCAAGCTCGATTCGTCAGTTCAACTTTACGGATGGCATTGCTTACGCCAACGGTTTGAAGATCGCCTGTTCGGCTGATGCTGGAAGAGGTGACGATGATGGCACCCCGACCACTCCCGGTTCTGGTGCGGTGGTGGTTCGGCTGAACATCGCGACTTAGTCTCTGTGGTGCGGCTGGTCCATGAACGTCATTCTGGGCGGGCCGGATATCCATGGTGAGAACACGATGATTGCGGAGGGTGCTGGTGCTGCTCCGCTTTTTCCGTTTCCGCGATTGAACTTGAGCCTGCCTCGTATGAAGATCACTTCTGCGGCATGTGGGACGCAGTCTTGCCACCAGCTTGTGTCGGTTCTGGCGAACGTCAGCAGTGCTACGAATCGTCCTCTCTTCGACTGTTCCAGGGCTTTATAGACAAACTTGCCGACCTTGCGTCCATACGGTGGGTTGATGAAGACCCGGCTTCCTGGCCACCAGTTGATGTTAAGCGCATCGTCTTTCTCGGTGAGGTAGTTTTGGCATTTGGTATTGATCTGCGTTGCGGCAGCATCCAAGTCGAACCTGTATTTGTGGTCGAGTTCTTTGAATAGCCAGTCTGGTGTTCTCCAGTCGTGGTCTTTAGAGGCGAACAGCGCCTTGTCGAAACTCATGCTTCTGCACCGAGCGCTTTCCAGAACATCATTAGCCTTACGATGTCCTTGACGGGTGATGGTCCACACTCTTTGATGGCGACGATTCGCCCTGCGACTTGAAGGCATACGGTTTTATCGCTCAACAGTACGACTTTGCCGCTCGTGCGTTCTGTAATCTTGTTTCGGAAGTCTTCGATGCTTCCCCACTTCTTGTGGTATTCGGCAAAACTCATTGTTCCGGCTCCTCTTTCACTCGCTTCAGTCCAAAAGATGCGTATGGTTGTTTGTCGATAAGCTCATCAATAAAGTCTTTTCGTTGATCAATCGCTCCTCGACCATAGAGCTTCTTGGCTGCGTTCTCAAGATTTGAAGACCCCGGCTTCATCGCAGTAAGCAATCCAACGACATCCCCGCCCGCAGCTTTCCACGTTGCCCAAAGTTTGTCTGGTGCGTCTGGCGCCGCGACTTTCCGCTCTTTATCAATAAATCCGACGACCCCGTCACAAGTATCAATAGTTCCACGGTCACAGGCTTCTCTGGCCATGCTTTCGTACTTCTGAGTAATGGACTTTGCGATGGCGTATGCGCCGGCCACCCCTTGTGGGGCGTAGTCTTCAAGATCGGTATGGTAAACGAAGTGTTTTGCTGGCTTGCAGGACAGCACATATGAGCAGTTCAGGCATCGCAGGCCTGGGCTGGTGGGTCGATTTCCGTCTTTGTCCTTCCAGTCTGCTGCATCCATGGCCTGTTCAAGGTCGGTTTGCCATTGTTTGAGGGTCTGTTGGCCGTTTTCGGTCAGCCAAATCTCTCTTGTGTACTCTCCTCCGGTGCGGAGGTTGACAATTCGTAGTCGAATGCCGTCTACATCCTGGCAGTATTTGGATTTCCACACCGTTACGGCCTGTGCTCGCCTCTGAAGGGTGTCGAGTTCAGACTTGTCGGCTCTCCAAGAGGTTTTGTAGTCGGTGACAACGAGGATTTTGCCCACCCATTCCTCATTTCCGTCTTCAACTACGTCCAAAACGTCCAAGATCGTGCGGAAACGTGCGCTTTCGTCGTAATAATCGACACTTTTCCATGATTTGTCGTAGGCAAAGCCTATTTCGCACAGTCCTGTAGTGGATAACGAGTTTTGGTTGAGGTATTTGACCGCCATGTCCCGTCCCTCAAAGACTTTTTCGGGATTCAGGGGTGGTTCTGGCTTTCCGTCGTAGCTTCTGCCCTCTCCGATGTGCTTCTTGACCACTTCTGCGGCGATCTTGGCGATTTCATCGGGCTCAAGCTGTCGTTTTAGCTCTCTCACCTTGTTGCCGGCGATTTCCATGACTGCGTGTGCGGCGATTCCTGCTGCAAACAGTGTTCGGTCGTATGGCACTCGCCTCTCGCGCATATCAAGCGCAGCGGGGCAGTTCTCGGTAAGCATTGTCAGTTCTGTTGGATGATACGCCATTACGTCACTACCTTTGGCGTCGGTGCCGCAAACGGTTCTCTGACAGGAAGGGTTTTTTGTCTTGGTTGCTCTCTGGCCCAAGCAACCAGCGGCTTCCATTGTGTCAGCCAGTCTTCTGCGTCCACCCGGTCTTGAGCGTGCTTCCCAGCAAACTGCTGCCGGGTAACGTGGGCTTCTGCCTCAATCAGCGCGGTTAGGAGTTGATCTATTCGGTTCATCACTCACCTCTCACGTCGAAGACGGCTGGCAGTCCTGGCTCGATTTCAGCCGCGTCAATGAACTGCTCCTGTGGGGAGTCGTCTGTAATCTGTCTTAGGGGCACGATACCGCTGAGTTCCTTGAGCTTGGTGCGTTGAGCAAGAAAGAACTCTTGAAGCGTCACACCGGGTGGAAAGTCAGTAGAAACCGACACTACCGGCACGCTGCGGTTGTTTCCCATCGACTTTCTTCCGAGAGTCATGACACCGGGCAGTCCATACAGGCTGTAGTCAGTTGCCCCGAGAGCCATCGCCTGCTCATGCAGGAAGTTGAAGAAAGGGATGAACGCTTTGTTGGTGTTGTGCCAGCTATGGGTGACGAACTTGACCAGGGGTGTCGGAAGGCTGGAGCCATCGTGCCACCGAAGCTGAAAAGCGAATCGAGAGGATGGCTTACAGGACGGTGAGCTACCCTGACGGAACTGACACAGCCTGTGTGGGCAGTCAATATCGTTAAAGACATGCTCTCCGTTCTTTTCACCCGCGTACCTGCGTGCTTTTATGCCATCGCCAACGCATGTTGGGACTTTCTTTGGGTGACCCTGGATTCTGGGAAGCTGCTGGGCTTTTAGCTGGAACTGGAAACAGGGCTCGACAGATGCCCACCCGTCCCGCAAATGCACCGAATGCACCAGATTAAATCGAATGGTTTGGCGCCATCTAAGGTCATCCAGTCGATTGTATTTCTCAAAGTCTGGGTGGTTTCTACGAACCAGCGCGTTTCTTCCGCGAAACTCTGTGGTTTCTGCCTGAGCTTTTTTAATAAAGAAGCGGTCGGTATTAGTCGGTGCGCCACTTGGCCCCTTCTCCCCGATCGTAACTACCGCGCCCCACGGCTGTTGATTTGAGCCATTAAGCCCATCTATGCCTTGAAACATAATGTCCTCCTTGGTGTGACTCACCAATCATACCCACCTTTGCAAAAATGTCAACGGCTTGACTGTGTAGCGGCCTGGGATTACTGTTGTATTGTAGGCGGATAGTCTGCGATGTTCTCTGGTGTGGCAACTTGAGACTCTACCCGGCTTTAGCATTTGCTTGAGCCGGGTTTTTATTTGTGTGATATTAAGGCCACGCATGCTTACGACTTGGAGACAAGATGGCTGACCTAGTAGACCGTCAAGGACGCCTTACACCTGATGGTGTGAGGAAAGCTGGTGAAATTGGGCGACAGCTTATGGCCGATCGCGGCATTGAGGGTGGCCCCATCCCCCCAGACATCGTTCGCGAAGCGAGGGCGTTGGTGCGGTCGGGCCATACCGGTCGGTTTGAAAAGAGCCAGGGTCTTGACCGGGTCAGTGAAGCCATGATGGACGCGATGTACTCAGGAGAGGGATCCCAGCAGATGGCCGACGATTTCGTAAGTCCCTGGACGCAGACTCAGTCAATCGAGAAGCGCCAACTCCAACCAAGTCTGATACGCCGCCAGTTCCCAGACCCCACCACCCTGGAGGCCGTCGAGGCGGTCCCAGGAGCACAGCCCCGATCGGAAGAAGACATTCGTCGCGAAATTATGATGGAACTGCAACGCGACAATCCAGACTATGTTCCTCCGATGCCCCCGCGAATGGGGTATATCGAGAAGATGCCGCCAATGGAGTCTATCGAGAAGATGCCCCCGCGAATGGGGTATATCGAGAAGATG
>Ga0098040_1001182_pt1 | contig 11594 bp, 15 predicted proteins | sample 7_EtaG_FD_75065 | JGI IMG/M metagenome (GOLD analysis project Ga0098040, IMG submission 75065) | Marine viral communities from the Subarctic Pacific Ocean - 7_ETSP_OMZ_AT15161 metaG | ecosystem: Environmental > Aquatic > Marine > Oceanic | place: Pacific Ocean | collected 2015-01-08
CAAAAAGCAATCGATCAAAAGGTCGAGAGCATAAAAGCAAAGATCCTAGACCTAGATAATCCAAAAACTCCAGAGATATTTGTTCGCATGTTTGGAGGAGCAGAATGAAACTCTTAATGGAAAACTGGCGCAAGTTCTTGAATGAGCGCATGGAATTCGGTGATCGCTTTGAAAGATGGTATCATGGTGAAGGCGATTGCGAAGCACAGAGTGTTAAGTTTGAATGTTTATTATCACATGGATTTAAACAAGTGGGCCGAGGAGCGTTTCGTGATGTATGGCAATTACCAGATGATCCGGGCTATGTTATGAAAGTTGTTAGCCCTGAGTATTCAAAATTCGATGATGAAGACCCTTGGGGTATGAACAAAGCCGAAGCAGATACAATTATCCAAACAGGTTATCCAGAATTACTACCCAAAGTTTATGATACAGCCAAAGGTTATGAATGGATTGTGATGGAAGAAGTTAATCCTTATGACGTTGAGGATGAAGATTGGATTCCCGATTTCTTTCCTATTTTCGCAGAGTTTTGGGAAGCTCACAAAGATGATAAGAATTTCGCCTGGAGAAATGACAGCTTAGAAAAGTTCTGGCAAGATTACACGCAAAGTCGTATAGATGAAAAAAGAAATAAAGATGACGAAAAATTAGTTCTTACTCAAGAACTTGGTGGTCCCAAAGCTCGCGGCTGGTTGGAAACTCGCTTGTCTCCTTTATATGAAAGATTGTTGGAACTTATTGAACAATATGATCTGGCGGCGTGGGATATTCGTGGCGGCAATGTCGGACGAGCATCCGATGGCAGATTTGTATTATTAGATTTAGGATGGGGTGTGCCCGGTTAGATTTAAGAGAGGTTTAAAGTAATGAAATTATTATTTGAAAATTGGCGCAAATATTTAAAATTAGATGAAGATGTTGTTGACATAGCTTCTCGTCGTGGGATGAAGGAATTTGTCTTTGACGAATCTCAACTCCAACAGCTTAATAGTTCGATTGCTCACGTTATTGAAGCTGCGAAAAAAGAACTTGGCGCAGAAGGTAGCACACCCACTTACAATCCCGAACAGTTAGATAAAATAGAATTAACAGAGCCATTAAAAATGGTGGCGGAAGCTGAAGAAGAAGCTGAAGAAGATGAACATGGTGCAACCTCATTTCAACTTCAACAAGCAACTCCAGAACAAATTGCTTTAAGAAAAAAATATTATGGACCACAAGGAGAATTAGCCAAACGAGGCCCGAAATCTGTGAGAGATTTGGAACGAGGTTTGGGCCAAATGTCAGCAGAGGAATTTGAAGAAACTGGTTATGTTATTAAAGTACCAGAAGAAGTGTTGCAAGATTTTGATCAATTGGTTGCAAGTGCTCGACAAACAGCGGGCTTGTATGAGGAAGCCAGAGATTGGTATCATGATATTCGCGCACTTCTTGACAGAGAAACAGAGAACGATCAAGATGCTGCATTGTTGGGCTTAATGATAGCGACTTACTCTCCTCGTGCTAAATTTGCTTTAAATTTAACTGAAGCTGTTTTTATGTATAAGGCGATCCAAGAAGATGCTTTACAAGATCCAGAATACCTTAAACAATATCTTGAAACTTTTCCTGGTTCTGAAAAAAGAGAACCTGGATCTTTTAGGGGATTTACTGAAGCACATAAAGTTCCAAATTTTGCCTTAAACCTCATTGCTCCTAATTTATCTGGCAAAAAATTAGAGAGCGGTGAGGTTATATATGATAATCTTTATGAGTGGAATTCAACTATTGATACTTGGATGATTGACGCCTTTTATCCTTCTCTCCGCAAAGCCTCAACAGCAAAAGAATGGGCTGCTATAAAAGGTAAGCTAATGTCCAATGTAGTGTCTTATCGATATATGACTCGATTAGTTGCTCAAGAAGCAAAAAAATTAAATATATTACCACACGAACTTCAAGCACTTATTTGGGTGGCATCTCAGGTTCGTCAAACTGGCGAGGCAAGTTTGGGAGTTACCACTCAATTTGCTTTTGATCAAATTCGAGATGCAATTAGAGATGTTGCAGAAATTAACAATGACTTGAAAGCTTTAAAAACATTGAGTGAACAAGATTGGCTTGGAACTATTTTATCGCAAATTGATAACGAGGGATTTGAAGAAGCAGCCAAGATTGCTGTGGAAAAGGGCGCGGGAGTAAGAAGTATTACTTCGAGAGGCAAAAAGGGAGAGATGTTTGATTATTTTCCTGCACCACAAAAAGTGGATAAACCAGCAGGCCCCAAATCACCCAAAGGCCCACCAAAAGAAAAAGAAATAAAATCTTATGCAACTCCCGAATATCAAGATCTTAAAACGCATTACGTGATGAATAATGTTATTCAAATGCCAACTGGTAAGTTCAATAATTTATATGATTCAATTATGCTTTATTTGAACCCAGAATTCTCAACTGACAAAGCCGTTGAACATATTCTAGGTCGTTTTGATCCTGAAGCTCGTTCAACACGAGAATATTTTAAAGAAGGATTAATAAGAATGAGCATCAGGAGAAAATAGGATAAAAAAAACCCAAAGTTTCTGGTATAATGCTGTTTGAATCTTGGAGAAGGTACATGGGTAAATAAGAGGAATATATTGTGAATGATTATGTGAACCACAAATGGCGAAAGTTTATTAACAAGACTGTGTTGTTAGAAGCAAACAAGGGAGATATCGCGGAAGGTTTGTTCGCATTGGGTCTTGGATTATTGTTAGCAGATCCTTCAGGTAAGCTGTTCGATGACGAGTTCAATAAATTTCGTAAAATATTAGATCCTGATAAGACTACTACAACCACCCTTTACAAAGATAAATATGTTAACAAACAAGGTGTTACGGATTTGTTAGAGGTTGAATTAAAATTAAGGCTTAAGAGTTCCAAAAGCTGCGCCCTGGCTTTTGGTGGGGGCTGTGCGAATTTTGAAAATTTACCAGCCTCTCTCCGAGGCAAAATAAACACAATTAAGCGCGAATTATTATCTACATCATCGGTCAAACGATTGCTTAAGGCACGCAATGATTTCCTCGAAAATAATGTGGAAGAATATGTAAAAATCGTTATCAATGCTGATGGTGTTGAAGGCGAAAAATCAGGGGGAGAAAAGAAGGGTGACATAGATGCTGAGATTTTGGTCGGTGCAGGATCTATAAGAGATGCTGCTGGAGGGAAGATAGAGTTAAAAACTCAGGATGATGCATCTGTGAGGTGGTCACTTAAAGCAGACTCCAAAACTGTTGGTAATTTAAGCGTTCTTGATGGGTTTGCAGATTTGGCGTCTTTACTTGGATTACCTCGGTTTCTACAATCAGTTCCTGGGTGGAAGAAGTATTTGGCTGGAACTGATAAACCTGGAAAGGAGCCAAAGAAGAAGACACTAAGTTATGGTTTTATAAAAAAAGTATCACATTCGTTTGCGAACGAATTTATGAAAATTCCCGACACCCCCCAGTTGACCCGAAAAATATATAAGTTTATTAACATGCAAACTTTTGGAACGGATAGCGTAGATCTTATTGACGTTAAAGATAAAAAGCTTATAGAAATTGCCAGTGACGCCATCAAAAGAATACAAGATAAGGGTGCATTAATAGAAGTAAGAAAATCTATTGATAACAACGGGATGCCGATCTTATGGTTCTACCATCAACCCAAGGATCGTAGTGTGAATGAAAAAACAGACGAGATCTTTCGTGCTCGAATTAAGTGGGAACGTGCTCGCGATGCCAATCATCCTGATGTAGTGAGTGGTGCTAAAGATATAAAAACAGCGGTTTTTAAATTAATGATAGAGTTAGGACGGTTAGCTGTGGAACCTCAAGTGTTAGATCAGAAATTAGAGGATGATGAAGAACCGTCGCAGAACACTTGACAAAAACAAAAATATCGGATATAATACTTATTGAGATTACTAAAAATCTCATAGGTAAAAAATGAAACAAGAAGTTTATGATCGCTTTAAAAATTATAAAGAAAATCATTGCTGGCAATATGAAATACGCCAACAAAACTTAAGCAATGATTTAAAAGAAGCAAACCTTACAAAAAAGGAACATCAATCTTTACACATTAATGATTTTGAGTTTTCTTATGTTCCTAAGGAAGACAAAGCGCAGTGTGATGAAATAAAACAATTCATTGAACGTCACGAGTGGCTGGGCAAACTCCCAATCTGGCTCACCCACAGATTTACAGCCCGATTAAAAAAGAATGGAAATCTTGCGGGTGTTATCATTATGGCAACGCCAAATTCGTTTTCCAATATTTTGGGAGAAGAAAACAAGGACAAAGAAAAATTAATAAGTCGCGGCGCTTGTATTTCTTGGTCACCTAAAAACTTAGCCTCGTGGCTCCTAATGAAGTCAATTAAGTGGATGGTTCAAAACACAGAGTTTAGAGCATTTTCTGCCTACTCTGATCCAGAGGCAAAAGAGTTAGGCACCATCTATCAAGCTTGCAATTTTTTCTATTTGGGGCAGAAATTCGGTGCTGGAAGTCAATACCTTGACTCTGAGAATCCCAAGCGTGGATGGTTTGGTAGTAGTGGTTTTGCTGACCGAAGTCAAATTGTTCGTTACGCAAAGAAACTAGAAATTGAATGGCAACCAGAGTGGTATAAGTTTGTGGGCAAAAAGAAAAACTATAAGAAAGTAAATTGGGCTACAATTCCAGAAAATGTTGCCCAACAGTTAAAGCAGGAAAGAAAAGCTCACCAAGATAGGTGCCAAAAGCGCCCGTCCCCGAGCAAGCATAAATATATTTATATTCTTGGTCGCAGCAAAAAAGAAACAAAAGAACTTAAAAAACTATTTAATCAATATAATCCAAAGCTAAAGAATTTGGAGTACCCAACAGACCGAGGAAAATGATTGAAGCAATTATATGAAAATTGGCGCAGACGCATAAAAGAAGTATCTTACATGCCAGGCGGCGTTTCGATGCCAGCAGGCAAAGCTTCAAGCCCTTGTCCTCAAGGCGAAGAACAAAATGGCTTTCATCCTGACGGCAGACCATTCTGTCGCCCAAAGCCAGAGATGAAAGAAAAGAAAAAACTCTTTCAGAAAGCAAAAATACAACCATATAACTTTGATTGGGGATTATTAAGCGAAGAAGGCAAAGAAGTTATTGAAACCAGAAAAGAAATCGTAGATTTCATAAGAAATAATCCCGATCAACCAATTCATATTGATAAACCAAGGGGTTCAACCAAAAAGTTTGGCGGCAAAAAGAAAATAACACTCCCATTTGATTATGGTGAATGGCCAAACCTTATTAATCCAGCAGACAATATGGGCTGGGATTTAATTATTGTTCCCAGCGCAACAAAAGAAGACGAAAACCTTATCCCAGTTGGTTATGTTGCCTATAACGAAAACAAACCAAGCGCAATGTTTAATGATAAAATCATAATTGCGCCTGATGGAAAACATGATCCTGAAGATAGAAAATTAATCAAAAGCGTTTTCGATCAAATGGACTATTTCGACAATCCCGTTTGGTATTAAGCAAACTATTTATTGTGAGGAGATCTGTTTATGAAGCTCACAAAAGATATGTTGGTTCAATTAATTAAAGAGGCCATGGAACATGGCGGCTTAAGCTGCAATGAAGTTCACCCTGAACATACACATAATGAATGGGAAGATCACAGGAAAGAAGAAGAAAAGAAAACCAAAGCGATGGCCAAGATTTCAATTAAGCCAATAGTAAAATTGAACGAAGGTGACGAAGATGCAGTTTCAAAAGCAAAAGTCCAAAAGCTTTATACCAATTGGAAACCTAAAACTGATGAAGGAAAGCTTTACAAGAAACAACTTGGAAAGCTATTAGGAAAATAAAGATGAAATTAACAAAATCAAGATTGCAACAAATTATCAAAGAAGAGCTTAAGATTGTCCTTGAAGGTGATGACTGGTATGACGATGAACATGAAACGATGGCAGATCGTCCTGATGTTTCTTCATCGGGTCGTCCCTTTAGAACTGGCGTTCCTCCCGAAGATGTATTGAAGCACGGAGCTGATACAGAAAAATATCCCACAACTCCAGAAGAATTAGAGTCGGACAGAATTGCAGATGAATTAGAAAATGCTTGGGTAGATGCAGGCAATGATCGCAGAGACCTTGGCTTCGTAGACAATGAAATTCTTGATATGGCAATGGCAGTTCGTGATGGCGACATGGAAATGGAAGATGCTCTGGATCAACTTAAAAACTTAAAGTCTCGACACCCGAGCACTTTCGATGATTTTGATCTGGATGAAGGCAAACCTCCTGGTAAGAAACACGCGAGCGCTTTAAAAAAAGGCTCTTGGAGCAAGAAAGAACGAAAAGCAGAGCAAACGAAGGAACGTCATGGTGCAAAACAAGCCTTAAAAAAACAAACTTTAAAGGAAACGTGACCACACGCAAATAAAGAACCCGTGAGGTTTAAGGTAAAGATAAAATGAAGTTAACTAAATCAACATTACAGCAAATGATCAAAGAAGAAGTTGATAATATCTTACAAGAGGAGGAGTCTGATTGCTTGCGAGATTTTCAAGCTGGACTCATAACCCCAGAACAATATGAAAATTGTTTGAAAAGATTTGGTGGAGAAGACGAGAGAACGGGCGTTGTAGAACCGCAAGATGACTGGGAAGCCACTAAGAAAAGAATGAAGGCACGAAGGGACATTGCCGCCCAAGATCGAGCTAGAGGCAAATATCGTAAGCGCCGTTATTATTAAAAGATTAAGAAAAAATGAAACTCATCCTCGAAAGCTGGCGGCAATTTATTAATGAAGCTGAAGAATCCAGCCCCAAAATTGTTACCGTCGATTTCGATGATACATTAAAGATGACCGAGGACGGCAGACCAAATCCAATTGTCATTACTAAGATTAAAGAATTAAAAGCCGAAGGGGCTAAAGTTTATATTGTAACCTCCCGAAAAGACACGCGGGATAATTTCTTACATATTGATGATTTTCTGGACTCAAATGATGTCTCATATGACGGAATTCACTTGACAAACATGAAAGATAAGTGGTATACTGTAAATGAACTTGGGAGCGATATGCATTTTGATGACGATGATGAAGAATTCAAAGCAATTAAGCACCACATCGAGGAATTTCCTGAAGATAAACAAAACATTAAATTAATGAAAGTGGATTGGAAAACAGGAAAAGTTAAGGAATGGAAAGCAGATTTGGACGAAATTATTAAGAAAAAGGATGATGAATACTGTTTACAGTCCAAGAAGGGCAAAAATCTCGGTTGTTATCCTTCTAAAACTGGTGCAGAAAAGCGTGAAAAACAAGTCCGCTACTTCAAGCACAAAGACAAATAACTTATGAAAAATTGGAAGCCCATTTTTGTGGAAAACAGTATTGTTCCACGAATCCTCTCTATTATTTCTCCCATTAGTATTGGTGCAATTACTCTGGGCTTCATTGTATTTGGGCGAGGAGAAATAAATGAGAAGACAAGACGCCACGAAACAATTCACTTCCAGCAATTTCTGGAAACTTTATTTATTGGATTTTTAATTTTATATTTCTATGACTGGATTAAAGGTTGCATTACTTATAGAAATGCACAAACTGCATATTTCATGATTAGGGCTGAACAAGAAGCCTATAATAATGAAAAAGATGCGTCGTATCTCGAAAGGAGAAAACGATGGAAATGGATAACGAGGTCAAAGTGAGTGACTATACAAACGAATGGAAAAATTACATTAACGAACAACAAGAGAAATATCAAATCTTCTGCGATTTAGACGGAGTTTTGGTTGATCTGATTGATGGTGTCAATAGTGCCATCTACGATGAAGCACCTGAAAATACTTCAGAACGCTACAAAAAAGCACAAGAGAAAGCGCGTGAAGCGCTGGGTGGCAAGACGCTAGAAGAGGAAGACGCAGACAAGAATTCTGATAAGTTTAAGAAACCTGTGCGCGAATTTATGTTTCGCGTCATGGATGATGACCGACATTTCTGGATGAATTTGCCCTGGATGCCAGGTGGAAAAGAATTGTGGGATTACATTAAGAAATATGATCCCATCATTTTGTCCAGACCAACCGATCTTCAATCATTGATTGGGAAAAAGGCTTGGGTAAAACGTAATGTTGGTTTGACAGGCGACAGGGTTCAAATAAGATATGACAAAAGTCCCTATGCAAATTATCAAGGAAAGACTGGAATTCTTATTGATGATTTCTTAAAGAATACAACCAAATTCGAGGCAGCAGGTGGTCGCACCATTCTTTACACAAGCGCACCACAAGCAATTAAAGAGTTGGAGACTCTAGGTTTTTAATTAAAAAAATCAAGTCGTTTGCCTTTTTAGTACATAGATACTATTATGGGGGCGCGGGGTTGCCTAACAAAAACCTTTTTAGTTTTAATCGCGGTTGCGAATGTAATGGCCTGCGAAGACAGCACTGGTCTAACTAAAATATGCCCCCAACCAATTCCTTGTACTGTTGATTCTAACGGTACAATTATTACCTCCAATCATTATAAAATATTTGAACAATATCGCACAGGTGAATGTAAACTTGGCGAGCTGCGATGTGATAAAGACGGAGATGAATATTGTCATGCGCCTGTTGGTCCTGTTGCAGAAACATGTGATTTAAAAGATAATGATTGTGATGGTGTTGTTGATGAGGGATTTGATCTCGATGGTGATGGATTTTCAAGTTGCAATGGAGATTGTAACGATCAAAACATTAATATAAATCCTGGGCGCAGAGAATTATGTGATAATGTAGATAATAATTGTAATGATCAAATTGATGAAAATGTTTATAAACATTGTTCAAGTCTTCCGCCAGGAACACCTTTAGGCGAATGTCGAGCTGGAACATCCAGTTGTACGATGGGTCGGTGGAATTCTTGCCAAGGAGAAGTTTTGCCCGTACCAGAAATTTGTGATGGCAAAGATAATGATTGCAACGGCTTAATAGATGAACGCCAATATAATGTATGTGGTGCTACGAATGTTGGTGTGTGTGAGCTTGGCGATAGAGTATGCACTGGCAACGAACAAGTTTGTGTTGAAGCAATTTATCCTTCTGGTGAAGTTTGCGATGCTGCTGATAATGATTGTGATGGTTTGGTAGATGAAGGAATCTATCAACCTTGTTCAAGTGCGTGTGGTACAGGAATTGAAACATGCGCCGCTGGCTTATGGGTAAATTGCACAGCAGAAGAACCTGTTGCCGAATTATGTGATGGAATAGATAATGATTGCGATGGCGATGTTGATGAGGGTTGCGAATGTGTGGATGGACAAATAGCGACATGTAGAAATAATATTATTGATCGTACAACAGGCGCAATTGTTAATTGTGGTTTAGGTATTACAATGTGCGACATAAATGGAATGTGGGGTCCATGTTATTTCTTTGGTGCTGGTCCTGAGATGTGTAATAATTGGGATGATGATTGTGATGGTCAAGTCGATGGTCAGACGACAACTTGTGGCAATCCCAACACAGCGGGGATTGGCGTGTGCAGGCTTGGCGATAAAACTTGCACTGCTGGTCATTGGGGTGCATGTCAAGGCGAAGTTGTTCCTCAAGCTGAGATATGCGACCACTTAGATAATGATTGCGACGGAGATGTGGACGAAGGATTGAATCCGCACGCCAAAGTTGATATGATATTTGCTATTGATATTTCAGGTTCTATGTGTGGTAATATTAATGCATTGGTTCAGGGAATCGGTGCTTATATTACTGATTTTGCAGGAACCGATCATCGATTTGGAATTGTAACTTTTCCTGGTACGCTTACACCGAGAAATCCTGGCATTGTTAGAACATTACCTCCGCTTTTGCCAGCGGCACATTTTCAAAATGTTTTATCTCAGATAACATGTAATGGCGGCGGCTGGGAACCAAGTTATGATGTTGCGCATATGTTATCTAATCCCAGCGATCCATTTAATATTGGTTGGCGCTCTGACGCATATCCTTATATTATTATAATTGGTGATGAAAATGCGCAAACTTGGAGCGGTCTTACACAAGCTGATATTGCTCCGCAGATGTCGTCTTGTGGTATTGGCGGCTGTGTTCCTGGCGATGCAATTGAAATTTATGTTATTGGTTCTAGCTTTGCTATGTCGCAGTGGGATCAAATAACTTATCACGATCCAATGCGATTTATCAACATTAGTCCTGCCGATCCACAACGATATACACAATTTTTTAGGAATATATTTCAAAACATTTGTATTTAACACTTGACACCTGTGACGTTATATGTCATAATGGTGATAAACTTTAGTCCGAAAAAGGAGATAAACATGGACGATTTTTTAGCTAATAAAATTATTGAAGACTTAATGATGGGAACAATGACAGCCCTAGAAGCTTGGGGCAATTTGCAAGAGGCACGAGAAGTAATTTCAGACGAGAAACACGATGAAATTACAGCATTGATTACCGAACAGCTTATTGAAGCTGATATGATTGCCGATGAGGATGACCTAAGCTTAGAGGATGTCTTTAGCGATGATCCCGAGATAAATCAACTTGATTTGGGTTGGGATGATCCGTACCCTCATCAAGAAGATTGGGAATATGGCAATGATATTAGTTTCGATCCCAATAAATAGGTTCTGTTATGAATTGGCTTATTCCTCTTTTGCCGTTAGTAATAATTGCAGGAGTAAATGATCCTTATAAAATAACAAGACCTTCTAAAATTAAACATGTAAAGACAATTGTAAAATATGCAGAGGTTCATGGTCATGATCCTTATGAATTGCTTGCAATTGCCATTACTGAATCTAATTTAAACCCTAGAGCAATATCTTCCGCTGGCGCTGTTGGTTTGTTCCAGGTTATGTGTAAGTTTTGGTACAAACGCCAAGGTTATTCTTCGATTGCTCAATGCAATAAGGAATTACTCAAGCCGGGAAAGAACATTGATGCTGGTGTATCTATTTTAACAACCTATCGTCGCAAATATAAACAATGTAAAGGCGACCTTGCATATCGTTGTTATTTTGCTGGCGCAGGATGGAGAAAATATAAACCAGGGGGAAAAACTGCAAAAAGTATTATTCGGTATGAAAAAAAAGTAAGGGAAAGACGAATTAAGCTGCCTAAATACTATAGCGATCTAATAAAAAACATTAGAGCAAACGCTAAACCAAGGAGCTAATATGAATAAGGTTAATTTAATGGATAAACTAATTGCTGATCCTTTTACAATTGAACCACGGGAAGCAAAATTAAAAAACCGCAAAGCGTGGAAGGTAACCAAAAAGAAGGCGAGAAGGAAAAAAAGAGAAATTGTAACACAAGTTATGTGTGGGTGCGGCAACCACCCGATCAATCCTAAGAAAGATCCTTACACGCAACATAATAAATGGGCAGCACAATTTCATCCAGGCAAAGAAAGCGGACGAACAGATATTCGTAATGTTAAGGGAATTGGCGCAAGCGCAGACCAAATTAAACCAACGTATGATTTTTCGGGTGATGACTTTGAAATGTCAGACGCAGAAATGAGAAAATTTAGTGGAAAATAATAACAACGACGACCTGTTTGGGTTTAGTCGTGAA
>Ga0098040_1001183_pt1 | contig 11577 bp, 16 predicted proteins | sample 7_EtaG_FD_75065 | JGI IMG/M metagenome (GOLD analysis project Ga0098040, IMG submission 75065) | Marine viral communities from the Subarctic Pacific Ocean - 7_ETSP_OMZ_AT15161 metaG | ecosystem: Environmental > Aquatic > Marine > Oceanic | place: Pacific Ocean | collected 2015-01-08
TCGCTGGTGCAACTATCTAGCGCAAAAAAAGCAGAAATGAAACTTTACAGTTGAAAATTAAGTGCCTACCGTCTATAATAGACCTCCTGCACTAACTAACTAATTAACGGAGAAACTAAAAATGGCTATTGATCTTGAGGCTCTGAGAGCCAAACACGCAGAACTACAAGGAAACAAAACGGAAGGTAATTCTTCCTTCCTTTCTAACTTCTTTCAAGTGAAAGAAGGCACTAATATTGTTCGTATCCTTCCTGGGAAGGATGATGATACTCTCTTCTATGCAGAGACAAAGATTCACAGAATTCCTGCTGGAGAAGGTGGAACAAAAAATGTCCATTGTCGAAAGATTCATGGGGAAAAGTGTCCCCTTTGTGATGCTTACTACGGTCTTTGGGATCGTGTAAATAAAGGTCACAAGGAATACGAAACTATGGCTCGTCAGATTAAACCTCGCGCAAGGTACTATATGAATGTACTGGATCGAGAGACTGAAGAAGTTAAAATTCTATCTGTTGGCGTTATCCTTTTTAAAAAGGTTGTCGCTGCCATGCTAGATGAAGACTTTGGAGATATTACGGATCCTGCGGAGGGCCATGATTTCAAGATCGTTAAGATCATGGAAGGTCAATGGCCGAAGTATGATCAGTCACAACCTCGTCCCAAGTCAGAAAAGCTTGGAACGGCACAAAAAGTTGCTGCGGTCATGGAGCAGCTTCACGAAATCCATGAATTGGTGAAGCTAGAAGATTACGATGCTGTTAAGCAGTTCGCTGAGAACATTCTAGTAGCTAATGAAGGTAGTCCCTCTAAAGAAGAAGGAGATGAGGATTACCTCAGTAAATTGCAAGGTTAATTAATTATGAGAGATATTATTATCACCCTTTTACTTACTGCTGTACTAGGCTTGGGGTTGGGTTCCTGCGCTGCTCTTGAAGGTTTCTTCGGGGAAGGTACGGTATTTACGACTGCGGATCAGCTTGAGGAAGGACAGGAGGGAGCTATTATTCCCTTCGATCAACTTCCTGATTCGGTGAAAGCAAAGATCCCAGAAGGGACTTCGCTTGTTATGGCTACCAAAGATCAGTTGAAAGCTGATGCTGCCTATGTTGCTACTGGTCCTATGGACGGTGATGATATGGGAGGCGCAATTGATGCTGGTTTTGGTATTGCTAAGGCTTTTATTCCTGGTCTTGCTGCGTGGGAGGGTATGGTTACTCTCTTTAGTAAGCGTAAGCGTAAGCACTACGGTAAAGCTCTGAAATCCATTATCCCTACGGATAAGAATATGGATATTGGTGGGGCTGTTGGTAGTCTTGCTTCCGCTCTAGGTATGTCACACTCTTCTACTACTTCCCAAACTGCTTTTGAGGAAGAGGAAGAGTGGGAAGAGGAGGAAGCATAATGGACTCTGTAAATACTGATGATAGAGTGGAGGATTATCTTGCTGTAATGCTAGAAGGTTACGAGACCAATCTACTAAATGTTACTCAATTTATTGAGCAGAATCAAACCCAGCTTGATGGTGCTAAGGCCCAAATGAATGAAATAGTAGATAAGATCGGGGAGCTTAAAGAAATTTTAGGCTTAGATAAGGAAGAAGACTCTCCAAAAATTGAACTTGTAAAAGAATAAGTATAGAGTTTTTAAGTAGGCTATTATAGGGGGAGCAGTTAGCTCCCCTTATTTTTATTATCATGATGCAAGAACAGAAAGTACCTACAGACACTAGAGAATTCTGGTCCCGCTCTACGGAGTGGCCTGGATTAGGAAGGAAGCTAAGAATATTAGTAGCACCTGCCAATAAAGGAGGATGTAGTTTTTATAGGGCATGGAATCCTTTTGAGAAGTTAGAAGAGCAATTCCCTAATATTATTGAGTGTAGATATAACGAAAATCCTTTAGAGGTAGATACAAAAAATAAAACTGAGGGTACAGATGGGTATAAAGATATGCACTGGGCAGATGTTATATTTACTCAGAATCTTTCTAATTACGGGGGGCCAGCCACAATCAGGTTAGTTGGATTAGCTAAAGAATTTGGTAAGTTTATGTGGTATGATACGGATGATCTTCTAACCAATATTTATGATGACCATAGACTCAAGCAGGTTTACATAGATAATGATCTTGAAAACATGACTAAGTTTATTTATTCTAATTCTGATTTGGTTACGGTTACCCAAGAAAAGTTTGCTCATAGAATTGCTCCCTTCTGTACACATACTTTAGCTGTAATTAAGAATGCCATTGATTATTCTTTGCCTTCCTGGAATGCCCCTAAAACAAAAAAGAGAAAGAATATGATTAGGGTAGGATGGGTAGGAGGTATTCATCATGAAGCAGATGTTAAAGAGTTTGCAGCAGTGCCTCATCTAGTAAATCAGAGAGCGGGAGTGGAGAGAGTGCATTGGGGGTTTTATGGAAGACCTCCAGCAGACCCTGATAACCCCGAAGACTGGCAACAAGAGGTTTGGAATAATTACCAAAAGACCTTACTACGGGGTATGAAAGGAGCTAGAAACTGGAATATATTTAACGCATTACCTGCTGAAGGATACGGTTTAATGTATTCTAATATAGATGTAGCCATAGCCCCCCTACAAAATAATGAATTTAATGATAGCAAATCAGATATTAAAGTAGCTGAGTGTGGTAGGTATAGTATACCGTTAGTAGCAACAGATGTGGGATGTTATTCAGATACCATTATAAATGGGAAGACTGGGTATTTAATACCCCCTGACGCTCCAGCCAAAGAGTGGTGTAGAGTCTTAACACACTTAGCAAAGAATCCCAAAAAAGTGCAGGAGATGGGAGAGAATCTTAACAGAATTACCAATGATTTGTTTGACCTTAATAAGGTAGCATATCATAGACTAGATGTATTAAAATTTGCAATGGAGAAAGCTACGGGATCTGAAGGTAAAAAGAATGAGTAAAACAACAGTGATAATTAAAACTATAGGACGCAAAACTCTTAATAATGCTATTAATTCGGCCAAGCTAGAGGGCTTTGAGGTTATTGTAGTATCTGATGGAGCCCCTATACCCCCAGGAGGAGACCATACCGTAATAACTCTAGGGAGGCAGTGGGGGTTCTATGGGGGCATGGCAGCTAATGTAGGGGCTGCCATATCCAAGACGGAGTTTATTACCTTTTTGGATGACGATGATGAGTTTTTACCTGGGGCTGGCAAGTGTATCCGTAATAAACTAAGAGAAGATTCCTCTGTCGATATTTGGATTGGTGGAGTACAGTTTAATAAAGATGTACAGCTAATGGATCAGGGAAAGGTTACTTACTCTGGTAGAACTCTTGCCTGTTCTTCTAAACGAGGACTCACTCCTGGAAATGTAGCAATGCCTACTTATAGAACATCTATCTTTAGTAAGCATCCTTTTACTAATAGGGTACAGTCTAATATGTTAGACATGACAGACTTCATTCATGTCCTACAATGTTCACAGCTTGGGTATAAAGTAGATTGGTTTGGTCAAGCCATTTATAGGGTCCGTCCAGGAGACACGGATAGGATTAACGGTCGTGGACTATAAACTAGGAATTATTGTTCCTTATAGAGATAGGGAATCTAATTTATTAAGTTTTGCTCCTTACATGAAGGAGTACTTAAAAGATTATAATTATGAATTGTTTATTGTAGAACAATTAGGAGGTAACTTATTTAATAGAGCTAAGTTATGTAATGTAGGCTTTGATATAGCTAAAAAAGATTGTGATTATGTTGTATTTCATGATGTAGATTTAGTACCTTTAGAGGTAGATTATAAATACAGATCTACCCCTACCCATTTAGCGAGAAGATTAGACTATCTTGGGTACAAAGCTTGTTACCCCACTAACTTCGGAGGGGTAACTTTATTCAACAAAGAAAGTTTTATAAAGGTTAATGGGTTTTCTAATGATTATTGGGGATGGGGAGGAGAGGACGATGATTTGCGAATGCGCTGTGTACGAGAGGGCATAGAGCCAGGAGTGAGCCAGGGGATGTTTGGATCCCTCCCACACCCAATCAACACCCACACAACCGCTGGTGGAGTAGGCACTAAGAACTGGCGAAGCAATAGTGATAAGTTTTGGGCATTCGCAAACGACTCTACTAATTTTTATTACAAGAAGGAAGGGTTATCGACTCTAAAATATACTTTAAACAGTATAAACGAAGAGTCTAATTTTACTCATATTAAGGTGAATATAGATGAAGCAGTATAGAGACTTTTTAAAAGGAAAATCTGTTGCTTTAATAGCTTCGGGAGGGTCTTTAAAAGGAAAGGGTCATGGATCTTTTATAGATTCTTTTGATGTGGTCATCCGATTAAACAGAGCTTTACCTTTATCTGAGGACGATAAAGATGATGTAGGAACTAGAACTGATATATTGTATAATACTTTGGATGGCTTTCCTGATGCTGGTGGCCCTATAGATGGTCATCTGTGGAAACGGTGCGGTGTTAAGTTTATATGTAGTACTTACCCAAAGTCGGAGTACTTTACATACCCAGAGAGGTCAGTTGGATTAGATAGCATTGTTCCAACTAGATGGGTAAGTGATGAGTTGTACTATCCAATTAAAGAATCCGTAGTAGGAAGACCAAACTCAGGTACTGTTTCGTTGGTAGATCTATTATCTTTTGATATAGAAGAGGTTCGTTTATTCGGGTTGGACTTCTTTAGAACTCTGTATGATGTTAATTACCTTAAAGAGGGTGGGAATGTAAAAGATTTTGAGAGATTATTAGCTACTAACCCAGACAGACATGATCCCGATAGCCAGTATCTATTCTTTAAGAATAAACTTTACGCTGAAGATAGTCGTATCAAAATAGATGATTATTTTAAGAAGATGTTAGATAACCCAGACTATAATAGTATATACTTTAAAGGAGAATAGTATGAATATTAATTTCGAAAATATACAGCAGAGATGCGAAGATGCTAGTAAGTCGGCAGAGTACCTGTCTTTGGTAGACAAGGTAAGTAAGGCAAAGAAGATCTTCCTTCTAGGTAACGGAGGTCTTCATTATGTTTCTAGCCATATGGCAACAGACTTAACTAGACTTATTTTGGATAAGGTAGTGTATTCTTTTGATAGCGTAGGGTTTATTACTTCTAATTCTAATGACCATGGTCATGAGAAATTATTTCTCAGATGGCTGGAGACAACTATTTTAGAATCAGATGATGTATCTGATTATTTAGTTATAGGAATGTCTTGTTCTGGAAATTCTATTAATGTTATAAACGCTCTTCATTGGGCTAAAAAAAGAGGAATTTCTACCTTTATGATATCAGGTCAGAAGTCTGAGGTATTAGAAGAGGTAGATGAATTATCTTTTGAGTGTGATTACTTTCATACTGTGGAAGTTATGTGCATGATACTTATGTATGAGTTAATTGCCCTAACAGATAATAAATGCCCATCTATTAGAGGGGAGAAGAATAGATTAGAGAATTCTCCTCTGAGGGGCTGGCCCGACGCAGACGCGGTCCTTGCTTCGGCGCGTGAGTAAGTAGTAGAAGTGAAAATAGTATGCATGCTCCCTGCCAGGGAAGGGAGCAAGAGGGTAAAGAATAAAAATACTAGATTGTTAGGGGGTATCCCTTTACTTTGCCATTCTATACGAGCGGCAAAGTTAGCTGGATGTTTCGATGAGATTTATGTTAACTCCGAGTCCTCTAGGATAGGGGATATTGCCAGAAAGGAAGGTGTGAGGTTTTATAAACGACCAGATAGGCTATCCTCTGATACTGCAACTAATGATGATTTTACGGAAGACTTTATGCACAATATAGATTGTGGCATAGTAGTACAGTTGTTATGTACTTCTCCTTTTGTTACCCCTGGAGAGATAGTTGGTTTCGTATCCAAAATGGAGTCCTTTGATACGGATACCCTAATCTCTGTAAAGGATAATCAGATAGAGTGTGTGTATAAAGGGCAGCCTATTAACTTTGATCAAAAATTACCTACCCCACCTTCCCAGGACCTAGAGCCAGTTAAAGCCTACGCTTGCTCTTTAATGGGATGGAAGAAAGATAACTTTTTAAGTAACATGGATAAGTACGGGTGTGCTTATCATGGTGGGGAGGGTAATATCAATTTTATTACCCTAAAAGGATTTTCTGAAATTGATATTGATCGTGAGGAAGATTTTGCTATGGCAGAAGCTGTGTGGGGATATTTAAATGCAAGAAAGAATTGAGGCTGATGTCCCTAATATCTTGAAAAAAGATGGAGTAATCAACAACGAATTATTCTCTGCTAATCAAGAAGTAGTTAATTTATGTACACTTTTAGAAAATGCCCCCGATCCTAGTTGGAGTTATAGGGTTATTGATTCTGATAGTAACTCAGCCACTTTAATATGCCAAAATCCAGGGGAAGGTAACAGAGAGCATTACCACCCAGACTGGAATGAGTGGTGGTATATTATTGAGGGTGAGTGGGAATGGGATATTGAGGGTGTTAAGAAGATTGTAAAAAGTGGAGATATAGTTTTTATAGAAAAAGGAAGAAAGCATAAGATTACTGCGGTAGGAACCAAGGCAGCTATTAGATTGGCAGTAAGTAGGTCGGATGTTGAACATATTTACCAACAATAGTTTTAAGGGTAAGAAGGTGTTAGTTACTGGGGGTACTAGAGGGATAGGAAGATCTATAGCCACCAATTTTGAGAAGTTAGGAGCTACTGTAGTAGCCCCAGGCAAAAAAGAATTAAACTTGCTAGATGACCTTTCTATAAAAAACTTTTTATATGATCTTCAGGGGATAGATATCTGTATTAATAATGCAGGAATAAATCATATAAATTCTTTATGTAATTTTAGAGATGAAGAGTGGGTGGATATCCTACAAGTTAATCTTACAGGAGCATACAAGATATCTAAGGGTGTAGCAGAAGGCATGATAAGCCGCTCGTATGGCCGTATAATCAACATAGGCTCCATATGGGGTAATATATCCAAGTCTGGTAGAGGAGCGTACTCAGCCAGTAAGGAGGGCTTAAAAGGACTCACTAAAGCCATGGCAGCAGAACTAGCAGAGTATAACATCCTCGTCAACATGGTATCCCCAGGGTTTACCCTAACAGATATGACTAAAGAATCTTTAGGGGACGCTGGTATATTAGAAGTACAAAAAACTATTCCAATAGGAAGACTTGCTGACCCCGAAGAGATAGCAAGAGCAGTATTGTTTCTGTCTAGTGATTTAAATACTTATATATCTGGACATGATCTCGTTGTGGATGGAGGATTTATTAATGTTTAGTGTGAAGTCTCATAGAGGATCTTATAATGTTTACCTGACAGATGATATATCTGTGGAAGAATTTAGTGATTCTTTTATGGTAATAGATTCGGTGGTCCTAAAGCTTTACCCCTACTTAAATACTCTTGTAGACAGTAAGAGAATATTTATTTTAGAAGCCTGTGAAGAAAATAAAACCATTCAGTACTGTTCTTTGTTGGTAGAGTTTTTAATTAAAGCAGGGTTTAAAAAGAATAATAATTTGGTGGCTGTAGGAGGGGGCATTACTCAAGATATAACTTCTTTTACAGCGTCTATATTGTTTAGGGGGGTGGAGTGGAGATTTATACCTACTACTTTATTAGCTCAAGCTGATAGCTGTATCGGCAGTAAAACTTCCATCAACTTTTTTGATACTAAAAATGTGTTAGGTACTTTTTACCCTCCTTCTAAAATTTGGTGTAGTAAAACCTTCCTTGAAACTTTATGTGAGGAAGATATAGATTCTGGAATTGGTGAAATGTTACACTATTTTATGATTACTAATTCTCATCACTTAAGATTGATAGATAAAAATAATTTAAAACCTTCCATAGAGGAAAGTTTAAGTATTAAAAAAGAGATAATAGAAATAGATGAGTTTGATAAAAAAGAAAGAAGAGTTTTTAATTACGGTCATACCTTTGGTCACGCTGTAGAAGTTATTAGCAATTATTCAATTAGGCATGGGGTAGCAGTTACTATTGGGATGCACATGGCAAATTATGTATCTTATAAACTAGGTTTAATTTCTGAGGCTGTCTACAAGTATCTACAATCATGTATAGAGTTTAATCTGCCTGAGTTTAGACTTGCTAACCTAGATGAGTATATGAATATATTACAGAAAGACAAGAAAAATATTAATAGGAGTATAGTATGTATATTACCGCACGGAATAGCTAACATGAAGGTCACTTCCATTACAGACTTAGCTGCCTTAAAACAAATTCTTATATCCTATACTGATGAATGTAACTAGAAGCAGCAAGTACGGCATTAAAATTGATTATGATAAGAGCCATGACTCATATCTGTATGATAAAAATAGCAAGAGATTTATCTTAGATTTTCTAAGTATGTATTCGTCGTTGCCTTTGGGGTATAACCATCCAGGACTAGGTGAAGAATTTAAAGAGGAGATTCTTCGCACTTGCCACACTAAAGTTACTAATTGTTCTGTTGCATCTGATGAAAGCATTGAGTTTGATAAAACTTTTACTGAGTTTGCGCCTAATTCCTTTTCTAATTTTTATTATTGTTGTACGGGTTCCTTGGCAGTAGAAGCAGCGTTAAAAACTGCTATAGAAACTTTTAGGTGGAAGAAGGGGAGATCTATAACACCCAAGATTATAACATTTAAAGATTCCTTTCACGGTATAAACGGGTGGGGATCTTTCGCAACCTCTAGAGATGGGGCTGTAGGGGAGAGGCTTAGAGGTTGGCCCTCCCCTTATGTGTGGGAAGCAGATGGTTTAGGAGAAGGCTGCTTTCATAAAGAGGTTGAATGGATGGTAGAGAGAGGAGATGTGGCTGCGGTTTTAGTAGAGCCTATTAGATCTACTTATGGAGACAAGGCTTTTTATAAAGAGTTTTTTAGTGAGGTGAGAGAAACTTGCACCAAAGGTGGAGTGCCTCTTATATTTGATGAGGTCCAGACAGGAATGGGAACTACTGGAACTAATTGGTATTATGAGCAGTTAGGCGTAAAGCCTGATATCCTTATTTTTGGAAAAAAGACTCAGATATCAGGTATAATGGCTAATAACAAGTTTTCTCATATTTTTAATCAGCCTTATAAAAAGTTAGAAGCCACTTGGGATGCTACAGTAGTGGATATGATTAGATGTAAATATATAATACGAGCTTACGAAGAGTATAAAATATTAGAAAATGTCAGGGAGGTTGGAGCTTATTTGAAAGAGGAACTACAGTCCCTGGCTACCATTAGAGATGTACGAGGAGAGGGGTTCATGCTTGCTTTTGATTTACCCACAGAGGACGACAGGGATAAATTTTCTCAAGATGCTTATAATAATGGGTTACTAGTGAACACGGCAGGAAAGACTACGATAAGACTCAGACCTAACCTAAATTTAAGCTATAATGAGGCTGATGATGCTTTAAGGATAATGAAAGAATGTCTATAAATTTAAAACAGTTGCTTATATCCTCCAATAATAAATTTATCTATCATTTTATACCTAGGGTAGCGTGTAGCACTTTTAAATATCATTTACAGCAGTACATAGATAATGTTGAGGTAGTAGGTAAAGACGAAGTGGATGTAAGAAATTCTCCACTACATACTAATATTTCTAAAGTAACGAGATACGCAAGTGATATAAATAAGTACCCTGATTACTATAAATTTTTAGTGGTTAGAAACCCATATGATAGATTAATCTCTTCATATTTTGAGTACATTGTTCCTGAGAAAAGATTTGGGATTGTGTCCTTCCCAGACTATGTGAAGTACTTGGATACTATATCCACTTGGGATGCTGTTCATGATCATTTTATGCCAATATCTAACATGTGTGGCTCCTTAGAGGTATATAATAAGATATACAAATTAGAGGGTAAGGCTTTAGAATCTATAGCTGAGGATTTGGGGCTAGAGTTTGAAGAGGACATTAGGTTTAGTTCCTCTAAAAAAAATTATTACTCTATTCCCCATAAGGAGTTGAGTACTTTTTGTACTATGATAGAGAGGGTATATCTAGAAGACTTAGAGGGCTTTGAATATACCATTGAAGATTCATACTACCTTAAAAAAATGAAATACAAGGAGAATATATGATTTTATTATCGAATAACTTATTAAAATTACCTGAGTTTAGGAATACCAAGGGTGTAGTAATTAGAATTAACATGGCTCATGTTAAGGATCGAAAAGAGTTGGAAGAGTTTGTGGATATTAAGTCTGATATATTTTTAGACTATCCAAAAGGAAGGACTAAACCCCCTACCCCAACACTTCATATTCCAGATGCGCTGGAAATGATGCTTAAGTACCCCAATATAAAATATTTTGCTGTGTCTAATATAGAGACTCCTTCTGAAGTAAAGATGCTTAATAGCTATTTGCCTGATAGAGTAAGTTTTATACCGAAGATAGAAACACTAAAAGGTGTTTTAAATCTTGAATCTATACTACGCACCAAATGCATTAAACATATTATGTTAGACTCCGAAGATTTGTATACAGACTCTAATAATGATATAGATTTATATTTACATTTAAAGAGTAGAGTTTTAAGTGTTTGCAGGGAATATGATGTAGAGGTTTTAGAATTGCATGGAGTCATATTTAAAAGTGAAAACTAGTTACTTAGCTAACTGTCATGGTCCTTGGAAAAATTTAAAGCTAGAGTTACCTTTTAAGTGTCATTTAGATAGTGCGCGTATGAGTTCGTTTGTGAGGGAGGATGGGGTTAAATATGTTTACATAGATTCTGAACCTCCATGGTCTTGCACCCCCATAAATGAAATTGTATCTAATGCCCCTAAGTATGATTTAGTTATAACAACTTACAATGAGGATATTATGGAGTATGTTCCTGGCGCAGTCATGCACCATGTTAGACATGATCCGTATATGGATCCGTCTTATAAACCTGAATTTGAAGACAAGAAATTTTATGTCTCCTATTTAGTTTCTAATTGGGCACGAAATGATCATGAGTTTTGGATAAGACAACCAGCATGTGAAGTTTTGCGTAACCACAAGGTTCCTCACCAAATATGGTCCTCTAAGAGGACCCCTTATCCAGGGTTACCTACTTTACCAGATTCTTATCCTCCTGATGTATTGGATGATTATAATAAGACTATTATATTTGATGCTATGTTTTCCATAGCAGTTGAGAATCATATACAAAGAAACCATTGGCAGGAGAAAGCGTTGGGGTGTTTTTGGACTCGGACAGTACCTATCTATTATGGGTGTCCAAATATTTCTGACTTTGGGTTTAGAGAAGATGGGATATTGAGGTTTAGTACACCTGAGGAACTCTCTACTATTTTGGATACTTTAAGCCCAGAGTTATATAAAAGTATGGAGGATGCTATAGAGCATAATTTTAACCATGCTATTGAGAACTATAGTATATCTCAGCATGAGTGCATTGCAGGAGCTATAAAGGATTATTTTACTAATGATTGAGATTAAGTCTAACATGAAAGAAGCTGTTCTTCATTTAGTTTATAGAGCGGAAGAGTTTACAGAACCTAGAACTGAGCTAGTTGAGGCAGATCAATTCATTCA
>Ga0098040_1001184_pt1 | contig 11570 bp, 14 predicted proteins | sample 7_EtaG_FD_75065 | JGI IMG/M metagenome (GOLD analysis project Ga0098040, IMG submission 75065) | Marine viral communities from the Subarctic Pacific Ocean - 7_ETSP_OMZ_AT15161 metaG | ecosystem: Environmental > Aquatic > Marine > Oceanic | place: Pacific Ocean | collected 2015-01-08
AAAAAACTTAATATTGAAATGGTATGGAATCTTGGGGGAGAGAAAATTCAATCCTCTAGCGATCTAGTTCGGTCATATAAAGAACTTTCAGAAAATCCCGAAAATAGTTCTTGACTTCCTCTGACCTTCTGCTAAAATAGTAGACAGTTGACAATTTTCTTTTCTTGATTGAGTGGGGACTCAAAGATGAAGTTGAACAGTAAGGTTAATCACATTGAAAGGTCTGCCGACTTTGAGCAGTCGAATTACACTATCGAGGCGACCGCTAAGGCGTTTTCGATTTTGTCAGACCAATTGTATTCCAATAAGGTCCGAGCCGTAATCAGGGAACTAAGTACCAATGCGTATGATTCTCATGTGGATGCTGGAAAATCTGATACCCCATTTGAAGTCCATCTCCCCTCCTCTATGGAACCCCATTTTGCCATTAGAGACTACGGAACCGGATTGGGTCATAGCGACTGTATGCACCTTTACACAACATACTTTCGCAGCAATCGAACCGATAGTAACGATGCCGTTGGGTGTATGGGGTTAGGGAGTAAGTCTCCCTTCGCTTACAGTGATAGCTTCACTGTTGAGTCATTCTTTAACGGTGAGCATCGCACTTATAATGCTTACAAGAATGAAGAAGACGAACCCGTCTTTGCCCTTCTCAACACCCAGATTACCTCTGAGCCTAACGGGTTGAAGATTAGCTTCCCCGTTACATCAGATACTTACGACAATGACTTTGAGGAGTTTGGTGAGGAAGCAGCAGACCTCTATAAATACTTTAAGGTTCAGCCCAAGATTACTGGTCAGTCTATAGAGATTGAGCCAGACGAATTTATCATCGAGGGTGATGGTTGGGCTGTTCGTAAAAGTAATGGCAACTACGGTGCTTATGCCCTTATGGGTCAGGTTGCCTATCCCATTGACACAGACCAGTTTGACGGTAGCAATGACCGTGAAACTCATTCAATCCTGAAAACCAATCTCAACATTGAGTTTGATATTGGGGAACTTAGTATCACTCCTTCGCGTGAATCTCTCAGTTATAACAAGCACACTATTGCTAGTATTATCAAGAAGTGTGGAGAGATTAAAGAGAACGCTGAAAAGGTAGCATCGGAAGCTGTGTCTAAAGCAGATACTCTTTGGGATGCCAGACTCTCTTACGTCTCAATTACTAAGAGTAGCGGCTTGCTCGGTGGGCTTGCCAGTGCAATTAGTATTGATACTGCGGAGTGGAATGGCACTCAACTCTTTAAAGATATTGCCTATCACAACATCTATATTGGGGACATTCCAGACCTTAGTGTTACTGTTTACTACAGGGATGGGTGGAAGAAAGCAGTCCAAAGAAACGATGTTGTTAAGTTGAATGTAAGCCCTGATTGCGTATTTTATATCGACGACCTTAAACGTGGTGGTATTAGTCGTATTAGGGCAAAGGTTACGGATGAAACCAGTAGTGGTAGAGACGCATACTGGAACGGTGGTCGTAATGACAAGTTTAAGATTTACCGAGTAAAAGGAACAGAGGAAGCTATTAGTAAGTTCCGCAAGTTGGTGGGATGTAACGATAGTCACTTCTGTAAAACCTCAGACCTTGATGCCGCTGTTAGGTATTCGTCTGGCAACTCAGAGAGTCGTACCAGTATCGCTAAATGGAATGGTGGTACTTATAGCTGGAAGAAGGGTAACAACTGGGACGATGTATCAAGAGATCTCAACGATGGTGGTTACTTCGTAGAGATTAACCGCTATGAACTTGAAGATACCCGTGGGTGTTATGGCGACCTTAGTTCGCTAAGCGAGATTGTGGACTGTCTTAATAATCTTGGTCACGACATTGATAAGGAAAAGATTTACGGTATTAAGACCGCTGTTAATAATAAGGTTAAGTTTCAGAAGCTGAAGCAAGAAGGTAAGTGGATAAACATCTTCGCATTAGGCAGAGAGGTTATCGAGAAACTGCTTGAGGATGGTTACAAAGAACTCATCCAAGAGAAAAGGTCTAACCGAGATTTGTTCTGTTCCACCAACCTTAAATGTCGCGTGGATGACATCGAAAAGATTGTCAAGGAAACTACTACAGACAATGACCTGAAAAAGTTGTTGGTTCTTCACAAGCATCTTATAGACGTGGAAGAAGACCAGAAGTTGCATAACACTTATGAGTTGGCTAGGAAGTATAACCTTCTTCCTGACAAGAAGAAAAGCAAGCATGAGCCTCACATTAAAGCAATCCTCAAGAAGTACCCGTTGATTAGACTCTGTTCCGATACTAGGTATTACGAGCCGATTGACCAGAAAGAAACTATTACTGAACTTGCCCGTTACGTTGACTTTATTGAGAGGGAGAACAATGCCTAGTTATGTTAGCGGTGGAGACTTCAAGCAGAATAAACGAAGAACATTTCATCCAAGTATTGCTATCTACTACAACAAGCACAAGGCTGTTGACAAGTTAGTCGATCTTATTCATGGAAAATTCAAAAGAAAACCACTGGAGAAAGCCCTTGGTAAAATGAACACAGAAGATGTTGTGTTGCTAGGAATGGTTATCGACAATGCAATCGAAAAAGAAATCGAAGCAAGGAAACAAACAGATGAATAAGGCTACTATCGGACTGCTGGTTACAATCGTTACGCTGGTCAACTACGGTGTTTGGCAACATGGCGAAAACACTCGCCTGAACAATATGCTTAAGTTGTCTGATATGCGTAGCGAGTTGAGTCAAGAGTGGACTAACGAAGTCACCTTCTCTTTGCTTAACAAGTTAAACGACAACCATGAAGAAGGAATGAGGAATCAAGGGAGAATGGAAGGTATCGTTGAGTACCTTACTAAGCCCGAAGACTACCAATCGGTTTGGCATGAGGGATACCAGCGCGGCCTTGACCAGAGCGCAGAAATGGCTATAATGGAGAAAGAGGCAGACGATAACGCACCTTTTAATAAGCCAATTAATCCAGACGCCATAAAGAAACCTGACTTTGATAAGAAAATTGAGAAGGTTCAAGACACTGGTGGGGAATAAATTAGTCGAGGGCTTTTATAGAGCCTCGCTAGGGTAACGGTCTTACCCCCCACTCTAGACCACCTAGCGGGGTTCGTTCTAACACTAAGAAAGGTATTGAGATGAATTACATTGTTAGCGGCAACGGAACTATGACGATTGTGGTTGATAACCAAAGCTACACAATTGGTTACGACCATCCTAACTATTTGGCAATTAAGGAGTGTGTCAATAATAACGATGCAGAGAACATCGTTGCCTTGATGGACATTCCTTCTGCCGTCGAAAACTATGCAGAGGGTAAGGTTTCTGTCATTAATGGGATTCTTCGTTATGAAGATGAAGAAATCCACAACACTCTTACTGACCGCATTATGTCCATGATGCGTGATGGGTTTGCCTTTGAGCCTATGATTAAGTTCTTGGCTAACGTACTTGAGAACCACAGTAATCGTGCTGTTCAAGAACTGTACACGTTTCTTGAGCATAAGAATCTTCCTATCACAGAAGATGGTTGCTTCCTTGCTTACAAGGCTGTGACTGACGATTATAAGGACAAGTGGACTCGGCAGATTGACAACAGCGTTGGCGAAACTGTTAGTATGCCACGCCGCAAGGTTAATGATGACTGCGGCATTGGGTGTAGTGACGGTCTTCACTGTGGCGCATTGGATTATGTCGAAGGCTATCGGTCTGAGTATAACGGCGACCGTGTAGTCATCGTTAAGGTTAATCCCAAGGATGTTGTGTCGGTCCCAACTGACTGTGAGTGCCAGAAGGTTCGCACCTGTGAGTATCAGGTTATTGCCGACTATGAAGGTCCGTTGCAAAGCCTCCTTCATAAGTCAGAAGATGGAGAGGCTTGGACCGAAGATGAGTTTTCTCACTTCATGACTAACCTTATGGGTACTCCCGACGTGGAAGAAAGTGACGAGCAGGACTACTTGGATGAGGATATGGGGAGTATTTAGTGAATGAAAGAACCCCCAGACTTTTGGATGTGGGTTCTTTATTGGACTTTCGGAATTGGGTTTGTTATAGGCTTTTTACGCCCAAAGCCCAAGTCTACTTCGAGTGAGTGGCAAGTGCCATTCGCCCTAGAAACTAAAGAACTCGAAACTATTGAGGTTGGTAGCACTAGTTCTTCACCTGAATCTGATTGGGATGAGATTTGTGATGCGGCTATCGACAAAGCCAAGCGGGGAGATACCAGTGCTAGAACTTGGGTTACTAAACACATATACAAGAAACATGAAGTTCCAAAACCACCAAAGGTGGATAAACCTCCAAGAGAGGTTAAGAAAGAAACCCCACCACTTACTTCTACAAAGGTGATTGAAGATGCTGTAATGTTCTTGTGTTGTTTAGGAGAAAAGAAAAGAAAGGTTGAGCATATAGTTAAAGATTTAGGCACTAAGAAAAAATATGAGAAAGTGGAAGACTTAGTAAAAGACTTCTACAAACACTCATAAAACATTGAAAGGGCGGGAGGAAACTCTCGTCCTTTCTTTTTATGTGGAGACAAATATTATGAACAGATTAAAAGGCATGACGTGTTATTTGTGTGGCCCAATGGACAGGGTTCCAGACGGCGGTGTTCTTTGGAGAGAAGACATAACCCCACAACTTAAGGAACTGGGGGTTGGAGTTTTAGACCCATGTAAAAAACCGAGCGAGTATGCAACAGAAGATGATGATACCAGACAGCTAATAGAGACATATAAAAAAGACCTTAAGTTTTTTGAAGTTTCTGAAATAATGAAACCTATATGTGCTGTTGACCTCAGAATGGTTGACATAGCACATTTTCTTATTATGTACCTTGACCTAGACGTACATATGTGCGGATCGTATCATGAGGCTTTTGTTGCTGTTGGGCAAAAGAAACCCGTGTTAGTTATGTGCAAACAGGGAAAATCTAAATTGCCAAACTGGCTCTTTGGCGCATTGCCGCATCGAATGGTTTTCAGCAATTGGTTTCAATTGCTAGAATATTTACACCACATAAACGCAGACGAAAATGTAGACCACATGAATCGTTGGAGATTTTTCGACTTTAACAAAGTGTACGGAGTATAATATACTATGGCTAAATATAGACGACACGTTCCAGCTAAACAAGAAGTCTACGAATACCCCACTAGATTTGGTAGCCACTCGTCTATGATAGACGAAGAAAAAACAGGCGAATTAAATGACAACCAAAAGGTTGTGCTGGAAGACGAACACGGGTATTATACAACAGACAGGAAAAGAATAGACTCAGGACTAGCAGACCCCAATAGATATAAAGGCGACAGATTAAAGTTCTACAAGAAGTGAGGTTTGTCTTTTCAAAACTTTCCCGCTTTAATGTCGTAGTCTGGCACTTTTGCAGACCGAGTGAAAAAGGAGAACAACTATGTTACACGTTCAATTTAATAGACGAGATTTTATGAAAGTCGGCGCAATAGGTGCTGGACTTTCTTCTATGGGTCTGTCGGACGCCCATGCTGACGCTATACCAACCAGCGAAAAGTCGGTGGTCTGGTTGTGGCTGGGTGGTGGAGCAACCCACGTTGAGACGTTCGATCCCAAACCAATGGCTCCTGTAGAGGTAAGATCTACTACTGGTTCAGTCATGACCAATGGAGACTTTCTTCTTGGCGGCAATTTTATCAAGATGGCTAGCAGGGGAGATAAGATTGCAGTGGTTAGATCGTTCGCCCACAAGAACTCTAGCCATAGAACCGGTACTCACTGGGTTATGACTGGCCACAACTCTACCGACAATACTCCTCAGTCAACGCAAAAGGAACCCTCTTACGGCTCCATTGTTTCATCTATGTATGGGGCCAATCATCCTGTCACTGGTATGCCCTCATACGTCAAGGTTAATGGCATTTCTTTTGACGGCCCAGCTTGGTTGGGTGGACAGTATAAGCCTTACGAAGCGGGCGGTGAAGGCGTGAAAAACCTTCAGTCAAGAGTGGAGAACAATCGTTTTCTCCAACGTCGTGATCTAGTTAGTGGATTGGATAAGCTAAAGATTGAAAACGATCTTGAAATCTGGCCTGATCTGCGTAAGCAGTCTTACGGACTTATCTTGGGCAAAGCTAGTGAAGCGTTTGATATCAAGAAGGAGCCAGAAGCCAGCCGTAAAAAGTATGGTAGCGGTCTAGGAGAGCAGATGCTTCTAGCTCGCCGCCTAGTAGAGAACGGAACGAAGTTTGTTACTATTCATTATGGCGGATGGGATATGCATAGCAATATTGCCAAATCCCTTAATGGCAAGATGCCTCCACTTGACCACGCCCTGTCTACTTTTATTGATGACCTGTACGATAAAGGCATGAGCAAGAACGTGCTGCTTGTGGTGACAGGTGAATTTGGTCGTACCTATCGTGTCAACAAAAACGCTGGCAGAGACCACTGGGCGCAACTTAGCCCGCTAATGTTCAGCGGCGGGGACTTTGACATGGGCAGGGTCATCGGAGAGTCCACAGCGAACGCTGAGACGCCCAAGAGCGAACCCTTCGGACCCAAAGACGTTACTGCCACTCTCTTTGCTCACTTCGGGGTTGATCCCAACACAGTACAAAAGGTAGACTTTGCTGGTCGCCCCCGTTATTTTGTAGAAAACGATGCGAGGATTATTCTATGATAACCTTTACTGATGCGGCAGTAGAACAGATCAAAGAGTTTAGTAAGAACCACCCGACTGCTGTGCTAAGAGTTGGTGTTTCAGGCGGTGGGTGTAGTGGTTTTGAATATAAATTAGGCTTCATTGAAGAAGAAGAAGTCGATGAGACTTTTTCTAGATACAAACAGAAAGACCTTCCGTTTGTCGTGGACGAGAAAAGCGAGCCGTTTATTGATGGTTGCACAGTTGACTGGGTTGAAGATCTCATGCAAAAAGGTTTTCGATTTGATAACCCCAACGCAACCGGAAGTTGCGGGTGCAAAAAGAGCTTTAGTGTATGAACGCCATCAAGTGGTACATATCCAAGTTTCCAGAAGCCCTATATCCTTGTAACGAGGAAACTCAACAGGACTATAGCACCAAGGTTATAACTGGCAGACAAAAGATGGCCGAGTCTACGGTTGTTATTTGTGGTATAGCTAGAGATATATCTAAAAACATAATGGCTACTATAGCCAGAGTTGAACGCCTTGGACAAATGTTTAAAGACTATAGGGTAGTCATATACGAAAATGACTCAACTGATGGAACTGATATAGTATTAAAAGAGTGGGAGAGTCAAAACTATAAGGTAAAAATTACAAGCGAAAAACTGGGAGACATCAAATACGAATCAAGTACTGACGTGGAGCGACTGGTTGCTCTTGCTGATTATAGAAACAATTATCTTCATCATATTTTTAATGGCGATACCATTGTTCCAGACTATATCATAGTGGCCGACTTGGATTTGCCGGGCGGGTGGAGCTACGAAGGCATATGCAACAGTTTTGGATATGACCACTGGAGCGTTATGGGTTCTAACGGATTACTATACGGAATATTGGAAGGGTCAACAGATGGCGAGATGAGAAGAGTCTATTATGACTCACTAGCCTTTAGAAGAAAAGGACACCCAGAACCTCACGTTAGCTCTGACATAAACGCTATAGTCTACAATAGGGGAGAATCCCCCATTCAGGTAGATTCGTGCTTTGGAGGATTGGCTCTTTATAAGTCTGATGCTTTTCGGCATGGCGCTAGATATTCAGGTCCAGACTGTGACCATGTAGAACTACACAGGTTGATGCTTGATACTGGGATAGATGGAATTTATCTTAATCCTAGTCAGATAGTTCTGTATTCTAATGTACACTACACCATAGTCTGACGCAATGTCTCTCCTCCCCATAAACATGATAATAGAGACAGCTTCCAGATGCAACCTCAAATGTGTGATGTGTCCACAAGCTTTGCCACGCGACAATGAACATGCCGTAAAAAGGCCAAAGTTTTTGGAAGAGGACTTGATAGACAAAATTGTTCCTATGATGAAGACCCTGCAAGCCGTCCAGCTTCATGGAATAGGAGAGCCTCTGATAAGTTCCTCTTTCTGGAAACTTCTCCAACATATACCCACAGATTGTTGGGCCGATGTTAATACAAACCTAACAATCTTAACGGATCAAATGATTGACGACTTGCTGAATTCAAATTTGAAGGTGTTAAATGTTTCTCTCGACGCGGCTAACAAAGAGACCTACCAAAAAATAAGAATGTATGATTTTGATACTGTCTTAAACAATTTAGCCAATTTCGTGGATGAAAAAAAATCTAGGAAGCAAAAATATCCACTGGTCTATACCAATATGACACTGATGAAAGAAAATATTCATCAGATAACAGACTTCATGGATTTGACTATCGGGAAGCTTAGATGCGATACAGTAAAAGTATGGCCCATGAACAATTGGGGAGAAGCCAACCAGCATTACAACAGAGATTATGAAGATTGGACTTTTAATTATGAAGAGCAAGGTCTGTGGGATTATGAGTTCGTCTATAATCAAAAAATAAGAGAAGCCAAAGAATATGCCGACAAACAAGGATGGGAGTTCTTTGGATACGAACTCTGATAATTGGCATCCAATGAAATCAGACAAGCCAGAGGACGAATTAGTCTACGCCGATTGCAGATACCCTTGGCACACCGTTCAAATATTAGCTGATGGTCAAGTTAGACCATGTTGCTGGAGTGCGGGGTCTCTAGGCAATCTACACGACAACGATCTAGAAGAAATATGGGACGGAGCAAGAATTAAGAGTTTGAGAAAGTGTATCCTAAACGAAAAGATACACGAAATATGTGATGGGTCACCCTGTATATATGTTCAAAACGAGATGAGAAGAAAAGATGGACTATCTTAATAACGAGCGGTGGGAACAAGTTGGTTTGCGTACCAACGATATAGAATTGAAAGAAGCCATGCTGACCGGACACGGAGAGGCAGAAGTTCTACCTCACACCGAGCTAGGGCTAATAGATGAAAAAGGCAGGAAATATAAGATACTGGATTTTGGCTGCGGAATAGGAAGAAATTTTAAGTATCTAAAAGGGTTCAGCACGGAGCTTCATGGTTATGATTTGGATCCCATTGTGGATAGATGTGAAGAATTGTGCAAAGAGGACATTGACCTGCTGACGAGCGACTGGTCTGAAATTCAGCAAAACAAATACGACATGGTTGCAGTCTCGTTTGTATTCCAAACCATGGACAGTGCTGAAATAATCAAACAGTTTCTTGAAGACCTATCTAAGATTACTTCTATTTTATATGTAACTACTAGATGTTACATTGACGGTCCCGATCATGAAAATGTTGCTAAAATAATACTAGACGATCCTAACTTTGAAGTAGTGTTAGAAGATTGTAATATGGATCAATTTGCAGGAGAAGAATATCCAAGCGAAGCACACTCCCAGTTTATTTGTAGGTCTATAAATGAAACAAGATCAATCAATGAAATGATTGACCTTAATTTTAAAACTCATTTCAACCACAACAATCAGTTCTTCTACCGATCTTATGCTGACGCAATCAAAGACGTAAAGGATTGGTGCAACTATCTTCCAGAAGTAAGCGCTGTTTGCGGAATACCTCGAAGCGGGGCGTTTCTAGCGTCAGTCATTTCTCAATATCGCAACATACCACTTGTCACCATGGATGGACTCCTTAATAACAATTTCTGTTGGAGGCCAAGTGTATCTAGAGCAATTTCTAAACCCAACGGCCCTGTACTTATCGTAGACGACACATGCTGGAGTGGTTCCTCTATCAATAGAACCAAGGCGTATCTAAAAAATCAAGGAACCTTCATTTACGGATGCTTGTATATAAACGAAGAAAGAGAGGATGATGTTGACCACTTCTATGGGTTTTTCCCATCAGTCTTTCATACGTGTGAGTGGAGTCTTCTAAGAGACCATCAATCTAGGGCATATCTTTGTGATTTGGACGGCGTTTTTTGTCCAGACCATGACAGCAGCATAGAAGACGGAAGTCTGGAATACGTAGAGCATTTAAAAACAGTCAAACCAACGGTTTATATCCCCCAGTACCCTTTGATGAAAATTGTAACTGCCAGACTAGAAAAATATAGAGATATCACCGAGGACTGGTTGGCGATACACAAGATTAGATATAAGCAGCTAGTCATGAGTCCGTATGACTCTGAAGAAGAAAGATTTACAAAAGACGGGTTCGGTAAGTGGAAGGCAGATATTTACGGACGTTGTCCAGAAGCTGCCCTTTTTATAGAGAGTGAACACGCCCAAGCCGTTGAGATATATAAAGCAACAAAGAGACCTGTATTTTGCATGGATACAATGACGATGTTTGGAGGTGGGGGAATAGATGTCCCTTATTGATAAATCAGACATAATTAATTGCAAGTCTTGGATGGATATAGCCGATTGCAATTATGAATATGATTATCCGGGGGTGGATGATATCCCCCCATCAGGCATAGTTTACTGTAACATTGAACATATCACCAAGTTTTTTGACAAATGTAAAAGAACTCACAATAAATATGTGGTAGTCAGCGGATTTAGCGACTTTGGGCTAGCGTATCAAAAAGAACATCCAGTGGCTATGGATATGTTAAAGTGGATACCGTTTATAGAGTCGGACATACCAACTATAGGATACAATGCTCTTAAAATTGGCCCAAGATGTGATGTTGAAAAATGTAACATAGAAGATAGATATTCTATCAAATGCCACTCCTTCACAATGGAGACTTTCAACAGCATACCTGACAATATCATCAAGTGGTTTGTGGTCAATCCTCTCTTAATGAAAAACAGGCTTCAAGGTATACCGATTGGGGTTGGCAAAGACGCTGCTGACGCTATATCAAATACCACAGACCTCGTAAAAACAGACTGGCTTTATGTCAATTGGCAAAACTACACTACAGACAGAATGCACATCAAGAAATTTTTCATCAACAACGGTTGGGACTGGGTGACTACTCACGAAAATCCAGATGTTCCATACGAAGAATACCTGTCAGAATTGTCTCGACACAGATTTGTGGCCTGTCCTCCCGGCAACGGGATTGACTGCTACAGGATTTTAGAGTCTATTTACTTGGGAGCCATACCGATTGTCGAAGACAGCCCCACGATGAGATATTTGGACGGTCTACCAATACTGAAAATCAGAAGCTGGGGAGTCGTAAACTCCCTAGACTGGCTACAGCGGAAGTATGATGAAATCATGTCCCGTGTGCCACCTGTGTCCCCCACCCTTGACAAGGCAAAATTATCATACTGGACTAAAATAATAAAAGGGGCTTTCTATGAACACTTTTCCTAATATGGAAACTAAGATATTCCACGACTATTGCATTAGAGAGAACTTGAACATGACGCACAACTTGTCTCAGCTAAAACAACACGCATCCATGATGGCAATAGAATCCCGAAAGGTACATCCATTTTTCGGATCATGTACAACAAATGTCGTCAATCACATTGATTGGGATTTTATAGAAAGCTTAAGCAGGAATGGCACAAAATAGCATTAATATAATATCCCCAATAAATCAATTGG
>Ga0098040_1001186_pt1 | contig 11562 bp, 14 predicted proteins | sample 7_EtaG_FD_75065 | JGI IMG/M metagenome (GOLD analysis project Ga0098040, IMG submission 75065) | Marine viral communities from the Subarctic Pacific Ocean - 7_ETSP_OMZ_AT15161 metaG | ecosystem: Environmental > Aquatic > Marine > Oceanic | place: Pacific Ocean | collected 2015-01-08
GATTTACCTATAGAAGAACAACTAGATAAAAGTAAAGAAACTATAGATAAGGTTTGGGAAGAAGTAAGAAGCCAAGTTGATAGTAAAGTAGATCAAATTCTAGACGAAACAAGCTCATGATAGACCCCAAAGAAACTGAAATTACAAGAGCAGAAGTTTTACATTCCCTTTTAGCTGAAAGAGAAAGACAAGATAGTCTGTGGGGAGACCAAACTAAAAATTCAGATGTTAAATGGTTAAATATTACTTCTAGAATAGTACATAAAATGTATGACATTGTTGATGATGATGACTCCCAAGATATTTTATATTCAGAAGTCATACAAGGAGCTTCCTTATTAATGGCTTGGGCCGAATATATAAGAAAAAGAAATTCAAAAAAGGAATAGAATGGATAATGATAAATTATTTGAACGATTACAAAAAGCAAATCCTAAAATAGATTTAAAAATAGGAGATGATAATGTATTTGAGTATGAAAGAATTTCTTTTGGAGTACCCAAACTAGATAAACTAGTAGGTGGAGGTATACCAAAGAAAAGATTTAGTATGTTATTAGGACAAACTAATGTTGGAAAGTCTTTTTTAGCTTCCCAATTAGTAGCTAATGTTCAAAAAGATGGGGGGTCAGCAGTATGGATTGATACTGAACAATCTTTTGACCCTATATGGAATGAGAAAAATGGAGTTGATACAAGTAAAATTATAGTTCTACAACCTGCAAATGGAGAAGAAGGGCTTAATTTAACTAGTTCAGCTTTGCAGGAAGGTGTAGATATTGTAGTAATAGATAGTTTTGCTGGTTTAGTTCCTGCAGCAGTTCAAGATGAAGAGTTTGGATATAATCCAATGGCGTGGCAAGCAAGGTTTTTAAATTCAGCTTTACCTAAACTATTAACACATTTAAAACATGGGTCAGCTTTAGTAGCAATAAATCAATTAAGAAGTAATGTAGGCAGAGTAACCTATAATAATATGCCCGGTGGGATAGGACAACAGTTCTATTCTCATTTACAATTAGAAATTAGAAGATCAGGTTGGATAGAAGGGGAAAATAAAAAGAAAATAGGATTTGATATGGAAATAAGATTAAAGAAAACTAAACAAGGTGGAGATGATTGGGACTCAATTACATTACCTTATAAAGTAGGTGGGGGAATCGATCAAATAGAAGTTACTATTAATGAAGCCTTAGAGAAAGACCTAATAACAAAAGGAGGGTCTTGGTATGTATACAAGGGGAAAAGGATTCACGGAAAGAATAACGTAAGACAGTATTTTGTAGATAATCCAGATATGTTAGAAGAATTAACTAAGGGAGTAAGTAATGACTTATTATCATAAAGATTACACTTCCCAAGAAAAAACTTTTGCTAAATGTATAGAAGAATTTGGTCTTCGTTATCAAACTCAATATTCTTTTCCACCTTATATAGTCGACTTTTATATACCAGAAGTTCAATTAGTAATTGAAGCAGATGGAATGTTTGGGCATTTGAAGAAAGCAGATGCGAAAAGAGATGCTAATTTACTAAATAACTATGGAAAAGAAATAAGAAAAGTATTTCACATCTCGGAAACGAGTAAAATTAAAATAATACCCTTAATAGAGCAAATTTTAAATGAGATAGAGGAGGAAGATCATGTCAGGAATTAGACAAATAGGAGCTAAAAGACCAAGATTATCTAATCAAGATAGGTGGCTTTTAAAGTCAATGGATAATTTATTATCTTCGGATAAAGTTTTTGGTAAAAAAGGAGTGTTTTACCCATCAATGATATCTAATGCTTGTGATAGATATGTTTATTTATCTTATAATGGGATATTACCAGCTCAATCAATAACAGGAAATTTACAAAGAATATTTGATAATGGAAATTATTTAGAGTATAGAATAAATAAATATTTTGAGAAGCTTGGAATAGTCAGAAAAAGAGAAGTTCCACTTAAATTAGAAACTCCAAACATATCAGGAAGATTAGACTTTATTATAACTCATCCAGAATATCATGAAGTTATAGTAGAATTAAAATCTATTAACACTAGAAATTTTGATTTATTAAAAGTTGCTCCGAAAGAAGATCATATGATTCAAATACAAATCTATCTGAATTTAGCAGCTTATGATCATGGAATTGTTTTATATGAAAATAAAAATGATCAAAAATTGAAAGCTTTTAAAGTTGATAAAGACCCAAAAATGTGGGATAATATATTAGAAAGATTATTTAAAATAATGAGCATGACAAGAATACCTGAAAAATGTACAGGAGAATCTTATTGCCAATGCAAATTAGTAAAATAAGGAGGAATAAATGTCACCTGTAAAAACATTAGGAAAAATATCTAAATATGTAGATGGTTTACCTATACCAAGACTATCTTTTGAGGAAGTTTTTAAATCAGAAGAAGGGGAAGAAAGACCAAAACTTCAAATAACTAAATTAGTAGAGCTAAATGATGAAGAGTTGGAAACAACTTTATATCATTATGGAGCAGGTAAAGCTTTTCTAGAGTCTGAATTATCAGATATAGAATCTAAAACAGCTTTAGTAGAAGATATGTTTAATGATTCATTTGCTACTACATCTTATGAAATAGTAGAAAAAAGAGAAAGAGAAGGTCTGAAAAAACTTACTAGAGATGAGATAAAAGGAGCAGTCCTTTCAGTATCATCACATCTAGTAGAATTAAAAGAACAATTACGAGAAGGTAAAGCTAGACAAATATTAGTAGAAGGAGAGTTAAAATCATATTCTTCTTTGTATAATGCAATATCTAGGGTTATTACATTAAGAACTCATGATAAAAAGGAGTATAATAGATAATGGATGTTTCTGAATTTATACATGAATGGGATGACTACACAGTTATAGAATTAATAGATGATTTATCTAAAACTGTAAGTGGTATGAAATACGCTGCTTACAAAGAAGATGCTGATTTAATGCTAGACATTATTTCAGAAGCACAAATTTGTTTAGAAGCTTTAGAATCTGTAATGTTAGATAGACCCAATACTAATCAAGAATGAAAAATTTTATAGGAATTGATTGTTCAAGCAAAGCTATACATTCTGTATGGTTAGGAAATGGGGGATCAATATTAAAGAAAATAAAATGGGAACATAAGTCTAAGGAGTTTGAAGAGAGATTTATTAACTTTGTGTCAGACTTTGATGCTTATTTAAGTACAATAAATATAGAGGCACAGGCAGCTGTAGAGGCAGCTATATTTATCCAAAATCCTAAGTCTACTATATCTTTAGCTTCGGTAGTAGGATGTGTGAAATATCTCTGTTATAAGTATGGAATTAATTGCAGACCGATAGATAATACAAAATGGAAAAAAGATATTATAGGCAAAGGAAATGCCTCTAAATTAGAAATAAAAGCTTTCGCTGAAAAACATTGGGGAGAGACTTTTGAAGAACAGGATTTTGCAGATGCAGCCTGTATAGCATTATGGATAAAAAGAAAGTTCGAGTTGGAGAAAACTAATGGACAAGAAAAGCAAGAAGACAAAAAAAGAAGAGTTACCAAAGGATAGTTTACCTGAAGGGGTTACACAAGAAGATTTATTTAAACGATATGGAAAATTAGTTTGGTGTGATTTCAACGATTGTTTTTGGAATTCAAGACCTGAAGGATTAAAAAGAACTGTAGGAAGTGTTTTAAATAATAAATATTACAAACCTTTAGGAAGCAAAGATGAATCTTGGGTTGGAATTTGTGGAAGACCGAATGAGATAGCCATTAGATTTCAAAGAAGAATTACAACAGGAGGAGCTAAACAAGAATTTCCAATCTGTTTTGTACCAGCTAAAAATGGTAAAACAGGTCATATAGACTTCGCAAAAATGTTACAACCAGATGGGTCCCCTTATGGTGGAAGTTTGAACTCTCAAGCTGTACACCCAGAAGAACACTTAAATTATGATATGGATTATTAAAGGAAATTATAGATGCCAAAAGTATTACCTCAAAAAATAAAATCAACAGCTTATCAATTGTATATGCAAGGACTACCTATAAATGAAGTATATGAAGAATTAGTTAAAAAATATCCAAAAGAAAAATTCGTAAGATCAACAATTTATTCTTGGCCCAAAGCTCATAGATGGCATGAAGATAAAACTGAAGTTAGAATAAAAACTAAAGAAAACATTATAGAATCTGAAGGGCAAAGAATAGCTAGATTGCAAACAGAGCATTTAGATGAGTACGAAAAAATGAGGCAAAAAGCTGCCTCAGAAATGGAAGGATTAGAATTTAATTCAGGAGAAGGAGCAGCTAAAGTTTTAGATATGGGGATACAAGGACAAAGAAAAGTCATGGAAGGAATGATTAATATTAATTTTGTACAAGAAATTTTAGGTGTTTTAGTAGAAGAAATAGAAGATAAAGACTTATTAGGTAAAATTAGTTTAAGATTAAAAGGTATTATACAGGAGAATGAAAATGCAAAAAAATAAAAAGATAAATGAAGAACTAACTACTTATACAGATGCTTTTGATAGACTAGCAGATGGATTAATTTCTACAGATGGAAGAAGATATATAGGAGATTTTCATTCCTTTTTAAGAGATGTTTGGGCACAAAGTTTTGATCATCCAGAATATTTTGATGCTTGGCATATAGGAGTATTAGCTGACGATATAGAAAGATGTTTAGAAGAACAAAAAAATTATGTAGCAGTACTCCCAAGATTCCATTTTAAATCTACTATTTTAGGGCATGCTTTTAGTGTGTGGAGATTATTAAAAGCTAAAAGAGATGCTTCTGTTTTATATTTATCTTATAGCGATGGAATGGCTAGATACCATTTATCAGAAATAAATAAATCAGTTCAAAGAAACCCTATATTAAAACAATGGATGGTCAATAGATCACCGAAAGCAGATTTTTCCTTTAGATATTATATAGATAAAAATCCTATGGAAATTATGCATGGAGGATTATTTTCATTTAAAAGGGGTATGCATGTTAATGGAGCTTTGATAGCTGATGACGTATTAAGAGACCCTGAAAATCCTTTAAACATGGGGCAAATAACTAAAGTAGAAGAGCATTTTATGACTGAATCTCTTTTCATCCCATTAAAGGGAGTCCCTGTTATTGTGTTAGGAACTCCAATGATGCCCGGAGATTTATTAAGCAAACTACAAGATGATGAAAGATTTGAATCTAGAGTATTACCTGCTTTAGACCCCACTCCAAAAAGAAGGGTCTTAATGCCTGAATTATATAATGAAGATTGGTTATTAGAACAACAAAAAGCAAGACCCAAATCCTTTGCTTCAGAGTTTTTATTACAACCACACTTTTCTACTGAATCTTATTTTGAAGAAGACCAAATTACTGCTTGTGAAGACGAAAAATTAGTGAATTTATCGTATAATAAGAAATACGACAAGTCTATAGACGAGCAGATATTTGGAGGGTTTGATGTCGGTAAGAAGAGACATCCCTCTCATTTAGTTTTATTTAGCAGAATAGGGGATAACATAAAGCAAATTCATTCCTCCTTTTTAGATGGTTGGAATTACACAGATCAAATAGATTATTTGAATGAAGTTGCAGACAATTATAAACTTGAAAATGGTTATGTAGATAATACTAGAGGAGAGTTAGAAGATAGAGGATTGAGTAGAATTTGGAGAGCTATGTCGTTTACTAGAAAGTCTAAAAATACAATGGCTCAAATCTTTGAAAAATTTATAGTATCAGGAAACTTAAGGTTAATAAAAGATGAGAGACAGAAGCAGCAAATAATCTCAGTTAATAATGAGTTAAAAGCTCCTGAAACCCCATTGGGTCATGGAGATGCTTTCTTTTCAATAGCTATGGCTTTACAAGCTATACATGAAACAGGAGAATACAAATACGAAACTTTGGGAGGGCTTGAAGATTGGAGAGATGCTGTATCGCCTGATGAATCTCCCAAACAAAAAGAACACGCTATACTTGAAAAATTAAAATTTGAAGGGGACAACAAAGACGTTCTAAATGGAGATATTGAACCATTAAATCCTAATTGTAAGGAGTCAGTCTGTAGACCAGAATTTTGGGTTCAAGAAAATAAATTATGTTTATATTGCAGTTACAGAGGATAAGGAGTAAAAATGGATAATATAACAACATCTCTTAATGAACAAACAGAAACAATTGAAGAGTCTGAATCTGAATTAACTGAACAGGCTGAAGTAGTATTAAACCACAGGTATTATTTAAAAGATATTGATGGAGAAGTTATTGAAAATAATTTTAAATTATTCAGAAGAGTGGCAAAAGCTATATCTTCTATAGAAAAGGGGTATAAAATATTACCTGTAGAAGCAACTTTATTAGAAAAAGATTTTTATTCTATGCTATCAAATTTAGAATTCATTCCTAACTCACCTACATTAATGAATGCAGGAACAGAGCAAGGTACATTATCAGCTTGTTTTGTACTTCCATTAGAAGATTCTATGGAAGATATAATGAAAACAGCTCATGATATAGCTATGGTTCAAAAATATGGTGGTGGTACAGGATTTGCTCTTTCAAAGTTAAGACCAAAAGGAGATAGAATAAAAACTACTCATGGAATTGCTTGTGGGCCTATAGCTGTTTTAAGAACCTTATCTCAAGTATCTTCTATGATAACTCAAGGAGGTAAAAGAGATGGGGCAAATATGGCAATAATGGCTATATCACACCCTGATATTGAAGAGTTTATTTCTTGTAAGGCTGTAGAAGGCGATATACATAATTTTAATATTTCTGTTGGTGTAGATACCAAGTTTATGGAAGCTGTAAAAAATAATACTAGTTATCCATTAGTTAATCCAAACACTAAACAAATTACTAAATGGATAGATGCAAGAGAGATATTCAGTAAAATAGTTGATGGAGCTTGGAGAAATGGAGAACCCGGTATGATTTTCTTAGATCGAGTCAATAAAGATAATGTTATTATAGATACTCATGGTGAAATGATTGCAACGAATCCTTGTGGAGAACAACCACTTTTAAGTAACGAAAGTTGTAATTTAGGTTCAATAAACTTAGCTAAATTTTATATAGATACTGAAGGTAATTGGCAAAATAAAATAGATTGGGATAATTTGAAAAGAGTTACTGCTTCAGCTACTCATTTTTTAGATAATGTAATTGACGCAAATAAATATGCTACTAAAGATATAGAAGAAATGACAAAGGCTACTCGAAAAATCGGTTTAGGTGTCATGGGATTTGCTGATCTATTAATTCAATTACGAATTCCTTATGATACAAAATTAGCTAGAGAAGTTGGAGAATCTCTAATGCAATTCATTAGAGAAGAAGCTGATATTTATTCAAGACATTTGGCTAACCTTAGAGGAGTATATCCTTCAGGGGAAGACAAAGACGAATATAGAAATGCTTGTAGAATGACAGTAGCTCCTACAGGAACTATTTCTATGATTGCAGGATGTTCTAGTGGAATAGAACCTACTTTTGCATTAGTTTGGAAGAAAGCTAATATATTAGAAGGTAAAACTTTATATTATTCTAACAAATATTTTGAAGAAGATGCAAAAGAACATGGATTTTATTCCGAAGATTTAATGGAATATTTATCAAAGGGAAATTCTTTACAAGATAGAGACGAAGTTCCACAATGGGTAAAAGAAGTATATATCACTTCCCCTGAAATTTCACCTGAAGCTCATGTGTTAATGCAGTCAGCCTTTCAAAAATCTGTTGATTCAGGTATATCAAAGACAATTAATTTTCCTAATGAAGCTACTAGAGAAGATGTTCAAGAAGCTTATCTATTAGCATGGGAGACAGGTTGTAAAGGTATAACTGTTTATAGGGCTGGTAGTAGAGAAAAAGAAGTATTAGTTAAAGGAACGGACAAGAAAGAAGAACCTATCGTATGTTGTGATTCTCCTAATATAGTAGAAGAATCTGGTTGTGAAACTTGTAAATCATGTGGTTGGAGTCTTTGTCACGTTGCATAAAAAGTTAATAAGTTTAGTATAATAAAGATAGGAGATTAGTATGGCAATAGGAAATTTGCTTAGAGATAGAGAAATTCAGTATGTAGCTGTGAAAGATGAAACCACACAAACGTGGAGAATTTTAGATACATGGCATGAGGCATTAAAGAATTTCGATCCAGATGACGATGTACCTGATGATAGTGCAGCAGTTAATGTTCTAACAGAAGGACAATTTTTAGCTATAGTAAAAGAAGCAGCTAGATTGGGGGTTTTACAAAATGTAAATCTTTCTAATGTAGAAGATGTAGAAGAATTAGAAAATCAAGTTTTAGATTTAGAAAAAGAAATATCAGATTTAAAGTCTGAAATAACTAAAAATGAAACAGAAAAAAGTATTTTAAAGCAAGAACCTACATCTGAAAGTTTTATGATAAAAAAATTAGCTATGAACAATATCATGAAACTTGCAGCTATAGACGATGTAAATAATCTTGCATTATAAAAGGTGTAAAATATGGCAAAATTAGGTGATTACCTTCCAGAGGTACCTCAATTAGTTAATCAAATGACTGAATTCAATTCGCAATTGAATTTATTACAATTAATGAAAGCGAATTCAGAGACTTCGACAGCCCCAACATTAGGTCTTGATCATGTAGTAAATACATGGGTCAGACATCAAATGGCTTATAGACAACAATTAGTAATGGATATACAAACTATTACTTATTCAGTTGCTGAAATAAGGTCTCCATTAGGACATATAACTAGTGAAGTGTTTAGAAGGGGAGTAAAACTTATTCCAAAAGTTAAAAATCCAAGCATGGATGAGAAAAAGAGATTAGAGAAATTACTTCTAGACTGTAATATTTTTGACCAGACTTTAGAAGAAGTATTTAGACAGGTTCATTATGATATAAATTGTATAGATGATGGCTTTGTTTATATAGTTAAAGAGTATAAATCTGATGAGAATAATAAACTTACTTCTAGAGTTAAAGAAATAAGAAGATTAAATCCAGCTTTAGTAGAATTTGATTTAGATACTGCTGGATTACCTAAAAATGCTCATTTCATATGCCCAATGCATAGAGAAGAAGTAAATGAAAAACCCGGTGACTGTGGTGTTTCTGGTTGTGATCATGTATTATGGCCAGCTATGTATAAATATTATCATAGAAACCAACATATATATTTATTTGATGGGGAAGTTATTCATGTTTCTAAGTTCTCTCCATCAGAAACATATGGTTGGTCGCCTATATTAACTATATTTGAAAAGGCTTTAACCCTTATAGGTATGGATAAAAATATTTACAGGTATTTTTTCGAGAGAAAAATGCCAGCTTCTATGGTAATGGTAACAACAGATGACCCAGAAAGTTTAAGAAGGGAAAGATCACATATAGCAGCCCAAACTAGAATAGACCCTAACTATATACCTATGGTAGCTGTATCTTCTAGAAACAATAGAGGTAGAGTTGATATGGTTAGGTTATTCCATACCCTACAAGAAATGGATTACTTACCTGTTAGACAGGAAATAAGAGAAAGAGTAGCTGCAATGTGGGGGGTTACTCCTGCATGGCAAGGAACTCCTGATGCTTTCGGTGGTTTATCAACTCAAACCCAACAATTAGTTGTTATGGGTCGTGTCGTTGAAGCAGATCAGAGATTATTTCATGAAAAAATTATTCCTTTACTTCTAGATGCCTTATCTGTAGAAGATTGGACTATTAAATTAGAACAACCTGAAGAAAAAGCTGAAGCCACTAGAATAAGTTTTGCTCAACAAAGAGCTCAAATAGCTAATCAGTTTTTACAAATGGGCTTTGATGTTAAATTAAAACAGAACGATGTTCCAATAGATGAAGCTGAGTTTATAATAGCAGGAGACCCTGTTCCAACAGCAAGAATGCAAGGAGAACAAACAGCTATGGCTTTAGAACAACAGAAAGAACAAGCTGAACAGATGAAATTGCAACAGGAACAGATGGCTGAAGGTGGAGAAGAAGGTGGAGAAGAAGGTGTAGAAGAAGGTGGGGAAGAGATGGAAAAGTCTTTAAATATAGATGAAGAAGCTATAAAGACAGCTGTAGAGAAAGCTTTTACTCCTGATTTTCATGCTAAAGGCCCTGATAAAGAAAGAGATATAGATAAATGGGCTAAAAAAAGAGAGGAGAAAGCTGAAAATAGAGCTTATGGTTTTAAAGATTTGGGAGGAAACCCAAAGAATTATCAAAAATCTTGGGTAGAAGATTTATCAGAGCAAGGATTTTCGTCTCCAATAATTAAATCTGTAACAGATGATGGTTCTCAGATGTGGTTCTCTCAAAATAATGTAGATTATGTAGCTTCACTATCTCCTTCAGGGATAGTAAATGTAGAGAAAGCTTCTTTCACTCCATCAATTCCTTCAGTTTCATATAATCCAACAGGTTCAAATACTAGAAATAATAAAGATCGTAAATCTAATTCTTACCCAGATGAAAATGATGAGGAAGATTAACAATGCCTATTAAGAGAACTGATAAAGGGTGGTATTGGGGAAGTAAGGGCCCTTTTAAATCTAAAAGGAAAGCCCAAAAAGTTGCTCAAGCAGCCTATGCTTCAGGATATCAGAAGAGTTTTCAAAAAGGAAACATCACTAAAGTATTAGAGAGTATATTATATGATTTAAGAAAAGAGAATGGAGGATTTAATGGGGGTAGTGGGACAGTTTTTACTTCAACTAATGCAGGAATTTTCACTCCCACTTATGGTGATTCAAAATCTACTCAAAAACGAAAGAAGAACATTGAAGCTAAAAAAAGAGGGCATGAGTTAGTAAGTGGTAAAAAAACATCAGGAGTAGAAAAACTTCAAAGATGGATGTCAGGTAAATCACCTGTAAAAAAGATAAAAAAAGATGCTCCATTATCCAAAGCAACTCTTACAGGAAGTACTTCAGGATATCAAACCCAACCTGTAAATAATATTATGCGAATAGATTGGCAAAAACCACACAAAGGTATGATTAGACATAAAGAAAATGACGATCCTAAATTTATAGAAAGAGATGGGAAAGATGAAAAAGAACAAGATTTATCTGTAATAGAACAAAATGATTTTCAAAGAAAGGTAACTGAAATGGATGAAGATAATAAACGAAAAACTAGAGGAAGGGATACAACAGAGTTGGATAGTGAAACTTCTGCGACTGCAGCAGCAATGCAATTTTCAAAACAACCTAATAAGTTTGGTAATCCTCAAGATGATGAATTATTAAGAGGGTCTAAAAAAGATAAATCAAGAAAAGAAAACCAATCGGATTTTGAATTAATGAAGAATACTACTTTACAAAAGATGGATGAAGTGTTAGAATTAAGTGAAACCGAAGATATGGATATGTTAAACGCATTTTCAAAAATATTTTTAGAAGATGAAGAATAAGGTTTTATCTAAACAACTATGCCCTAAATGTGAAGGCAAGATGTTTACAAACCAAGATTACGATTTACAATGTTTATATTGTGGAAAAATTTTAGTATTAAAGATTAGGAGAGAATATGATTCCAGAACAGGCAAAATCAGAGATAATAAGAA
>Ga0098040_1001187_pt1 | contig 11560 bp, 8 predicted proteins | sample 7_EtaG_FD_75065 | JGI IMG/M metagenome (GOLD analysis project Ga0098040, IMG submission 75065) | Marine viral communities from the Subarctic Pacific Ocean - 7_ETSP_OMZ_AT15161 metaG | ecosystem: Environmental > Aquatic > Marine > Oceanic | place: Pacific Ocean | collected 2015-01-08
ATAAATAAATACTTACAACCAATACTATCTAATGCTGATTGAATAGTATATGTAAATAGGCTAGAGTGGTATCTAAACCAAACTTTTGTTTTATTACCTAACCAAGACATATATCGTTCTGGATCATCATCGACTGTCCAAGATCTAAATCCACTATTTCCTTCCATTTCCATCCATCGTATATCGGGTGGAATAACTATTAATACAATATCTTTATTATTAATCTTATGAATGTTATCAAATATCTGAGATACTATCTTGGGATATGAATTGCCTCCATATGAAAAATTTTTATATGATTCATCTAAATCTTTTGCTAACCAATGAACAAATGGTTTTTCATCTTCCTTTAACTCAGCACCTTCACCCCAACTGTCTCCGAAACAATAAAACATTAAATTATCTCATCAATTAATCCATACTTTAAACAAGTTTTAGCATCCCACAACAAATCATGTTTCAGAATTTCATCTATTTTTCTCATTGGAACTTTTGTATGTTTCTTATACACCCTTTTAATAGTTTCCATCATCAAATCAAGATTCTGTTTCTCATCTTCGAACTCAGAATATTTACCCCAAAAATTTGTAGATAACTGATGAATCAACATATAAGAATGTCTACTCATAAATCTTTTATGACCTACTACTGAAAGGAATGTTGCAGCACTTGCAGCAAAACCATCAACATAGGTATAAACAGGAACTTTACATCTCAGTATAGTATCCATTGATGAAATACCTGATGTAATCGACCCTCCTCCAGAATTTATATATAAATGCATACCTGGCGGTTCAATATCTAAGTTATTAGCTAAAGTAAAACTTTTAGATTGTAACTCTCCAATTTTCTTATTAAGTTCTACTGCACTATCGCGATTTACTCCTGCATAAAAATAAATTTTATTTTCAATTACTGCTATATGTTTATAATCGCCTTCACCACCTCGTTTTTTACTAGGTATTTTTTTAATAGGAGCTTCACCCCAATACTTTTCATCTTTCATCTTATTTCCTGTAATATTTCAATTAACATAGCCATAGCATTGATTTCCTTATCAACTACCTGACTATCTGATTGTTCATATTTAGCTATCAATAAAATAATTTCGGCAATATGTCCACTACCATAATTATCAACTTCATCATATAGTAATCTAAAAAAATCTGCAAAGTCTGTAACCTTTGCGTCCGCTAATATTTGTCGTATTTCACTAAATGTTTCTTTTTTAGATTTACTTGATTTTAAAACTTCTAATATTTGTAACTTATAATCATTTAAAATAACCTCTCTAGCATCCATCCGTAAAATACCATCTACAACCTGTCTTTGTGATGTATTTATAACCTTTCTTATATCTGGATATGCTCCATTAATAATTGTAGCTATATCATCCACTTCAAATTTTACATTCTCATTAGTTAATATTTCAGATAAATGTACTGCCACTTCTTTTTTGGATGGTGGTACTATCTGAAATGATTGACACCTAGATTGTATTGGGTCTATAATTCTCTCTACATAATTACAAGTTAGAATAAACCTACAATGTCTACTAAATGTTTCCATTAGGTTTCTTAATGCTGCTTGAGCATTTGGTGTGATATAATCACACTCATCTAATATTATAACTTTTAACGACTGAAATCCTAATGTAGACGCAAAACCTTTAACTTTATCTCTAACAGTATCTACACTATTCTCATCAGATGCATTTATATACAAACATTCACAATCTATAGACTTTGTAATAATCTTTGAAAGTGTAGTCTTACCTGTGCCTGCCCTTCCATAAAATAATAAATGAGGCGGGTCATTTGTTTCTATAAAAATCCTAACTTTAGACTTTAAATGTTCATTCCCGATATAAGTATCCAAAGAAGTCGGTCGATACTTTTCATTCCAAATACCGTGATGTTCTATTTCCAAAATTCAAATCCCTTCTCTGCAGTTTCTATTTTTATTTTTTCTTTTAAAATTCTAGACCTTGCTATCTTACAATAATCTTTTGAAATTTCAAATCCTATATACTTTCTATCTAAATTTGTTGATGCTACTGCTGTAGTACCACTTCCCATAAATGGATCCAATACTATATCATCTTTGTATGTCATAAATTTAATAGCCCTAACTGGTATATCAAGACTAAAATTTGCTTCTGTCATTCCACGAGTTTCTGCAAAGTAATTCCACAATCCAGATACAACTTCCATAAATCCTTTTTTATCTTCATCTGAATCAGTCCAGTAAGATTCACCTTTTTCTAACTTTTTCCATTGGTCTTTATAACCTATCAATACACATTCTTTTGGATTGTGCATATAAGGAGCAGACGCTGATAACCAACTGCCCCATGCAGAATATTTTACTTTTTGAGGTGCTTTTTCAACCAAATCTGCAATTCCACCAAAACCAAAACCAATATCCTTCATCATTTGATGATATTCAGATGATATGTAAACTCTATTATGTCCCCCAAGTTTTTTCATATTAACTTCATATGGAATATTAACTGCAATTCTCCCATCTGGTTTCAGAACTCTATAAACTTCTGTCAACCAATCTTTAGAAAATTGCATATAATCATCTAATCTTAAACAATCATTCCAATTATCATACTCTATACCAACATTATATGGTGGTGAAGTAACACAAAGATCTATAGAATTATCTAATATATGTTTTTTAAGACCCTCTATACAATCTACATTGTATATATGATTAGTCCGCACTTTGTGTCGCTACTAAATTATAAACTACGTGATAATTATCTACCTTAAATGTAACTCTAGCAAGTCCTTGTGCAGAAATTTCTAATTTACCTTTACTACATTCTTTATTAGCTTGTAGAATTTTCCCAAAAAGATCTGCATTAAATGATAATAAATCCATATCATTAAATTGATCTACATTAACTGGTATTGTAATTCTATCTGAATTTATACTTGAATATCCTAGTATACAATCACACGATTCTCTATCTTTATCTGTAACTATTGTAAATGTTTCTTTATCTGTTAAAGCATTTTTACTTGCTATAAATCTAGATACAAAATTACTATCAATCTCTAGTGTAAGTTGAAATTCTGGTACATTTTTCATTTCTGGTACCTGAGGAATGACCGTTTTATCACTCAACATATAATTTATACTAGCATTTACATCCTCTAACTTAACAGATATCGCAGTATCTTCAGACCTCAATACATTTAACTTAACATCTTCTCCCAACACATTTAACATACGTGAAAATTGTGCAGTATTATAAATTCCCAATTCAATATCTTCAAATTGAAAATCATTTAATGCTAATTTTCCTAAAAGTGATTTTTCGGGAGTGATGAATTCTGTAGTTAAAACATTATCTTTTATTGTAAGTATTACTGATTGTACACTATCTCCAAGTGAATACTTATTAATGAATCTTTCTAAAAGTACTTTATTCATTATTTTACATCTCCTATTTGTTATTTATTAATTTAAAATGGTATATATACATATATATCATTTACCATTCTCAAAATTTAAAAAAACTTCTCTAAAGTATATCTTTTATCAACTGGATTATCCCAACTCATAGCTTGATAAAACATATCAATTTTTTTACTTAAAGCTTGCTTATACATTTTGTCTACATCTATATAAGTTTTTATATATTTTAAAATCTCAGGTGGATCATCATACCCTTTATATGCTATAGTATTTAAATTTAAAGGATTTTGTTTTAAATACACCCATTTAATCTTTTCTCCGTTAGATATTTTAGGATATCTTTTTATATTATAATATTCTAACATATCATTATATGCCATAGAAGCCTTAACATGAACTGGTGTAGCTTTTTCATAATATGTAGTAATCAATTTTCCACCAGGAATATTTACTGGTAATCCACTATCTCTATCAATACTACATTCAAATTTATCTATCCGTTTTACGCCAGTTGGTGATGAAATTTCATTATAATCCATAGCCTTCATTGCCTTTTTAAATGTAAAAATCCTTTCATCAATCTTTTCTTTAGGTACTGCTCCTAAAATATCATCTAAAATTTCTGACAATAAATTCTTCATAGCCACCGCAAAACTACTACGTACAGTATCCAACCCTTTAACCTGAATTTTATTTACTTTACGTCCTGAATCATGTATAATTCGCATTCCATATCTCTTTTTAACTATAAAAAATGCAGACCTAGCTATAACTTCCTGTTTAATTTCATAATAATGTTTATCTAAATTACAAAATTTCTTAGCAAATAAATCATAACTCTGATTCAAAAATCCCTGAATTTCATCAGCTATGTTAAGAATATGTTGTGTCATAATCGCTTCAGCGTTAGTATCAATTCCTTTATGTCGTGATTTAACCAATGGTGTAGCTGATGCAAAAATAGAATCTGTATCTATATAGATAACATAATTTTCATCCTTTGTTCCCAATTCTTTATTATAATACAGATTAACAAGTTTTTTACTAAATTTTATAAGTTCTTGTCCTGTCAAAGTAGTAGCTTCAGCATTATCTACATCATAAAACCTAAAAACAGGTAATCCCAATACTCCATATAAAGAATTTAACAAAATCTTCTGTAAATATTGTCGTCTATCATAATATTGAAACTGTTGTTCATTTCCTTCTTCATGAAATTGCTTTGCTAATTTTCTATATTCTACCCGTGTATCAAACCATTGTGACAAAATAGCAGGAATCAATCCTTCTTTATCCATTCTATATAACACTCCATTAGATCCTATAGAAACATTAGTTTCATTCAAATAATTTTTTAATTCTGTTTCACTATATTTACAAATTTCCTCTTTACCACTCATTAATGTATAAGTTTTTACATTATCTTTCTTTATAAATTCTTCAGCATCCCACCCCAAAACTTTACCAACTTTGGTTTCTGGTGATATATTCAAACTACGAATAACACTTGGATACATAGAAGTTACATCCAAATCATATACCCATTCATGTCTACCTCTAATTGGATCCTGTACATACGCTCCTGCAAACTTATCATCTTGACCCATCAGTTGTCTACCATACGGATTCTTGTTAGGTACTACAATATTTCTCTTTTTACAATAAGTTAAAATAGCCCCCTCTAAATAACGAGAACTTGCGTAAATATCTTCATATGGTACATGACCAATGTGGCATATACCACGTGATATTTCAATATAATCTAACTTCTTATCTAATTCAACAACAATTTTAACGTCATTTAAGTTATACTTAACAAATGTCTTTCTATTATTTTCATATAAATCATTAAGTGTTCCTTCATAAGATACTTTTTTAAGACCTACTTCATTTTCACCCACATTATCTAATCTATAACTACTAACTTCATTAGGTGTAAATTTCTTATATATACCTAAATAATCTAAAGAAGCTACTCCAGCTACCTCAAATTTTTGTCTATATTCTGAATATTTTACAATTCCGATTGGTGATAATAAATTAGATATTTCAGAACCTAGTAATTGAGTAGCCCTATTGTACAAATATGGTATATCAAAGTTATCTATATTCCATCCAGTAAGTATTGTTGGTCTTATCTCATAATACTTTCCAAAAAATGCATTTAACATCTCAACTTCTGATTTATAACCAAGTATAGTATTATTACCACTTTTTAATACTCTGTCTTCTGATTCAATCTCAAGTTTATTCTCTGGATCTAAAACATAACAATAATATTCATCTGTAAGACTATCCCATAATGCAATAGAAGTTATTTTATTTTCTGCCTTTGATGGTGATGGAAATCCATCTGTAACTTCTACCTCAATATCAAACACCATAACTTTATGTCCAATAGATGGCTCATCACTTTGAGTATAATTATCAACTAATGCCCTAGTAACTGCGGGCACATCACTTTCATATAAGTTAGAGTCCTTTTTATCATATCTAAAAACTTTATTGACCCTAGTACCATCCAATGCTATAAATTTACCATTTTTATTTGGTAAATAAGCATATCTTTTATTAGAAAATTTCTTATAACCTAATTTATCATCCCAAAGATGAATTGTTCTTCCATCAAAATATACGTTTTGGTACAACTATGTATTTCTCCAATTTAACATATGTGAATATACTAATAAAACCCTATACAAGTCAAGTACTATTTACAAATAGTCTCAATTAATTTTTGTGAAACTTCATATGGATCACAATTAGCTGATGGTCGTCTATCTTCTAAATAACCACATTTATCTTTAGCTACTTGCCAAGGAATACGAATAGATGCACCTCTGTTTGAAACTCCGCTACTAAATTTATCTATAGCTTGAGTTTCGTGTAATCCTGTTAATCGTCTTTCGTTTCCTTTTCCATAAACTTCCATATGTTCTTTATGATTTTTTTCCAATTCAGGAATGTGTTTCTCAATTTCTTCTAAACCATCCCAAGTTTCACCATCAACTGATCTCAAATTTTTATCTCCAGATACATTTCTTGAAGTTAATCTTTTTCCTCTATACCACCCTGACACTCCATGCCTCATCCATTTTGTAGAAAAATTAGTATGGCAACCTGCTCCATTCCAATCACCTTCTATTGGTTTTGGGTCTAATGAAACTGTTAAACCATGCTTATAACATATCTTTTCCATTAACCAACGGGCTACCCATAAATCATCACTCATTTTTAAAGAACTTCCTGCTCCTATCTGATATTCCCATTGACCTAACATCACTTCTGCATTAGTTCCACAGATACTTATATCTGCTTCAATACAAGCGTTTGTATGTTCTGTTATAATTCCTTCTCCTGCATTTCTACCACAATAGTAATCTCCCTGTTCTGCTGGTTCTCCTGTTTCTGGCCAACCTAAAGGGATCCCATTTTTATATAAAGTATATTCTTGCTCAAACCCTACCCATTCTTCTGGGTCCTCACTTAAACTTTCTAAAATATCAACTAACTTGTTTCTTGTATTTGTTTCATGCGGTGTATAATCTACATTCCATACCTCACAAAGTACTAAAGAACTAGCTGGTTCTAATGGGTTACGATAAACTCTAACAGGTTGTAATACACAATCGGAATCACTTCCTTCTGCTTGGTTTGTAGAACTACCATCAAATCCCCATATTGGTGCTTCTCCATATGATGTTTTTGTTAAAACATTTGACCTAGATTCATTTATAAAATCTGATACAATTTTGGTTTTGCTTCTTAATTGTGTTGTTGGTTCTGTACCATCTAACCATATATATTCTAACTTATGCTTCATAAAACTCTTCTCCTGGGATATCACATACATCGTTATTACAAAACTTATCCACTTCAGCTTGTTCTCCTTCAACTCCAACAAAACTTAAATACCCAAGTCTCTCAACTTCAAAATGATATGTTTTTTCATCTATTGCTTCATAAGGCATTTGTTTATATGCACCACCATTTAATCTAGGTAATAATGAAATACCTTTTAAATAATACTGAAAATAATTTAAAACGTGTGGTAGTTCAGTTGACTCTGTATCAGGGTCAAATGTTGCTGTACAACTAACTTGATTGTCAGCCCAGTGGCGTTGCATAAATGCAGCTAAACTAAATTGTTCCCAAATTGACAATTCGTTAGCTGTTCTGATCCCCTCACCCACATCAACAGGAATTTCTACAACCTTAGTAGTATCCTCGGAACCAAATGCTGGTTCTATATGATAATTCGCCTTTTCCAAAGGTTCTATTAAATCAGACTGATTTGACAATCTCATTCTTCTTATATAGAAACGACTTTCAGGATAATGTAAACCTGGTGTAGCTCCAGCCAAAAGGGAAACTGTGCCACTTGGTTTAACTGAAGTGGTTTTAATTGATTTGGGTATTGCAAACCAATCAGAATAAATACAATCCCAATCTTGTATTGTATCATACCCATCTTCTAACCATTTCCTTAACTCTTCCATTCCGTGTTTTGTGATAAATTGCGCAACGCCACTAACTGAACAACCGATTCTTCGGTTACGTAACATAACCCTATTCGTATCCGACCAGTGGGTTTTACCTAATGTAACTGTTTTTGCATACAAGTAAGCATATTTAAGTGTTCTTTTATAATCTTCTAATGACTCATGATTAGATGGAAATGTTTCTACTAAACAACATAACTCATATGATTCAAGTGATTGTTCAAGACAAGGATTACCACCAGCTACTCTATGGTCTTTATCATCACCACCATTTTTCATACGAGAATAATGTCTCATATTATCTAACCACGCTAACCCTGGTTCTCCATTATCTGTAATTCTTTTACAAATATCAGTATAATCCATACCAAGTTCTGCAAATACTGAATTGTTTGAAGTCCATCCATAAGTTTCTCTATGTTTATTTACTTTATAATTTTTTAAATCTAAATATTCTTCTGACTCTGCATCACCAAACACAATCTCTGCTGTTCGTCTTACGTTCCCTGCCACTACACATTTACCAATTAGGTTCATTATATCTACGATCGTAGTAACTGAAATAGGTTCTCCTGAATTTCTTTCTAATACTTCTCTAATATCTTTGTGTATTTCTTTTAGTGGTTCATGTCCACTTGATACTCCACCAAAACCTTTAATTGGTTCACCTTCTGCTCTAATTTTTGTATAATCAAAAACTATAGATGCAGTTTCATGGAAATAACTTTCTAATAACAATCTTAAAGATTCTACCCAACCTTCTCTTGTATCTGGAATGACAAATGTTTCTTCTTGTCTACTTTTATTTATACCTTTGACTATAATTTCACCAGCACCCTTTGTATCAAAACCAACTCCTACACCTAACATTGATGCATCCATAAGAAAACAAAATGGTTTTGCGTAATCTTCTTTGAGTGTACCTGTAGATACAAATGCACAATTGTTAAGGGCGGCGTACAAGCCTTTTTCTTCGGTGATTGGTGTTCCCATAGCCCAAAGTCCTCGGCCAGGTGGCAAAAATTTCATAGTAAATATTCTATCATACATTTCTTGAGCCGACTTCTGAGCTTGCCACGGATTCCACCCTAATTGATGTTGATTTATCCAATTCATTTGCATAGAATAAGTGCCTTCTACAACCCTTTTAATAGTTTCCCACCATCTCTCATTTTTACCATTTTTTTTAATACGAGAATATGTCCTCATATAAACTAATTCACCTAAACCATTAAAACCAAATGGGGGCTTTTTTCTTTTATATTTATTTATAAACTTTTGTGATAACTTAAATTCTTCCACTACAACTCCTCATAAACTTTATATTTTTTTAACCAATAAGCCTTCTTCTTTTTTTCCAAAATAGACTCTCTATTTTTCCAATAATATCTCCGTTGCCTTGTTCGTCTAGCATCTAATTGCTCTTTTTTAGTACGGTATATTCTCTTTCTTCCCAAAATTATTCCCAATATAAAAGTAGGGAAAAATTTCTTCCCCAATATTAATAAATTTTTTTACCATCGCCAATAATAAATACAATATATATTAAAATATAACTATGAATTTTACAACTTTATTCAAAACCATCTAAGTTTTTTTCAGAAGTTTTTTCTTCACTACTTTTTTGAGCATCTGGACCTAATACTCTATAAGCATTTCTAGCAGTTTGTCGTACAAAATCCTCTGCACTTCTCATTTTTTTAGAAGACTCTACTCCCATTTTAGAAGATGGTCTATGAACATTTATCAACCCAGTATGTGTATTCATAGTACATGGATATGTTATACCATCTACACCAAATCTATTTTTTATAACGTGACATCTAGCAGTATTACTAGCTTTATCTTCAATTTTTCTACTAAGACTTACAACAAAATCCGCAGTCATAACCTTACTGTAAGATTCTGCAACCTTTTCTGCTCCAATAACTTCCTCTTCAAGTGATGAACGATTTGCTTGTGATGCGGTCCATATAGGAACTTCCATTTCACCTGCAAGACCCCTTAAATCTTCATAAATGTTTCCTAATTGGTGTCGTAACTCCTTACCACCACTAATATCTTTCATAATATCTGCATAATCAACTATAACAATATCTGGTTTTAACCCACTTAACTCTACTTGTCTCATATGTGCATTTAAAGTTTGAACTGATGCTGATCTAGTTGGAAAATATTTAATTAACAAATTTCCTTTAGCCTTTTCCAACGCCTTTCTAACTGCTTCCTTTTGATATTTTATTTCACTTGTTGGAATTCCTGAAAAAATAGTATCGTACCGTAATCCAACGTAAGATTGATTTAATTCTAAAGTGTAATGTAAAACATTTTTACCCATGCATAGTGCATGATGTGATATTCTCTGTAACATCCAAGTTTTACCAATACCCGCTGGAGCTACTAAAACTCCCATTTCACCTTTACCTAATCCACCATCCATTATCTCATCTATTATTTCCCAACCAGTAGGAGTTATATCTCTAACAGATTTTGTTAATCGCTCTTCTAATCCTTCTACATAATCATGACCTAAATCCTTTGTAGTACCAGCTTTCATAGCAGTATCTATAACTGTTTTTATACCATCATAATCATGTCTTTCTAGCATATCCACCGAGTCCATAATTGCACTTTTTAAGTTTTGATTTTTACAAAATTCTATAACTTTTTCTTCTACAAATTCTAAATCTGGTGCTTCTCTATGTTGAAATGCTTCTCTTAAATTATCTACAACAGATTTTTTTAACATTTCTGATGTAATATCATCTGTTTGTATTTTTATTGCTTCTAATGTAGGTTCTACTTTATATTTTTCATAATACTTCTTAATAGTCCTTACTAACCACTTATCAGCATCAGAATCAAAATATTCTGGTAAAATAATATCACTAATAGTTTGTAAAAAACGTCTATTGAATAATAATAAAACCATTATTTTTTTCTGAAATGAATGTCCGAATTGTATTAATGTATCTGACATATTAAAAGAACTCGTGTTTAACTAAATTTGCTGGATTCAATGCCTTCTCTACTCTCGCTTCGGCAATCTTAAAATATTCTTCTTCTTTCTCTATACCTATGTACTTTCTTTCTGAAATTACGCATGAAATTGGAGTTGTACCACTTCCCATAAATGGATCTAAAACTATATCACTTTTACGACTTCCAAGTGTAACTAAATAACTCATTAATGTCATAGGTTTTACTGTTGGATGGACATTTTGTTTCTTTGTATCAGTTCCACCAACTCCAAAATTCTTTTCAGACTTACTTGCCTTGGGTACAATCAAAAATGGAAATGTATTTCTAACTTCTTCTGGTAATCTACTCACTCTATGTTTCCACCACTCGTCTAAACTATAATATCTACTAAAATCTCCCTCATCTCCTTTACCTGGATTTTCTCCCGTACCTTCTTCATCATATTCCCATCCACCACTATACATATCATTTGTATTTTGGTATGCTCGACCACCCGTTGACTTAGTTTTTTTACCAGTATCTAATACATTATCACTTACTAATAGATTGGCGGCAAATCTACCGAGTGGTGATGCCTCTGCTGTATCATTATTCTCACTCTTAAATCCACTCTGTTTAAATACATTGTGATCTGTGCGTGGTTG
>Ga0098040_1001193_pt1 | contig 11521 bp, 12 predicted proteins | sample 7_EtaG_FD_75065 | JGI IMG/M metagenome (GOLD analysis project Ga0098040, IMG submission 75065) | Marine viral communities from the Subarctic Pacific Ocean - 7_ETSP_OMZ_AT15161 metaG | ecosystem: Environmental > Aquatic > Marine > Oceanic | place: Pacific Ocean | collected 2015-01-08
GAAGGGTACGCAGAAGTCTTTGACCACCGTAGTTGTCGAAACTGGCCCGCCCGACCCGGAGAACCCCAGCACGAATGGGAAGAGCCAAGAGTTGTGGGGAACACCAACAGCAATGAGTCGCCCTCGCTCCGAGGAGACAATGGAGAAGTGCCTCAAGTTCAGAAAGAGCAAGGGCAAGAACAGTGTGCCGCTGTATCTGGAGGAACAAGTGCAGAATTGGCCGACACCGCTGGAGGACGATGCGAACAACGTCAACCCCAGCGAGAAGCGGCGGGCAACGCTAGTCACAAAGACCAGCAAAGGGACAAGCATGAAGCTCAACCCCTCATGGGTGGAGCAATTGATGGGACTCGAAGTGGGGTGGACGCAACTGCCAACAGAGTGGATCGGTTAAGGCTTTTGGGGAATGGGGTGGTGCCTGACACCTGCGAGGTAGCCTTCAGGACTTTATATAAGGAGTTAGTAGATGGAGACAATAACAGTAGAACAAGCGGAAGCTAAAAGGTTGTACCCCTTAACTTTACCCTATCGACCAAGGCAAAGGGTTATGTGGGAGAAGGTGGTAGCTGACATGGAGCGGGGCAATATCCCTTACGCCCTGGTTAAGTTACAGGTGGACCATGAGCAAGGTGCTTTTACAGGAATAGAGGTGTGGCGTGGAGATAGCTGAGTTAAAGAATAAATTAAGTTTACCCGATGTGGTAACCGAATTGGGTTATGCCAGGGAGATAGTGAAGAGGAGTACGAATTGCCCTTTTCACGATGATAAGAATCCCAGTTTCGGCATATGGGAAGAGTCAGGGCAATGGAAGTGGAAGTGTCACGCCGGTTGTGGTGGTGGTGATGCAATCGATTTTATTCAGGTAGCACTTAATTTGTCACAAACAGAAGCTATCCAACGATTTAAACAAATGGCTGGAGCAGAAGAAGCGAGGCCGGTCCTGATCGATCCTCCCAAAAGGATCGATTGGACCGAGGCTCGCGATGCGTTCAAGCCGGCAATGAGAAATAAGCTCGCAGAGTGGAGAGGTTACTCCCCTGAGTTTGTTGATTGGTTGCATCAAAATAATCACATGGGCATCGTCCAGGGACGACTAGCATTCCCGGTACAACATAACCCCCGTACCACGCCAAACGGGAAAGCCGACGGTGCCCATCTTTTTCATAGGGAAAAGGGTTGGAAGATATTAGGAGGAAAATCCGCACCATGGTGGATAGGTGACCACACTGAACATGTGTTCGTGTTCGAATCGCAGTGGGATGCGTTCGCCTTCATGGATAAAGTGAAGTGGGCTGAGTCTATCCAACCAATATCTTCAATACTAATCACCCGCGGTGCGCAGGGTGCCAAGAAGATTAACGGGTTAATCCCACCAAAGAGTAAGGTGTATCTCTTCACCCAAAACGATGAGGCAGCCGAGAAGTGGCAGGATGATATAACCGAAATGCATCCACGTTGTCATATCGTCTCCACACCCGAAGAGCACAAGGATCTTAATGATTGGGTTAGGGCCGGGGCAACTGGTGCTCAGGTCATCGAGGCAATGGAGTCAGCGCCTTTGTACGAGAACCCAAACACTCCCAGGCTACCCGGTGCAATGGACTGGAATGATCTACTGGCATTCGATGCCGGCAAGGATACAGATAACATGCTTGGTTCCCGCTGGTTGTCCAAGTCAGGTAGTTGTGTCTGGGTTGGGTCAAGTGGTCTGGGTAAGTCAGTCCTAACCCTGCAAGCAGCAATGACTTGGGCGACAGGTATGCCGTTCATGGGTATCCACCCTAAAGGATGTTACAAGTCACTAATCATCCAAGCTGAGAACAACTTCGGTGATGTAGCTGAAACCATCCAAGGCGTTAAATATGGTCTGGCTCAAGAATACCCTGAACTGAGCTTCGATGAGATCCAGCAAAAGGTTTCCATTGTTAGAATGGTTAACTCAACCGGGTTAGAGTTTATCGCTCAACTCCGCAAGATGATTGCTGAATACCAACCCGATATGGTCTGGATTGATCCACTACTATGCTATCTAGGCGGGGATCCCAACTCTTCAGAGGATGTCAGTTACTTCACCGGGTTAATCGATGAACTAGCAATAGAGTCTGACTGCCTCTTCCACATCATTCACCACACCGGCAAACCTAAGACCAGCAGTGATACCAGAGGGTTTACTACTGCCGATTTAATGTATGCAGGATTAGGTTCCAGCGTCCTTACCAACTGGGCAAGGGCAATCATGGTCTTGCAAGGTGAAAGAGGCTCAGAGGGCATTTTCAGGCTAACAGCGGCTAAGAGAGGGAAGCGGTCAGGTCTAAGCCATGAGTGGAGTACCAGCAATGAGCATGTTCACCTGGAACATAGCACCGAGGGACTATGTTGGTTGCCTTCAGACTATCAACCACCAGAGAAGAAGGATGTGGGTAGGCCGAGCTTTAGGAATGGTATGCTTAATCAATGGCCTGAAGGTGGATTTACTCAGAAGGAGGCTATGGATCATTTCAGTAAGATTCACTCAGATGAGATTGGTCGATGCCCGACTGAAGGGGCAATCAAGCAAGCCATTCTGCACTACACAAAGGACGGAAGTTTGGAGAGAAGAGATGGAAAGATTTACCGAAAGTATGGTGGTAGTAAATAGGTTTAATACCACTACCAGCAATTAACTGACTGGTAGTGGTAGTAAATTATTCCCCCCTTTAGGGGGGGGAATTAAATTACTACCAGCAACTACCTTCAGTTTTAGTGATTTATGAAGGAAAACGAAGAAAAGGGTGATGCACCGAAAAAGAGAGTGAAAGCCAGGAAGAGACCAGGCAATTCACTGACGGCAACCAAGGCATTGATTGTTACTCCCGACCCATCAAGGGTGGATGTGAAGGATCTAATCCCGGCAAGTTGCATGGAGGATCGGGGCAAGGATACCATCGGAAGGAAGAAGGGAGGACCGAACAGGTACAACCGTGATACGGTGGAGGCTATTCTCCGAAACGTAGCGATTGGATTGCCAGAGGGTAGAGCAGCGCAACTCGCTGGAATTAGTGCGGGGACGTTGACGGAGTGGAAGAAGAAGTGGGGCGACATGGCTGAGTCGCTCGCGCGTGCGTCTGCAATCGCCCAGGATGAACTGTATGGCGTTGTAAGACAAGGGATGGCCAAGAACCCTAGATTAGCCCTAGAAGTCCTTGAGAGGCGCTTTCCGGGCGAATGGGCGGCACATAGCAAACACCAGGTGGCCGGCGTGATGATGCAGACCCAGATCAGCCCGGAGATGTTGACCGGGATGCACGGCGCCAGGGCCGAGCGAGACGCAACAGGGGATAAGGAATCACCTGATTCGGGCCCAGAAACCATTGATATATAGGGCTCGGCATGGATCTGCTAACACATATGCTAACAGCGAGCGACCTGAAAGCCCCACAAAAACAGGGGCGAAACGAGAGGCGAGCGCACCATGACACCACAACCTGTTGTGGTGGACATCGAGCGTCCCACCATCGCTGGGGCACTACATATGGGGGGTGCGGCAGGGCACACCACAAGATGTTGGGGGGTAGGGGCACCCCAGATCACAGCGCGGTATTTCGCCCCCCCACCCCCTTTTTTACCCCTCGCGTAAGACTTTTATTTCTTAAAACACCCCATTTTCTCCGATGAGAAATAACCCCAAAACACGAAACAATAATATGACTGACAACATATTACCCGAGAGAACCCCTGATGAGATCCGGGATGATGCCATGAAGGTATTCAACCAGATGGCACCTGCGAAGTATGATGATGGTCAGGCTAGGCAGGAGATTACCAATAACCTGGATAAGCACCCTGATTTGATTCAGGCCAAGCGTGAAGAAATTATGGATCTTTGGTTCTACAATGAGAGTCAAGCCAGAGAATTAGATGAGTTAAAGTTACGGATTGATAAGCTGGAGAAACGGAATGCTTACTTGGAGGGAACACTTCGTGCATAATTCATGGAATTATATTCATAACACAATTGGGGCAGCTATTCCCTGGAGTGAAGCGGAACCGATTGCACCTGAAACTCTTAACAGGAAGCTCGGTCCGACGAGGAGATGTAAGTCGGGGCATAAATGGCAGATGCGCATCTGGAACCGAAAATGTGTTAAGTGTGGATTAGTTATGGCACAGGACGCTGCTGGGCGTTGGTATACGGATGATTATAAGGATTAAGAAATGACCACCACCACTAAAACCAAGAAGCTGGATCCATCGGTTACTGATCTGGAGAACTTCAGTAAAGAGATATTCGGGTTGGAGTTGTATGATTGGCAGAAGGCTGCCATGAAAGCGATTACGGGTAAGGGAGGCAAGAGCCGGGTAGCGGTTCGGGCGGCCAATGGTTCGGGTAAGACGACTTGTTTGGCGGCACCTGCTGCACTTTGGCATGCTTTGATTTATCCTGGATCGATTACGATTACTACTTCGGGGGTATATCGTCAGGTTAAGGAACAGATGTGGCCCTGCATTAGGTCATTGGCGACGAAGGTTAAGGGTTGGGGGATACAAGTTAACCAGACTGATTTGGTTACGAGCACGGGCAGTAGGATTATTGGGTTTAGTACGGATGACCCTGGTAGGTTTGAGGGTTGGCATGCGGATAACCTGATGATCATAATTGATGAGGCAAAAACAGTTTCTGATGGAATTTATGAGGCAGTCGCCCGGTGCCAACCGAGTCGGCAGGTGGTGATCAGTTCACCTGGAGGAACGAGTGGTGAGTTTTATCGGATCTTCAACCGGCAACAACACATGTGGGATTTGCATAAGGTAACCAGTTACGATTGCCCTCATATTTCTGATCAATGGATTGAGGAACAGTTTGAGAGGTGGGGTAAGGATCATCCGTTGATTAAGTCGATGGTCTTTGGTGAGTTTATGGAGGCTGATGATGAGAGGTTGGTTATTCCGTATGCTACCTTGGATAATGCTATTTCAAATCCACCACGCAAGAGCGGTAAAGATGTAACTTGCGGGGTAGATTTTGCTGGTGGTGGGGATGAGAATGCTATGGCGATTCGGCGCGGGAACAAGGTTGAGAAGATTATTACCTGGCGGGATAAGGATACCATGGCATCGGTTGGTCGGTTTATCATTGAGTTCAAGAAGGAAGGGTTAAAGGAGGAACAGATTTATTGTGATGTAGGTGGGTTAGGTTTGCCCATGGCAGATGCTTTGAGGGAGGCGGGTTGGAACATTCACCGGATTAACTTTGGTGGTCGGGCCCAGGATAGTGATGCTTTTGTGAATCGCTCAGTGGAAATGTGGTTCACCCTGTCAAGGTTACTGGAGAAGTGTGAAATCATTATGCCTGACGATGAAGTGTTACAGCAGCAATTAACCCAGCGCAGGTGTTCAGCCAGCAAGAATGGTAAATTGAACCTGGAAAGTAAGTCAGAGATGAAGGCCAGGGGTTTGGCTAGTCCTGACCGGGCAGATGCGGTGGTGATGGCAGTAGCCGGCAAGGGGCAGTTGGATGATATGTTGATGGAATATGTCAGGCCGAGTATCCATGATGTGTTTCGGGACGCCTCTCACGGTGATTCGTTGCCGGCTGGAATGGATGTGGGTGGTTAAACGGAAAATTGGCCGGCGCCTTGCGGCACCGACCAATTTTATTCTGCATTTTACCCCCGTTACTTCTTCACAGCTAGAACTGCTACTGAAACTGCAATCACACCAGTGAAGAGGCTGTCGGCCAGGGCCATAATTAAACCAAGTTCATTCATCGTACCCCCCATTAATCCTGTTAGACGCCTCCCTCGTCTCCCCTTGTCCTAACTAATACGTCAATTGACGTATTACCTATTGATGTGCGTTTAAAAAATACGTCAATAATAGTTGAATGGGACAATTGTCGCGTAAGGAATTGCATGCAGCAATTATTGATGACCTTGCTGACCGTAATTCATGGGATACACGGCAGAGCATGTTTTATCGCATGCGTCATAATGGGTTAAGACGTAAAAACAAACCCTGGCCTGGTGCCAGTGACGCTCACTTCCCTTTGTCTGATACCGTTATCCAACGGTTAGCGCCATTTTACTTTCAGCAAATGTTTGCTACTGACCTGATCGCGCAATTCACGCCGATCAGGGACAGGACCACCGCTTACGCCAATGCCGCGGCACAGTGGTTTGATTATCATTTAAAGCAAAAGAGCAATATCGAGACTGAAATCCTCGCTACTATTGATTTTATGCTTATGGCGGGACGGGGAGTGATCAAAACCTATTGGGATCACGAAAATGAAAAGCTCGTTTTTCAGAACGTCGATCCGCAACACATTATTGTACCGAGTTGGACCCGGAACATTACTGATGCGGATAGGATTATCCATGTTCAGCACTATTCGGAGGAGGCTTATCGCCGTAATGAGCTTTTTATCCAGAATGATGAACTGATTAAGCGCATTAAAGGCGCTGGAACAGATGTCCGGGGGGATAACCAGAAGATCCAGGCTCAGTACCAGCGTGAAGGGTTAACTTTCAATGAAGAGGACTACATTATCGTTTGGGAAGCGTGGTCCAGGAATGATGAGGGCAATTGGGTGTGTGAAACCTTCAGTCCATTACGCCCTGAAGAGGATGTCCGTAAACCATACGCTTTAGGCAAGGAATATGACAACAAACCACCCTTTAGCCAGTTTGAGTATGAGGTAAAGGATGGGCGTTGGTATTCCCCCAGGGGAGTTACAGAGATTGTAGCGGTACATGAGGCTGAGTTGACCAAGCTACTGAACGAAAAGAATGATTACATGACACTGGTCAACCGGCCTCTGTTCCGTTCCGCCCGTGAGATCCCTAATGCTGCTAACCTGAAATTTTCACCGGGCCAAATACTCCCCTACGACATCCAGCCGATTGCAATGCCGGCACCGCCGGTTTCATTTGATCAATCAATGATGTTCAGCCGGGAAATTGCCGAGCAACGGGTTGCTACACCTGACTTTGGCATGTCTCAGTCACTGCAAAACACTGAGCGGCGTACAGCGACAGAGATTAACCAGATTTCAAACCTATTCAGTCAGAGTTCGGATTTGCGTTTGCGCATATTCCGAATGGGATTAGGCCGACTTTACAACTGCGCATGGATGCTGCTCAAGAAGCATAGCAAATCCTCACTGGATTATTGGTATGAAGATACAGTGAGGGAACTTAACCCGGAAGCACTGTCAGAATCCTACCACATTAAGCCTACTGGGAGTGCTGATGGTGTTAACCGTGACTTTATCTACACCCGTGCGGTTAACCGCATGCAAATGTTTGTTAATGATCCGTTTATCGACCAGGGCGAGCTTCGTAAGTCTGTTCTGGAAGCTGACGACGTTGCACTGGTCAAACGCCTCTTCATGGACCCTGAATTGAAGATGGCAGACCAGGCAGAGGACCAGGCAAACGAATTAACCTTTATGCGCCTCGGATTCCCGGCAGTGGTCAAGGAAAGCGACGATCACGCCACTCATATCCGAACAATTTTGGGATACATTCAGTTGTCATCCCAATCAGGCCGGCAAGTTGAACCTATGGAGATGCAAAGACTCCAGGAGCATATCCAAACGCACCTGGAGCTACTCCGTAAAAAGGATAAAGATGCCGCAAAAGAGGTGGAGGCGGAAATTGCCGGCCTATTGGCCGGTTCGCAACCAGCAGTCGAACCTGACAATGCGATGGGGGCATCTGCACCGGACATGCCTATGGCACAACCGGCAGTAGAACAGCAACCCGTCTCTTTGGAGACACCTATGGGGGGTACTACATATGCTGCGTAAGTTGCGAGCCGCGCTGAACTTTATGCGCTTATGCGCATGGACCTATCAAAGCATGCCTGAATGGCGGGATGAAGATGCTATGGGGTTAAGGAATTTTTTCCAGGGGGATACTGGTGAGCGTTTAAGAGCAACGCTCCTGGCTATGACTGTTCAGCAGTCCCTGGACGGTACATCGAGGGCAAGTGATCTGGAGTATCGCGCAGGTTACGCAGCAGGCTTTAGGGGTGCTGTTGCGACCTTGGATGCGCTAATGGCCAAACCGCAGATCACGGATCCGGATCACGAGCCTGGTGTACCAACATACGACGATTTGGCGTGGTTAGAAATGAATAACCATGAGTGACGAAACCACAACTGATAGGAATGAGGAGCGTGAGTCTTTACTGGCGGCATTGAATGCTGCCGACACGTCTTCAAGCGAGGAACCCCAGAAGTCCGAAGAACTCGCATCGGACAATCAGACTGATGAGGAGTCATCTACTACGCCGACAAGTGAGGATACGACCAAGGAATTGGAAGTTGAGGCACCTGAACAAGCAAGCAATGAAGAGACTAAAGAAAAGCCTCTAAGCAACCGGGAAAAGAAATCGAACGAACGCCTTGATAGAGGTTGGGATAAACTCAACGAGGAAAAGGCGGCGAACAGAAGAGAACGGGAAGAGATTGAGCGGATGAAGCAACAGGCTTCGGATGATCAAACTTCACCGAATGATTACCGGGAGTTGGCTGAGAAGTACAAGGAGGACGGTGAGACAGAACTCGCTGAACTTGCCTTGGAAAAAGCGAATGAAGTCGAGTCGAGACGAAAACAAAACGAACGCTCTAAAGTAGCCGATGAAATCAAGGGTGCCTGGCATGAAAACCTGAAGGATCTTCAGGAACAATTCCCAGACCTATCAAAATCGGATTCTGAAATGAGCAGGGGTGTTGAACATGTCCTGGAACAACGCCCGTACCTGAAGAATTACTCTGAAGGTATACAGGACGCCGTTGAATTCGTTAACGCAAAGATGATGAGCAAACAGGTTGAGTCATTGCAAAAAGAAAAGGGCGATCTTGAAAGTAAGGTCGCAGAACTAACTAAACAAACAAGTGTTACTGGGGCACCTCCGGGCCGTGAGTCCGGTTCCAGCCTAAACGCGCAAGCGCCACAGGAGCAAGTGAGGGAGAAATTACTCTCAGCACTCCAGCAGGCTGACGATAGTCAGATTGGACTAGGGATATTCAAGTAACACGAAATTACTAGTATAATAATCAACTATTATTATATAGAAAGGGGTTAAGATCTAAGATGGCGAACATGACAACGGGCACCGACAACCTCGATGCCCAATTTCAGACGTATTTCAGTAAAGAGTTGCTGGAGTATATAACTAAGTCCTTACAACTGGTACAATTTGCGCAAAAGAAACCTTTGCCAGCAAAAGCCGGTGCCAAGGACGTAAAATGGTTCCGATACGACGAACCATCAACAAGCGCAATCACTACTCTCTCTACTGAGGGTGGCACTTCAGTTACCGAACGTGCGCTAACCTTGGAAGAGGTTACCGCGACACTGGTCCAGTACGGTCAAGTAATATCCTTAACGGATATTCTCCAACTCACTGAGCTATTCGGGCACATGGAGCAGGCAATCAAGATTACTGGACAGGATGCTGCTTTGCATGCTGACACAATCGTGCGGGATAAACTCTGCTCGAACGTGACCGGCAAGCAAACTCGCATGGCCAATGGTCTTGCTGACTACGCTGCTGTTAACTCGGCTAACGCTGCCGATGCAACAGTTGAGTTCAATGACCTACTGGATTGCGCAACGCAGTTGAATCAAAACAACACCAGCAAAGTTGGTGGATCGTTCATCGCAGTTGCTTCACCAGAAGTGATCAGTGACCTGATGAAAACCAGTGGTTGGCAGAATGCCGCGAGCTACTCAGCAGTGGAACAACTTTTCTCCGGGGAAGTTGGCCGCCTATGGGGAAATCGCGTGATCTCCAGCACTAACGGGTTCCTCAGTGATGGTAGCACTCAGCACGCTTATGATTCGGCTGGAACAATCCATTCGACTCTGGTGCTTGGTGCCAATGCGTACGGGGTAACCGATATTGCCGCACAGTCTCCTTACTCACCGAAGGTGATGATTGCAGACGGTGCTGATAAATCGGATCCGCTCAATCAGTTGACTAAGATTTCATATAAATCTTACTACGCTGCCGCAGTGCTTCAGCCGAAGTATTACGTTGAGATGTATTCCAAAACTGCTTTCGCATAGAAAGTAGATAATTAACAACCGGGGGAGGTAACTCTCCCCCGGCATTTTCAAAATGCCTTTATACACTTTTATTAACGGTAAAGGGGAAACCCGCGAGGAATTGGTTTCCTATAATACAAAATCTGTCACACGCGATGGCGAGGTATGGTTTCGCGGTGCAGTTGAGCGCATTGGATCCGTAGGGGTAGCCCGTGACCCTAGTGATTACACTACCCAGATTAAGGCGGGGTATCATGCGTTAGAGAACCAGGGGAGCGCATGGAAGAGTGGTTACTCAAAGAAACAGGTAAAAAGAATTTGGGGGATATAAGTTATGGCATCAGGTGATTCATTAGAGAGCAAGCAGATTTCATCAACCTACAAGGATCTGCTCCAGGTTCCTAACAGTAACAGTGGGGTTGATGGAACCACCCGCACTATCATGGATGGGGAAGGCACTGAGAGCGCCTTGCAGGTTTCAACTTCAGCAGTTAAGGCTGACGGGACTTTTGAGGCTACCGGGGCTACTACCATAGGGGGCACACTTACCCTGGGCGCTACTGCGCTCACTTCGACTGCCACTGAATTGAATCTTTTGGATGGTATTACTGCCGTTGACACGGACATCGCAAGCGTAAGCGCCAGCGACGACACTCTCGCGTCAGCAAAATCCATTAAGACTTACGTCGATGCCCAAATCCTTACCAAAGATAATTTAGATGAGATAACTGCTGGGTCAACCAATCTCCACTTCACAGCCACTGATAACACGAAGCTCGATGGTATTGAAGCCTCTGCCGATGTAACTAATACCACCAACGTAACCGCAGCAGGAGCCTTGATGGATTCTGAGGTGTCTAATCTGGCAGATGTAAAAGCATTTGATACTACGGATTACGCTGCTTCCAGTCACACTCACAGCTATGCGGCTCAAGGAGCCAACTCGGACATCACTAGCCTCACTGGCCTAACTACAGACCTTGCAATAACCCACGGCGGCACAGGGGCGGGTACTGCTCAAGCTGCCATTGACTCCCTCAGTGCGGTCAGTGGAGCCACGGATGAACATGTCCTCACCAAGGACACTTCCACTGGGAATGCTATATGGAAAGCGTCAGCAGGCGGAGGCGGCGCATCGGCTCTTGACGATTTAACGGATGTCACAATTTCAACCCCAGCCTCTACCGAAGTTCTGACCTACAACGGCTCTGCATGGGTTAACTCAGCCGCATCAGGCGGGGGCGGCGGTAGCGGCACAGTTAACACAGGTGCTGATGGGAAGTTAGCTTTTTATAACGGTGCAGGAACAGCGGTTGATGACGCAGCTAACTTGTATTGGGATTCCACGAATGACCGTTTGGGCATTGGGGGTGCGCCGGACACTCAATTCCATTTAAAAAACTCTACCTCCCATGCAGTGGCAAGGTTGGAAATTGACAGCTCACTCACCACAAAAGACATTAATCTTGAATTTAAGAATGGC